>Ga0208849_1000974_pt1 | contig 22657 bp, 24 predicted proteins | sample NGESurdeep072012_10_FD_184470 | JGI IMG/M metagenome (GOLD analysis project Ga0208849, IMG submission 184470) | Arctic peat soil microbial communities from Barrow, Alaska - NGEE Surface sample 53-3 deep-072012 (SPAdes) | ecosystem: Environmental > Terrestrial > Soil > Wetlands > Peat ... | reverse complement strand
CTTTCTTCAATAACATGCTCGAGCGCGGCGTCTATCTGGCGCCGTCGCAATTCGAAGCCGCCTTCGTCTCGCTCGCGCACAGCCCGGATGACATCGCGCGCACGGTCGCCGCAGCGCGCGCATCGCTATGATAAAACGCGCGCACAAGCCGGCGACGAAGCGATCCGTCCGCCGCGAACCGTCCGGAGACGGCGTGCAGGTCATCAGTCTGCCGCGGCTCTTCCTCTACCATCGCGGCTTGGAGGACGCCGTGCGCGACGGCGTGACCGTGTTGACGTCCGAAGAGCTTGCTCTGCGCGTCGGTCGAGGCATATCGTCGACGCAGGTGCGCAAGGATCTTTCGCGCCTTGGCGCTCTTGGCAGGCGCGGTCAAGGCTACGGCGTGGTCGCGCTCATGCGCAAGTTGGCGCGCCTGCTCGGGCTCGACCGCGATTGGCGCATCGTCATCGTGGGATTCGGCTATCTCGGCCACGCCCTTGCGACGTTCCTCGAATATCGCGAAGAGAAATTTCACATCGGCGGCATTTTCGACACCGACGCGGCGCTCGTCGGATCGCGTTGGCATGGCGTGCGCATCAGCCATGCCGACGACCTCGAGAAGGTTCTGCCGGCGCTCGAATGCAGCATGGGCATCGTGACGGTGCCGTCCACTGCCGCCCAACTCGTCGCGGATCGGCTGGCTCGCTGCGGCATCGGCGCGATCCTCAACTTCGCGCCAACCACGCTGAAATTGCCGGCGCGGGTGGCCGTGCGCACGATCGATCTCGCATCCGAACTCTCGATCCTGACGCACCACTTGAAGCGCGGCGTCCGCGAATAGTCTTATTGTCCCGGGTTACGGTGCGAGGTTTGCCGCTGCGCCGCGAGAACGCTTGACGTACTTTGCCGATCGTCGTCCTCGGACTGAGTCATCGAACCGCGCCGCCGGACGTGCGCGACCGCCACGCTTTTCCTCCCGGGCGCATCATCGAGGCGCTCGGTGTGCTTCACGAATACCCTGAGGTCCGCGAAGCGGCGATCGTCTCCACGTGCAACCGTCTCGAGATCTACGCCGATGTCGGCGACTTCGAGAACGGCGTGGCTCAGCTCAAGGAATTCCTGACGACGTATCGATCGATGCGCGTCGACGACTTCGACAAATATCTGTACACGATGCTCGGCGCCGAAGCGGTCGAACAACTCTTCAAGGTCGCGAGCGGTCTCGATTCCATGCTCGTCGGCGAGGCAGAGATACTCGCGCAAGTAAAAGATGCGCTGAGAGCGGCGGAACTCGCAGGCACTGCAGGCAGCAACCTCCATCATCTTTTCCGCAAAGCGCTCGAGACGGGAAAGCGTGCTCGCACCGAGACCGCGATAGGCCACGACGCCGTTTCGCTCGGATCTGCGGCGGTCGAGCTCGCAGCGCGGCATTGGGATATCCGGGCGGCGCGCGTGCTTGTTGTGGGAGCCGGGAAGATGGGCGGCATCGTCGCGCGCCACTTGGCCGCCCGCGGCGCCGCTTCGCTTGTGATCGCCAACCGCACCGTGGCCAAAGCAAAACAGCTCGCTCACGAAATCGGCGCCGACGGCGCCGGGCTCGACGACGTGCCCGCGCTGCTCGCGAATGTGGATCTGGTGATATCCGCCGTCGGCGCGGGCGCGCCGGTGATCTCCGCGGACGCGATCAGGGCGGCCGTGCGTTCGCGGGTCGGACAGCCGCTGCTCGTCATCGACGTGGCCACGCCGCGCGACGTCGAAATGGCAGCTCGCGACATCGCCGCGGTGACGATCTACGAACTGGCCGATCTGCGGCAAATCGTTGCGGGCCACATCGAAAGACGCCGTGAGGAGATACCCGCCGTCGAAGCGATCGTCGCCGCAAGCGTGGCGGCTTATACCCGCTGGTATGTTTCCCGAGCGGCGGCGCCGCTCATCGCCGACCTTAGAAGGCGCGCCGAAGCCGTCCGCGCGGCAGAAATCGAGAAGCTGTTCGCGAATCTTGGAAGCTTGAGCGATCGCGATCGCGAGCTCATCGAGTCCGCGAGCCAAGCGATCGTCAACCGGCTGCTCCACGCGCCGGTGACGCATTTGCGAGAGACGATCGCCGATCGCTCGCAAGACGTTTTCGAGACCGACGCGCTGCAGAGCTTGCTCGACGTAGACGGTTTGCATCGCGATCTCGAGCGTGATCTGCGCGAAACGCTCGCGCCGGTCGCGAAGCGGCACGGAGAATAACGCAAAGCCGCTGACCGGTGTGCGCGTGTTGCTGACGCGGGCGCCGGCGGCCGGGCATAAGGACATCGACCGCCTGCGCGATCTCGGCGCGCTCGTCCGCGAAATACCACTGATCCGGATAGTTCCTCCACCCGATGAACGCGCGCTCACCGCGGCCGCAGCGCGAACGGATTTCGACTGGATCGCGTTCACGAGCGTGCACGGCGTTGAAGCGTTCGCACGCGAACGCGGCTCAGGCAAAGCGTCGACGTCGAAATTCGCCGCGGTCGGGCCGGCGACGGCGCGGGCGATACGCGCCGCATTCGGCCGCTCCCCAGAGCTCATACCGGCTTCGCACACCGGCGCCGCACTTGGCGAAACGCTCGCGACGGTCATGAAATCCGGCGAACGAGCGCTGCTCGTCCAAGCTTTGGATGGGCGGCCGGACGCTCTTGAATCGCTTGCGGGCGCAGGCTGCGCGGTGGAGACCGTGGCGGCCTATGCGACGATTGAAGCGCCGCCCGACGATATCGGCGCCGCAATTCGGGATGCGGACGTGATAGTAATAGCATCCGGCAGTGCCGCGCGCAGTCTTCGCTTGGGTCTCGGCGCGGCGACGGCATCGACCTTGGCGCCGAAGATCATCGCCTGCATCGGCCCCGTCACCGAGGGCGAGGCGCGCCACGCGGGCATTCCCGTGACGCTTGTGCCGCGCGAATATACGATGAACGGGGTCATCGACATCCTGATCGAGCGCTTCAAACAGAGCTGACGCTCGCGGGATATCGGGCCGATGTGCGCTGCGTCACATAAAATCAGCAAGGCGCGCCTGCGGTGCGACGGCGGAAGCGCCGAACCCTAATAGTAGATGAACGGTTCTCGCGCATCGATGGCGCAAGCATGGGACCGTCGCTACGCTAGGAGATTCCACTACGATGGCTGTCGACGTTCGCAACCAATTCGGGCCGCTCGAAGCGCTGGTCCGCGCAATCGCAGATCGCAAAGAGCGCCCCACTCCTTGGGTCGATGCGACGACATATCCATGGAGCGATCCCGACTTCAGCAAACGCTACGTGCGCCGTGCCGACTACGCGCAGCAGATCGGCATGAACGAGACCGGCGAAGAAGTAGAATCGCTCATCTCGGCGTTGCAGGCCAAACCTAAAGCGCGCATCCTCGACCTTTGCGCAGGCAACGGCAGGCACGCCGTGGGGATGGCGTTGCGCGGATTCCGGATGACCGGCATCGACATCGGACCCGGGGCCGTGGCGCTCGCGCGCGAAACCGCCAAGAACCTCGGTCTTGCCGTCGACTTTCGCGAACTAGATGTTTGCGATCTCGCCATCGAAGATGCATACGACGGCGCTTACCTCACCTGCGGCGGCCTGTCCGATTTCGCGCCGGCCGATTGCAACCGCCTGCTGGCCGTTGTCGAACGCGCGCTCGTCTCGGGCGGCAGAGCCGCCATCGAGTTCGCCGACGCCGCGAGCGCGGCGGGCGATGTCCGCGCATGGCAGTTCGTTCAAGCGGAATCATCGTTGTTCACGGACGTGCCGAATCTGCAGTTGGAAGAGCGGCTTTACGACGCGGATGCGTCCGCCGAAGTGATCCGCCACTACGTCGTGCCGACCGACGGCAAGATCTTCGAAATCGCGCGCTGCCGGCGCTACTTCACCGACGCCGCGATCCGCGAAGCGATGACCACCGCCCGTTTCGGCTTGCTCGAAGTGGTGCCAGGCAGTGCACCCGGCCTTAAAAAGATCATCGGCATCAAGAACTGATCGATGGGCAAGCGATGCTTGCCCTAGTACAACTGATGAAAGGGCCGACCTTTAAGGTCGGCCCTTTCATCAGTGAACGATCAGCGGATTGGGATACGCCGATGAGAGATACGTAAAAGCACCCTTTTTATACTGGTAAAAGTAGACATCGGCGCCGAGCACGTCGCCCGACGGTTGGAATTGTATCTGGCCCAGAATCGTGTTGAACGAATGGGTGGCGAGCGCGCGATCCACCGCGCGATGCTCGACCGAAGTGGCGAACTTCGTGGATTGGATGGCGATCTGCGCTGCGACGTAGCCGAATAGAGCGTACGACGACAGCCGGCCATACCGCGATTGGAATTGCGTGACGAAGTTATTCGCCGTCGGCATGAATTGGACGGGCGGCACGCACGAGCTCACCGTGATGCCTTCGGCATTGTCGCCGAGTGATTTGAGCAGTGAATCGCTGTAAAATCCCTGCGTGGCAAGGAGCGGCACGGTGACGCCCGCGGTGCGGAGCGATGGAATGACGCGGATCATATCGCTTCCGACCCCGCTCAAGAACACGAGATCGGGCGCCCAATCTTTCAGCGCGGCCACCTGGGTCTTCAGATTCTTGAACTCGACATCCAGCGGAAAATCTTTTTCCGTCACGTTGCTCGCAGCGGTGTAGTTGACGAATCCTTGACCGGCGTCGGCGCCGTAGTCGTTTTGCTCGTACACGACCGCGATCCGCTTTGCGCTGAGCGTGCGATCGGCGTAGCGGGCATCGCTGCGACCCTCGCTGACGTCGGTCGGGCAAAGCCGGAACACATTGTCGTATCCGGTCTGCGTGAGCGCGGCGAACGGCGACGTCGGGATGATGACCGGCACTTCAGCTTGATGGTAGGTCGGCAGCGAAAGCGCGGTCTCCTGACCGCCGATGTGGCCGATGATGAACGCCGTGCTCGGATCGACCAAGGCGAATTGCGCCTGCTGCTGTGCGATGCCGGGATCGGCTTGATCGTCGAAGCTATGCATCACCCATCCGTAGTCCGCGATGCCGCGCGCGTCGTTCGCCTCGTCGACCGCTTGCTGCACGCCGTTGGATAGATCGATGCCGAATTGTTTGTCGGACCCGGAAAGCGGTGCTACGATGACGATCGACACGACCTTCGCGTAGGGCGGGAAATCGGCGCCTGCTGGAGCCGACGACCGTATGATAAGGGCGGCGGCGGCAAGGGCGGCCGCGATGGCGGATCTACGGGATGAAAGCGGCATGGGCGGATACTCCGGTGACGAGCGAGGCAAAGGTAGTGCACATGAAGACGACCGAGAAGAGCATGTTGGCGTTGAAGACGGCGGCATTGAGCGAAAAGACGTCGCCGCTCGTGCGTAGCAGTGAGAATTCGAAGGCCAGCAGCGCGCCGGCGGATGCGACTCCCACCCAATACCATCCATGCGCGCCGGTCGCGACTCCTAACCAGGCGAGCGCCGCGACGACTCCGAGATGCAACAGTTGCGGCAGAAGGCGTCCGCTCCCTTCGCCGAAGCGCGCAGGAACGGACGCGATCCCCTCGCGGAGGTCGAAATCTCGATCCATGAGCGCGTACAGGATGTCGAACCCTGCGACCCAGAGCGTGACTGCGGCGAACAGCAGCCAGGCGCCGGCTTCGAATCGGCCCGTGATCGCGATCCATGCGCCGAGCGGAGCGAGCGCGTCCACTGCGCCAAGGAAGAAATGCACGCCCCACGAGACGCGTTTGACGTACGGATACACGATCAATCCGACCGCGGCCAGTGGAACGAGGGCAAAACAGAGCGGGTTAAGTTCGAACGCAGCGATGGCGAGCGCGACGAGGCTGATCGCGATAGCCCATATCATCACCGACGGCGAAAGTTCGCCGGTCGCCAACGCGCGGCGCGCGGTGCGCGGATTCTTCGCGTCCATGCGCGCATCGATCAGACGGTTCGCCGCCATCGCCGCCGTTCGTCCGCCGAAAACGGCGACGGTGATCCACGCGATGCTATGCCACGGCGGCACGCCGCCGTAGGCGAGAAGCGCGCCGACGTAAGCGAACGGCAGCGCGAACAGCGTGTGCTCGATTTTGATCTCTTGCAGAAATGTGCGGAGCATCGCCGTCATCGATCGGCGAGACTGGACAAACCGTATTCGGCCCAGCGGCGCGCCACCAGTACTTTGACATCGTCCGACATGACGATGTCGGGCGGCCACTCTCGCTGATAACCCTCTTCGGCGGTCTTGCGCGTGGCGTCGATGCCAAGCTTCGTGCCGAGCAAGGGCAGCGGTCCAGCATGATCGAGCACGTCCACCGGGCCGGGCGCGAAAACGAGATCGCGGCCGGCGTCGACGTTGTTGAGCGCGACCCACGCGACGTCGCGCACGTTTTGCACGTCGACATCGGCATCGACCACCAGAATATTTCGCGTGAGCATCATCATGTGGCCGAGGCCCCACAACGCATACATCACCTTCTTGGCTTGGCCAGGGTAGCGCTTTTTGATCGAGACGATGGCGAGATTGTGAAAGCCTCCTTCGACGGGCAGATTGTAATCGGTGATCTCGGGCACCATCTGACGCAGCAGCGGCAGGAAGAAACGTTCTGTGGCTTTGCCGAGCCACTCGTCCTCCATCGGCGGTTTGCCGACGATGGTGGTCCAGTAGATCGGATTCTTGCGATGGGTCATGCAGGTGACGTGGAAGACCGGGTAGTCGTCGGCGAGCGAATAGACGCCGGTATGATCGCCGAACGGTCCTTCTCGGCGCAGCTCCGCGTTGTCGACGTACCCTTCGAGCACGAATTCCGACTCTGCCGGCACTTTAAGATCCACCGTGCGGCATTGGACCATCGGTACGCCGTGACCGCGCAGGAAGCCGGCCAACACCGCCTCGTCAATGCCGGCTGGCAGAGGTGCGGTGGCCGCGTATAACATCGCCGGGTCCGTGCCGATCGCCACCGCAACCGGCATCCGCGCGCCGGCGCCCGCTGCTTCTTGGTGTTCGCGTCCGTGTTTGTGCCGCTGCCAATGCATGCCGGTGGTGTTGCGGTCGTAGACCTGCATGCGGTAGACGCCGACGTTTTGCGCGCCCGATTTCGGATCTTTCGTGATGACCAATGGAAGCGTGATGAATGGTCCGCCGTCCAGCGGCCAACACGTGATGACCGGCAGCAAGCCGAGGTCGACATCGTCACCTTGCAGGACGACGTCCTGGCATGGACCCGAACGGACCGTCTTTGGGAAAATTCCGGCGAGGTCTTTGAGGCCTAGGAGCATTCCAAGTTTGTCGGACGTCGCGCCGGACTGCACGAACTTGAGCAGCGCTCCGACTTTGGCTTCGAGTTCCTCGAGGTTGTTCAAGCCCAGCGAGCGAGCCATCCGCCGTTCGCTTGCCAACGCGTTGATCAGAACCGGAAAGCGCGAGCCCTTCACATCGCTGAACAGCAGTGCGGGCCCGCCATCGGCGCTCTTGACGCAGCGGTCCGCGACCTCCGAGATTTCGAGATAAGGATCGACTTGGACGGGAATTTCGCGCAGCTCGCCGTCACGCCTCAGTCGATCGACGAATTCCCGAAGATTGGCGTACACGGCTTCGCTCGTTCTCATGCCGCGCATGGAAAGCCTCGCGTGCAAATTCTAGCGGCCGTCGCACTGAATCAATCACTTTGACGAGCGGCGTCGCGGACATCAGCTCGAACATTTCGTCAATGCGAATTGACGCGTGCGGCGCAGAAAATCGCGCTCGTTCGAATTTCGCCGGCTCTCTCAAAGCCATGGCTTCAGTTCGCTTGTCACCGAACCGCCGGACGCGGCGCATGAATGCGTTCACGGCCTCTGCCGCATCGACGCGAACCACAGATCCGGCCGTTGCGCGGCGGGTGAATAGACGCTCGCGCACGACCGGCGCTATCGATTGACCGTGCGAACGATTGAACGCGAGCCAACGGGTCTCAGGAACGGCCTTTTCGTCCCGTTGCACGGGATTTTAGTTTCCTCACTAACTGTTAGGTAGGATATGGTGAAGCAGTTAACAATATACGTGGAAATAGTTAACTCGTGTACCGGTTGCGGCAAGCAACAACGTCTGGAGAGAGAAATATGGGCATCGACATCCGCACTTTTGATTCGATCGAACCGGGCGAGACCGTCGCCGTCGTCGAGGGAGATCTCGACGCGGCAACCGGCCGCGTCGTGCGCAACCGCCTCGTAAAACTTATGGCAGGCGAGCCGAAGAGTTTCGCACTCGATCTCAGTAACGTGCATCTTGTCGACTCGGGCGGCCTCGCAGCCATAATCGGGCTGCTGCGCGCGGTGCGCGATGTCGGTGGTGATGTGCGTGTGATCGCCGCCAACGAATCGGTCAGACGCGTGTTCGAAGTCACCGCCTTGTCGCGAGTGTTCAAGTATCACCCGATCCGGCCGCAGGTCGTATCGGCCGCGTAAGTGGCGCGATACGACGGCCGCCTTTTGAAAGGTCGCCAAACCGTGCGCGTTACTAGTTTCTCGGCTGCCGCAGCGATTTGCGGCGCGATTTTCCTGGCGAGCCCTGCGGCGCAGGCAGGCCAGACGAACGTCGATCAACCCCAAACAGCGTCCACGACCCGGACTTCGCTTTCGCTCGCGGACGCTTTGCAGCTCGCGCTTGCCAACAATCTTTCGTATCAGGCTTCCGCGCAGGACGTGAGCGCGGCGCAAGCGCGCGTGATCCAAGCCGGAGCGGGCCGCGTTCCGAAGCTGTCGGCCGACTATTCATTCGTGCACACGCAAAATCCGGCATTCTTCAATTTTCAAGCGCCTGGGCCGGGCGGCAAACTGGTGACCAAACCAATTTTCTTCTCGGCGACCAATCTCAATAACGTGGACGCGACGCTGCAATACGCGTTGTACAGCGGCGGCGCGGTTCAGGCCGCCATCGGTCAAGCCGCCGCCGGACTCTCCGCAGCGCAAAGCGATTACGCGGCGCAGCGTGCCACCGTCATCCGCGACGTCACCAACGCGTATTTCCAACTCATCGAAGCCCAGCGCGGAACCGCCATCGCGGATCAAACCGTCGCGGTCGCCAAAGAGAATCTCAAAACTGCCAACGATGGACTCAGCGCCGGAACGCTTGCGAAGGCCGATGTGTTGCGGCAGCAAGTCGCGCTTGCGAACGCGCAAGTCCGCGACATCCAGGCCGGCGCCGCCGCGTCACTTGCAAACGCCGCGCTGGCAAATCTGCTCAACGTCAATCTCGGCAGTCAGATAGACCCGACGGAAGAACTCGCCGCGGCCACGCCGTCGTTCGCGCTTAGCGACGTGCTCGCCGATGCCACCGGGCATCGCTACGAGCTCGGCGCTGCACGGGCCGCGGTCGACATCGCCGCCGCCGCAGTCAAGGCGGCGCGTTCGGGCGCGCTGCCGTTCATCACGGTCCAGGTCGCCGATGCGAGCAGCAAACCGAATTTCGAAAATGTTCCGCAGCCGCAGCTCTCCGAGACCCTAGCCGTGACCTGGAAGCTCTTCGACGGCGGGCTCACGCACGGCAAAGTAGCCGAAGCCAACGCCGATGTCGAAAAGGCGAAGATCAACCTCAAGCAATTGAGCAACGGGATCGACTTGGAGGTCAGGCAAGCGTATTTCAACTACACCGCCGCGCAGGCACAAGTCGGCGCAAATAAAGCCGGGCAGGATGCCGCCGACGAAAGTCTGCGTGTCAGCCAGATCCGTTTCAAATCCGGCGTTGGGACGTCGCTCGAGCTGGCCGATGCGTTGCTTGACGACGCTCAAGCCCGCACCGACTACGTGAACGCACAGGCGAACCTTCGCATCGCGTTGACCGCACTGCAGCGCGCCGCCGGGCTGCTGTAGCCCATTTTGTAGGGCCGGCCTTTCCGGCCGGCCGATGATAAACATCGGCCCTACAACCACGAACGCTACGGGTTGCCGGCGCCGATCTCCATCGTGTCGCATTCGAGGGTTGGATTCGGGCCGGCGCATTCTACGAAGATCTTGCCGCCGCTCGCCGGCAGCGTGCGCGCCAATTGGTCGCTCTTGAACAACCTGATCTGATACTTCGCACCGACCGCGTGGGCGATATCCTTGGCGTCGTCCGGCAGATAGGCCGCAGCGAATTTGAATCCCGCCGCCGGGTCTTTGCCCTCGAAGAAGTCCAGCGAGAAGTGCTGCGCGACCGCCGGCGTCATACCGAAATACGTCACCGTGAGATACGCGTGCTCCGTGGTGTAGATCGAAGCACCCGGCGGAGGCGACGGCAGCGCGTGATACTTCGACGGTTGCGGCGGACTTGGCTTGCCGAGCACCGATTCCACCTCGGTGCGATTGTAGCCGAGGGTGGCACAGCATTGGGGCGGCGCTTGGGCCTTCGGCGCGCATGCGACAAGCGCCGGCAGAATGACTAGTAACGCTCGTGCCATCATGTTCCGCGTTGTCATAGTCGAACGGATTGTAGGGTGGGCGCGGCTGAACCTACTGCTACGGGACTCAATCATACTAAAAAAAATGGCCGGCCATAAAGGCCGGCCCTACATTATCTTCGGCCAAACGCTTAGTTGTTGGAGTTGTCGCCGGTGAGCACGCGCGAGAGATTCACACGTCCTTGGCTGTCGATCTCGCGCACCTTGACGGTGAGCGTATCGCCGAGATTCACTTCGTCCTCGACGCGGTTGACGCGGTGAGCGGCTAACTGCGAGATGTGGACGAGACCCTCTTTGCCCGGCAAGATCTGGACGAACGCGCCGAAGTTCATGATCCGCTTGACCACGCCCGTGTAGACCGCGCCGATTTCGACGTCGCGAACAAGATCTTCCACGATCTTCTTGGCCTTCTCGCCGCTCTCGCCGTCGGGCGCAGCGATGAACACGCGGCCATCGTTCTCGATGTCGATCTTGACGCCCGTGTCGGCGACGATCTTGTTGATGATCTTGCCGCCTGGCCCGATGACGTCTTTGATCTTCTCTGGGTTGATCTCCAGCACGTACATGCGGGGCGCGAATGCCGAAAGACCGCGCCGCGGCGCAGCGATCGTCTCCCGCAACTTGCCGATGATGTGCAGCCGGCCCTCACGCGCCTGGGCCATCGCGTCTCGCATCGTTTCGATGGTGATGCCCTGCACCTTGATGTCCATCTGCACGGCCGTGATGCCGTCGACGGTGCCTGCCACCTTGAAGTCCATCTCGCCCAGCGCGTCTTCAAGACCTTGGATGTCGGACAAGATGCCGGCGCGCCCGCCCTTGAGGATGAGCCCCATGGCGATGCCGCCGACGTGTTTGGGAAGCGGCACACCGGCGTCCATCAGCGCTAACGTGCTCGCGCAGACGGAGCCCATGGACGATGAACCGTTGCTCTCAAACGTCTCTGAAACGAGGCGTAGGGTATATGGGAACTGATCCGGCGGCGGAAGCAGCGGAACCAGCGCGCGCTCCGCAAGGTGGCCGTGGCCGATCTCACGTCGCCCCGGGCCACGCATCGGACGCGTCTCGCCGACGGAGAACGGCGGGAAGTTGTAGTGGTGCATGTAGCGCTTGAACGTTTGCGGGCCGAGTCCGTCGATTCGCTGCTCGTCGGAGATGGACCCGAGCGTTGCGGCCGTGAATATCTGCGTTTCGCCGCGCGTGAACAGTCCCGAGCCGTGCGTGCGAGGCACGACGCTGGTGCGGCAGGTGATTGTCCGGATCTCGTCCAGACGGCGTCCATCGGGCCGGATGCCCTCATCGACCACCATCGTTCGAAGCTCATCCTCTTCGCGCGCCTTGACGCACTTGTTGAAGTCCTGATTCTTCGGATCTTCGAGCTGCGGACGCAATTCCGACTCGAGCATATGCCCGACGATCCGTCGCTTCGCTTCGTCGCGCGTGATCTGCTCGAAGGCGCGCTCGCGCTCTATCTTGCCGGTGATGCGCATGGCGCTCGCGATATCCGCGCCGAACCTGTCGTCGACAAAGCTGTGCATGGATGGCGACGGCACGAATAACTTGAACTTACGCTTCGGCTTGCCGGCGCGCCGCGCAAGGTCGTTGATCAACCGCACCAGTTCTTTGATGCGCTCGTGCCCAAACGCGACGGCGCCGAGCATCTGCTCCTCTGAGATTTCTTTCGCGCCGCCTTCGACCATCATGACCGCATCGGCCGTTCCGGCCACGATCATGTCGAGCGTGCTCGATTCGAGGATCGACTTTGCGGGGTTGACGACATACTGGCCGTCGACGATGCCGACGCGCACAGCGGAGACGTTGAAATCGAAGGGGATGTCGGAGACCGCGAGCGCGGCGCCCGCGCCGATCATCGCGACGACATCGGGGTCGACTTCAGGATCGACCGAGAGCACCGTGCAGATGACGTGGATATCGTTGCGGAATCCTTCCGGGAACAGCGGCCTGATCGGCCGGTCGATCAACCGGGCGGTGAGGGTGGCCTTTTCGGACGGCCGGCCTTCGCGCTTGATGAAGCCGCCCGGGATCTTACCGGCGGCGTACATCCGCTCTTCGTAGTCGCAGGTGAGGGGGAAGAAATCGATGCCCTCGCGCGGATTTGCGCTTGCGGTGGCGGCCGCGAGAATACAGGTGTCGCCATAACGAACAAATGCGGAGCCGCTGGCCTGGCGCGCAAGTTCACCGGTTTCGATGGTGAGCGTGCGCCCGCCCAGCTCCATGCTGACGGACTCTGGCAAAAGGGAGTTCCTCCTAGATTCTTATTGATTTAATCTCGATATTTCGACAATCCGATGTTCTTAAAGATCGTCGAACATCCCTGGACGCGCAAAGCGCACCGGTGCGATCCGACCGGCGCGCTTCGATCGCATAAATGGTTAGTAGCTAGTGGCGCAATCCTAGTTTCGCGACGATCGCGCGATATCGATCGAGATCGCTTTTTTCAAGATAACGCAGCAGACTTCGGCGTTTACCCACCTTTTTGAGCAGCCCGCGGCGGCTCGCGTGGTCCTTCTTATGGATCTTGAAGTGACCGGTCAGCTCGTTGATTGATTCGGTTAAGAGAGCGATCTGGACTTCGGGTGAACCGGTGTCATCTTTTTTGCGCTGATGTTTATCGATGACCGCAGTCTTGCGATCCCTATTGAGTGCCACGGTTTGATAGACTCCTTCCGAATTCGCGTACGGCCGCAGCCCGCATCGTGCGAGCCGCTTCGCCGTCGTAAAAAGGCACCTCAGTAGGATAACATACAGGTCCGGTACGGTCAAACGCCGCTTCCACAAAAAAAGCGGCGAGCCGTAGCTCACCGCTTGAACTCAAGCCGAGCCTATCGCGGTATCAGGAGCACCTGGCCGGGTTGAAGCCTGCTCTTCGCGGTGAGATGGTTGACCTGCGCGACCGTATAGGCCGCCTCCGCGACGTCGCTGCCTGGGCCGGCGCGCTTTGCGACGATGCTCCAAACCGTGTCGCCCTGACGGACCGTGACGCGATCGTAGCGCGACGGCGTGGACGTGTAGACGTGAGCGCCCCAGACGACCGGCAATGCGAACACGATGACTAAGGACAGCAATTGGATGACGGGAATCAATGTGGCTCGCGAGGCGCGGTAGGTTCGTAGCATGGGGCTTGTCCTCTCGGTCGGGACGCGGTCGAACGTATGTTTGACAGGTTCATCTTAGCGCCGGGTGCCCTCAGTGTCAAGATTTTTTCGAACAAACGTTTGCAATTTTTGAGCCCCTATGGTACGATTCACTTTGCGCGACGGTCGAGCTATCGGCCGCCGTACAGTATCGTCACCCTAATTTGCCTCTCTCGAAGAGCATTGGATAAAGGCGGTAATCGCAGTGGATCGCAAGACGACGCCGCGCCAGCAATCCATCCTAGATGTCATCCGCGATTTTCGTCGCGAACACGGTTACCCGCCGTCGGTACGCGAAATCGGCGAGCGCGTGGGCCTCTCCTCGAGCAGCACGGTGCAATGCCATCTGCGCACCCTCGAGAAGAAGGGGCTCATCAAGCGCGATCCCACCAAGCCGCGAGCGCTCGTCTCCGGCAACGAATCCCATGAAGAAACGCTGTCGCTGCCGGTGGTCGGCCGAGTGGCCGCGGGCTGGAACTACGACGCCATTCAAAACGTCGAAGAGCGCTTTACCGTGCCCGCCACCTTCGTCAAGAATTCCGGATCATTCATGCTTCGCGTGAAGGGCGACTCCATGGTGGATGCCGCCATCCTCGACGGCGATCTCGTCGTGGTCAACCCGCAACCGGTCGCCAATAACGGCGATATCGTGGTCGCATATCCCGACGATTCGCAAGGCGGCGAATGGGAAGCCACCCTCAAGACGTTCTACCTCGAAGGCAACCGCGTCAGACTGCAGCCCGAGAACAAATTCATGGAACCGGTCTATACCACCAAAGCCAAGATCCTGGGCAAAGTAACGGCGGTCATCCGCAAGCTTTCGTAGCACGCGCGAGCGAAAATGTAGGAGGGCAAGCATCGCTTGCCCTTTTTCGTAGGAGGGTGAGCAACCCGTATTAGGGTGAGCAGCGCTCACCCAATTGGGCAAGCGATGCTTGCCCTAGTACGAGCTTGCCCTCCTACACAGACCCGAGGGGTCCTCGCAGCGCAAAGTTGAAACATCGTCGCGATGAAGCCTAGAATCGCGATCACGGTCGGCGCGGATGAAGTGTCGGTCCGTGACCACTGGGCCACCTACCGCCAAGCAGTAGAACAAGCCGGCGGCGAGCCCACGCTCCTCTACGGCACATTCACCGAGGATCAGATTCCGGCAATCGTCGAGGCCTACGACGGACTGCTGTTGCCCGGCGGTCCGGACTTGCCGCCCGACGAATACGGCGGACGGCCGCATCCGACCGTGTTCGTCTCGTCGGCCGATCGCGACGGTTTGGAGCTCGGGGCCGCCCGCTACGCGAAAAGGGCCAAGATTCCGACGCTTGCGATTTGCCGGGGCTGTCAAGTGGTCAACGTCGCGTTCGGCGGCACGTTGTACGAAGATATCGAAGACCTGTACGAATCGCCCAACCATCAGATCGTGCAGCATCAGCAAACGCCGGACCACGGCCGGCAAGAAACCACTCACCCCGTCGACATCCATACCAACTCGAAACTCGCAGAGATCGTGGATGGCGTCTGCATCGAGACGAACTCGATGCACCATCAGGCGTTGCGGCGCGTCGCCTATGGACTTCGGGTGGTTGCGCGCGCGCGTGACGGCACGATCGAAGGCATCGAGGCCGACGATGGCCATCCATTTTTCGTCGCTGTCCAGTGGCACCCGGAAGAGCTGGTCGGCCGCGATGAGCCGAGCCGCCGGATCTTTCGCTCGTTCGTGGAGCATGCCGCAGCGCGACGCCGCGCCAGGTCGGCCGTGCCCGCGTCCGGCGCTTCGTAGGGCCGGTAACCTTTGCAGCACGCCCCGAGCGGCGGTTTCGAGCGGACGATCGCCGCGCTCGAGATGCGCTTTTTCCCCGCGCTTCGCCGCGCAGCCGAAGAGCCGCATATGGCGGCAGTTCGAGAGGCGATCGGGCCCGCATTCGTCGCCCTGCTAGTCGCGAGCATCGCAGCATATTTCTACCAATCCGATCCGGATCCGGCCAGCCGCTTCTTCGCGGCGTACCACGTGGGCTTCGGCGTCATGGGCGTGGCTCTGGCGGCCTTTCTCGCCGAGCGGCTCGCGCGAACCTTCCGCTACAACCGCGTCGCGGCCGTCGCGCTTAGCTTGATCGCATTTTACCTCTCGCTTCCCACGGACTCGCGCGCTCAGCCGTGGTTGGCTATCGCGCAGATCTCCTCGACGAGCATATTCTTGGGACTGATCGTTGCAATGCTCACCGGCGAAGCGCTGCGGATCGCATGCAGAAGGCTGCCAGCGATGGCCGGCATCGCCGCGGCCGCAATCGCGACCGTTGCCGTCTTCGGCTTGCTCGCCGCCGCCGGCATAAGTCTGGGCGGCCTCTTGCTTCCGCTCATCAGACCGCTGGTGGCGGTCGGCGATACCTTGCCGGGTCTGCTGGTCGTCGTCGCGCTGCAGACGCTGCTTTGGTGCGCCGGCGTGCACGGACCGGCATTCCTATCGGCCATCGTCACGCCGATCTATCTCCACGCGCTCGATCAGAACAGTCAGGCCTTCATCCATCATCAGCTGCCGCCGCACATCGTCACGATAGCCCTCGCCACGTTTTTCTTCCCCGGCGGATCGGGCGCCACGTTGCCGCTGGCGCTGCTCATGCTGGGCTCGCGCGTCGCTCGCTTGCGCAAACTCGCGCTCGCATCGCTGCTGCCGTCGTTCGCGAACGTCAACGAACCGTTGATCTTCGGCGTCCCCATCGTCATGAATCCGACGTTTGCGCTTCCGTTCATCGGTGTGCCGCTTCTGCTCGCGACGATCACCTACGCGGCCATGTGGTTCGGCATCGTCGACCGGACCGTGTTTTGGGTGCCGCCCGTCAATCTGCTTCCGGCGGTGATCGGCGCGTGGATCGTCACTGGCCGCGATTGGCGCGCCGTCGTCCTCGTCGTGGTCAACGTAGCGGTCGGCGCGGCCCTGTATGCGCCGTTCTTGCGATCGTTCGAACGCGAGATCGGCCGTTCGCCCGAAGAAGCTGAAGCGCTCGTCAAGACCGCCGCAGCGATCCGCGCGCACGAACTCGACGTCGAGCGTCATCCCGAACATCTGGTGGAAGAGAAGACGGATGGTTGACCGACTTCGCGCTGCGGCCAAGCTTTTCGGCTTCACGCCGCGTGTCGTCGACGCGGCGGAGTCCGCGCTCGCGCTTGCCTTGCCTGCGTGGCGCGACCGCGATGCCAAAGCGTTCGAAATCTCGGCAAAGGTGATCGGCGCGTTCGCGCAGGCCGGCTTGAACGAAGGCCACCTCACAGGCAGCACCGGTTACGGCTATCACGATCGCGGCCGTGAAGCGTACGAATCGTTGTTCGCCCGATTGATGGACGCCGATGCGTCGATCGCGCGCCTGCAGCTTGCAAGTGGAACCCAGGCGATCGTCGTCACGCTGTCGGCGCTGCTTGACGCGGGCGGCCGCTTCTGCTCGGTGACGGGCCGGCCGTACGACACGCTGAGGATGGCGCTGGTGGACCACCCCCGCAGTCTCGTCGCCCGCGGCGTGAAGTACGATGAAGTGCCGTGGACTGACGGACCCGCCCCGGCGGCGCACGATGTCGCCGCAGCGCTCGATCGCGTGCCAGACGTCGTCTTCGTGCAACGCTCGCGTGGCTATGCGCCGCGTCCGTCGCTCGATGTCGCGGCGATCGGCGCTCTTGTCGCGGCCGTGCGCGAGCGGGCTCCCAATGCTATCGTGGTGGTGGACAACTGCTACGGGGAATTCGTCGAACCTGTAGAACCGTGCGCCGTCGGCGCCCACGCAGTGGTCGGTTCGCTCATCAAGAATCCGGGCGGAGGCGTGGCGGTGAGCGGCGCGTACGTCGCGGGGCGGGCCGAAATCGTGGAGCGCGTGGCAGAACGAATTTTCGCACCCGGGATCGGCGCCGCGATCGGACCGACGCTGGACACGAGTCGATGGTTTTTCGCCGGGCTGCATCGCGCGCCGCGCGCCGTGGCCGAGAGTTTGAAGACGATGGATTTCGCCGCCGCGCTGTTCGCCGAATTAGGATACGAAACGGAGCCGGCGTGCGGCGCAGCACGTACGGACATAATTCAAGCGATCCGCCTTGGATCGCCCGAGAAGCTAAAGGCATTCGCACGCGGTGTGCAACGGATGCTGCCGGTGAACTCGCGCGCCTTGCCGGAACCCGGTCCGGTGCCGGGTTATGCGGATCCCGTGTTGATGGCCGACGGCGCGTTCGTCGCCGGCTCGACATTGGAGCTCTCGTGCGATGCTCCGATGCGCGCACCGTACGAAGTGTATCTTCAGGGCGGTCTAGATGTTGCGCACGGAGTGCTTGTGGCGATGAACGCCGCAAGTGACATAGAGCGCGCGAGCGGCGGGCTCGAGCGCACCCTATAGCGGCTGCGCGGAGTCGCCATCGGCGTCGTCGCCAAACCAGCTGAAGTTGTTGTCCACCGGCTGGCCGAGCGCGCCGAGCATCGAACCGTCTTGACCGGGGTTGCCGCACTGCTGACCGATCGGCATGCTGGCCACCGGTTGCGTGAAGCTGACCTCCGAGTCCGGCTGCATCTCCTGACCGAATTCTGAACCGCAAAGTCCATCGTCTAATGTGGATGAGTAGGTAGGAAAGCCGACAGACGACGATGAGATATCCATTCGCGTTTTGCCTCATTTCTGGCGCGAGCGCCGCGCCGGCGGACGGGCGTGAGCGCTATCACCCGAGCTCGCGATGAGGGCAAGTAAATTCAAGTATGGCAGGCTCCGAACGCCTGTGCGAGAATACTGGGACAAATGGATGGTGAGCTAAGCCGGCGTCAGTATGTCCGCGTTGCAGTTACTTTGCCCGTGGAATTCTCGGTGGATGGCGAAGCTAATCCGCACGACGGCTCGGTCTTCGATCTTGGGGCCGGGGGAATGCGCCTCGTCGCCTCGTATGATTTGCCGGCGCGCGCGAACGTCGGCCTCAAGTTCGGTCTTCCCGGTACGAACCGCACGGTTCAGGCCAGGGGACGGGTCGTGTTGAGTTTCTTCGCGCGCAACGAGCAGAAATTTCATCACGGCATCGCATTCACGTCCATCGAGCCGGGCGACCACACGGCCATCCTGGGTTTCGTCGAATCCAACGACGCGCAACGGCGGGCCTGATCCAAAAACCGAGCCTCTAAAATCAGAAAAACTCGCGTCGTCGCGCGAGTTTTTTGTTTGCAGCTTTATGCGACGCAGAATTCAGTCGCGTTTTGCCTCACCCATGAATCCGTAGAAATAATATTCGCTCCCGTCGGTCATCGTGAGGACGACGCGGGTCTCTTCGTACGCGGCGCTCGCAACGAGCTTGCCGGGCATCGTGTCCAAGATGCCTTGCGCGAAAACTCGCTCGGCTTCCCGAAGCGCGTCGGGGTCGATGTCAAGCAAATCGGAATCGCGAACCTGGCTCACGCTCGGGTCTTCCACAACGTTTTTCAGCTCCGGTTATAAGAGGCGCGGCCTTCTTACATTTAGTGTTGTCGGCCAGACCGGACGGTAAAATTAGGCTTGCAAGACCTGGCTAGGCCAAAAGTCCGGCACGGCCTCTAACCGCCCCATGGGCGGCTACGCGGGAGGGCGCCGCGCAACCCGCGAAATCGGCCGTTCTCATGTACGAACTCGAAGCGATGAACGGCCCACTCGACGGCAAACGCTGGGCGTTTTCCCGGGACATCAGCATCGGCCGCGACGGTACAGCCGTCGGCGCCGAATTGTCCACCGACCGAGCCGCATCCCGCCGGCATGCCGAAGTTCGCGCCACGCCCGGCGGACTTGTACTCACCGACCTGGACAGCCGCAACGGCACGCTCGTCGACGGCTCGCCCATCGATGGTCCGATGCTCATCACCACGGGCCAGCCGTTTATCGTCGGCCGCACGATGTTGCGCGTGCTCGATCCTGCTCCGCCAAAGAAAGCGTAGACCAACAAAAATGCCCGTCACCGTCAACACTTTTTTCGACAAGAAAGCACGTGGCGAGAAGATCGCGATCGTCACGGCCTACGACGCGCTCGTTGCGGCCATGGTGCACGCAGCCGGCGCCGATGCGATTTTGGTCGGCGATTCCGCCGCGATGGTATTCGCGGGATACGATACCACGCTGCCGATCACGATCGACGAAATGCTCTACCATACCCGCGTGGTGACCCGCGGCGCTAAAGGCGCGTTCGTCATCGCAGATATGCCGTTTCTTTCGTTCCAATGCGGCCACGACGAAGCGGTCCGCAACGCAGGCCGGTTTCTCAAAGAGGGCTTGGCGCAAGCCGTCAAATTGGAGGGCGGGCACGACATCGATCTGGTCGCACGCCTCGTATCGAGCGGCATTCCAGTGATGGGGCACCTCGGCCTCACGCCGCAGTCGGTCAATGCGCTCGGTGGATATCGCGCGCAGGGCAAGACGGTCGAATCTGCCGAGCTCATGCTCGCGCAGGCTGAGGCATTGGACCGAGCCGGATGCTTTGCCATCGTCCTCGAGTGCGTGCCGAGCGCGCTTGCGTTGAAGGTGAGCGCAGCTATCCGCTGCGCGACGATCGGTATCGGCGCGGGGCCGAGCTGCGACGGCCAGGTCAGCGTCATCAACGATCTGCTCGGGCTTTCGGTCGGCTATCTGCCCCGGCACGCCAAACGTTACGCGAAATTGTACGACGACGGGCTTGCCGCGGTGCGTTCGTACGTCGGCGATGTGCGAACGCTGAAGTTCCCTGAGCCGGAGCACGAAGTCGGCGCCCAGACGCGGGATGCGCAATCGAACGCTCACGCAGCGAGCCAGAATCCCGCGACGCGCTAGCGCGTGCACGTCGTCCGTTCGGTCAGCGACCTTCGCGCCGCGCGGGCCGCTCTGTCGTCGCCGGTCGGGTTCGTGCCGACGATGGGCGCCTTGCATGCGGGCCACGCATCGCTCGTCGCGCGTGCCCGCGCGGAGTGCGCGACGGTCGTCGTGTCTGTGTACGTCAACCCGTTGCAATTCGGACCGGGCGAAGATCTAAGCCGCTATCCGCGCAGGTTCGACGCCGATGCCGCGATGTTAGAACGGATCGGCACAGACCTCTTATTCGCACCAGCGGACGACGTGATGTACCCGCCCGGCGCGCAAACGACGATCGATCCGGGATCTCTCGCTTCGCAGCTCGAGGGCGAGCGCAGACCGGGGCACTTCCGCGGCGTCGCGACCGTCGTGCTGAAACTCTTCAATCTCGTCGTGCCGCAGCGCGCGTACTTCGGTCAAAAGGATGCGCAACAGCTCGCGGTGGTGCGGCAGATGACGGCGGACGTCGATCTGCCGGTTGAGATCGTCGGCTGCCCCATCGTGCGCGAGGACGATGGTCTCGCGCTTTCGTCGCGCAATATCTATCTGTCCACGCAGGAGCGGCGCGACGCGGTGAAGCTTTCGCAAGCGCTTCAAAGCGTAGCGCAAGCACTGGTCGCCGGACGAACGGACGCACATCGGCTCGTCGCGGATGCAGCGGCTTTGTTGGCTCCATTACGGCTCGACTACATCGCCGTCGTCGATCCGCGCGCGTTCGTGCCGCTCGTCACCGCGCCCGCGGAGTCGGATCTTCTTGTGGTTGGTGCCGCGTACTGCGGTGCGACGCGATTGATCGACAACGTCAGCATGCGCACGCCGTAGGAGGGATTTGCCCGTGAATGCTAGCGCCGTGGAGGGCGGCATCGGGGGGCCGACTAAGCAAGCACATCCACTCCCATGAACATCGCGCCATCATCTGCGCCGCCGGATCTCGCCGGTCGCACCGTACTCGTCGGCGTCTGCGGCGGAATCGCCGCCTACAAGTGCGCGGGCGTCGTCAGTAAACTACGCCAAGCAGGCGCCGACGTCCACGTGATCATGACCGAAGCAGCGTGCCGGTTTGTCACGCCGCTCACGTTTCAAGCGCTGTCCGGCAACGACGTGCACACCGAGATGTTCGACGCCGGCACCACGTGGCAAGTCGCGCATATCACGCTGGTGCGCAAGAGCGAACTGTTCGTCGTGCTCAACGCCACCGCGAACACGCTAGCCAAAATCGCGCACGGCATCGCCGACAATCTGCTCACGACCTGCGTCCTCGCCACGCGCAACCCCGTACTCGTAGCGCCGGCAATGAACACCGCGATGCTCGATTCCGCGGCGACGCGTGAAAATATCGCGTCGCTGACGGCGCGCGGGCTTGAATTCGTCGAGCCCGGTTCCGGATTTCTCGCGTGCGGCGAGATCGGCGACGGCCGTCTTGCAGATGAAGACGACATCGTCGCCGCTGTCGTGCGCGCCCTCGGGCGGGCCAGCAGCATGGCCGGCGAGCGCGTCGTCGTCACCGCAGGTCCGACGCGCGAGTTCGCCGACCCAGCGCGCTTTCTGTCGAACGCGTCCAGCGGCCGCATGGGTTACGCGCTTGCCGGTGAGGCGCGGCGGCGCGGCGCGCACGTCACCTTGATCAGCGGGCCCGCCGAACTCGCGCCGCCCTTCGACATAGAACTCGTTCGCGTCGTCACCGCCCGCGAAATGCACGCCGCAGCGCTCGCACATCTGCCGGACACGACGATGTTCATCGGCGCGGCCGCGGTGGCGGATTTTCGTCCATCCTCGCAGGCTTCGGGCAAGGTGAAGAAAGACGGCGCGCCGCTGCAGATGGATCTCGAACGCAACCCCGACATCATCGCCGACGTCTCGGCGCGTCGTCCGACGGGATGTTTGGTGGTGGGCTTTGCAGCTGAAACCGAAGACCTGCGCGCCAACGGGCTGGAAAAGCTCGCACGCAAGAAGTTGGATTGCATCGTCGTCAACCGGATCGGCAACAACGGCAGCGGCGCCTTCGGCGCAGCCGATAACGAGGTGCTCATTCTTTGGCCGGGCGGCGAACAAGCCGTTGCGCGCGCGTCGAAGCCCTCGATCGCGGCTTCGATCTTAGATCGCACCGCCCAGCTCCGATCGGGCGCCTGACGATGCTCCTCGCGGTCGACATCGGCAACACGAATATAAAGTTCGGTCTATTCGAAGACGCCGGCCACAGCGCCGGAACGCTCGCTCATACGTGGCGTTCGGTCACGAACCGCCGCCAGACCGGCGACGAGCTCGCCGTTCTCGTCGATGGGATGCTGCGCGTGCGCGGCGTGCCGCCGGCGTCGGTCCAGCGAGTCGTGGTGGCGAACGTT
>Ga0208849_1000973_pt1 | contig 22664 bp, 22 predicted proteins | sample NGESurdeep072012_10_FD_184470 | JGI IMG/M metagenome (GOLD analysis project Ga0208849, IMG submission 184470) | Arctic peat soil microbial communities from Barrow, Alaska - NGEE Surface sample 53-3 deep-072012 (SPAdes) | ecosystem: Environmental > Terrestrial > Soil > Wetlands > Peat ... | reverse complement strand
GTGTCCCCATCGCCATGCGCCGATTCTACAAACACACCCTGTGCATCCTCGAATACTTTCGACCTACGAATCAGCACTTGCACCACGGGCTGCTAGGCCCCTGGTCCTTCAGTCCCTAGTCCCTAGTCCCTTAGTCCCTATGTCACATTCACCGCCCAACTTCCTCCAGGAAGCGGATCAGCGATTCGATGCCAAGTTCGAAGTTCTTCAGGTGGAACTTCTCATTGGGAGCATGGAGATTGTCGTCGGGCAGGCCGAAGCCCATCATGACGCTGGGCAGGCCAAGGTGACGGTCGAAATCACCCACAATCGGAATCGAACCGCCGGAGCGGATGAAGACCGTGTCCTTTCCCCAGACCTCGTGCAAGGCGCGCGTTGCGGCCCGAATGTAGGGGTTGTCCACCGGAATCAGGCACGCATCACCGGAATGGACGAGCCGGACATCGACGTCGGCGCTAGCCGGAGCGATTTTTTCAACGTAGCTTTTGTAAAGCGCGAATGCTTTAGCGGGCGTCTGGTTGGGAACCAGGCGCATAGAAATTTTGGCCTGCGCCTTCGCTGGAATCACGGTCTTGGCGCCGGCGCCGATAAATCCGCCGGGAATCCCGTGGACATCGAGCGAGGGCCGCGCCCAGGTGCGCTCGAGAACGGTGTAACCCGGCTCGCCGACCAACTGCTTTGAGCCGACTTCAGTCTTGCGGTACTCCTCCTCGTTAAACGGGAGGTTGCTCCAGGCAGCGAGCTCGTTAGCGCTGGGCGAGACAACGTCGTCGTAGAAACCGGGAATGAGGATGCGTCCGTTCTCGTCCTTGAGTTTGGCGATGATGTGTGCCAGCGAGAAAAAGGGATTCGGGGCCGCACCTCCGTAGACGCCGGAGTGAAGATCGGTTTTGGCGCCGCGGACTTCGATCTCGGTGTAGATCATTCCGCGCACACCAACACAGAGAGTAGGCAGGCCGGGAGCAAAAAGCTCCGTGTCGGAGACCAGCGCAAAGTCGGCTTTCAGGTCGGCGGGTTTTGAGGCAACGTAGGCCGCAATTCCCTCCCCTCCTACTTCTTCGTCGCCCTCGAAGAGGACGCGGACGTTGATTGGCAGGGCGTGGTTGGCGGCGAACAACGACTCGAGAGCCTTGACCTGCGCAACCACCTGGCCTTTATCGTCGACCGCGCCGCGGGCGTAGATGTTGCCGTTTCGCTCCGTGGGCTCGAATGGCGGCGAGAGCCACTCGTCGAGCGGGTCAGCCGGCTGCACATCGTAGTGGCCGTATACCAGAACGGTGGACTTTCCGGCAGCATGAAGCCAGTCGGCATAAATCAGCGGATGGCCCTCGGTTTCAATCAGGCGCGCGTGCTCCATGCCGATGCGTTTAAGCTCTGCCAGCAGCCACTCGGCCGCCTTGCGGCAATCGCCCTTGCGCTCGGGCAGCGTGGAGATGGAGGGAATGCGCAGCAGAGCCTTCAGATCGTCGAGGAATCGGGGCTGGTTCTGGCGCGCAAATGCAACAGCGGAAGAAGACATGGAATGACTCCGATTTGAAAAACAGACAAAAGAGAGTATAGACCGCCCAGGCGCCTGAGACGCGTTATGAAAGGCTCCCGAAAGGCCCCAATTGCCGGCCTCTGAATTCGCCGCAAATCGAGGCTCAATGCGCGGCTCCTATGACCGGGTTGGGCACGCAGACGAAGGTCTCCGCGGTGAAACCGTGCCCGTCGATCATGCCTCGGATTCCGGGAACATACTGTTGAACTCCGGTTCGTCGTGAAGCGTCAGCAGGTCCGGGTCTCGGCGCGCCCACCCCGAGTCGCGATATCCCACTCCCCATGCCTTGCGCAGCGTGTCCAGAGCCTCCGCTTTTCTGTTCAGAGAGCAGTACAGGCAGGCCGCGTTGTACAAAATCAATGCCTCATCGGCGCGCAGAGTTACCGCCATGTTCAGTTCGCGAAGTGCGTCCTCCGTCCGTGCAAGGTGGGCGTATTCCCCGCCCAGCAGAATGCGGGCCCGCGCGTCTTCCGGCACTTGCTTCAGGTGATTTTCAAGAGCCGCGATGAGGCGGTGCGTCATGTTGCGCGCGCCTTCTTTCTTGCCCAGTGCGCCCAGGGAGTTTGTGATGGGCACGTAAACGTTGTAGTCCTCGCCGCTGGCCTCGATGGCGGCTTCCGCCAGGTCCAGGACCTCCTGGTAGCGTCCTGCCGCAAACAGCGCCCGGCACAGCAGGTAGTACGCTCCTTCGCAGTCGCGCTTGCGTTCGATGGCCTTCTTCACCATCCGCACAGCTTCGTCGTACAGTGCGGCCGCATAGAGCACCCACGCCTGGCTCACCTGCACTTCGGGCAGGTCCCAGCGCAGGGCTACGGCCTTGCCTGAAGCTTCGCGCGCGCGCTCCAGCCACCTCTGATCGCGGCTGTAGTAGTAAAGCATCGCGCAAGCGTTGGCAGATGCGGCATAGGCCAGCGCGAAACTGGGGTCGGTAGCGACTCCGTTCTCGAACATCTGCAGCGCGAACTCCAGATCCTGCCGCGTCTGCCGCCGCGCATAGCTCTTGCCGCGCAGATACAGGTCGTAGGCTTTTAGATTCTCCGTGGGCTTCACCGCCATGGCTTCCAGCTCTTCCGGCGAAAGCGTTACCCGCAGCGCCTCGGCGATCTTGCGCGCCATCTCGTCCTGCACTTCAAAAACGTCTTTCATCTCGCGGTCGAAGCGCTCTGACCACAAGGGAAAATCGGTTTGCGCATCCACCAGTTGCGCGCTGATGCGCAGCCGTGCGCCGGAGCGGCGCAGTGTGCCCGTCAGCACGCACGCCGCGCCCAGTTTCTGTCCTACCTGCTGCGGGGTCACCGCCTGGTCCCGGAAGGCCAGCACCGTGGGGCGTGAAAAAACATTCAGTCCGCGAATCTTCGACAGCTCCGTAATTATGTCTTCCGTAATGCCGTCGCGCAGGTATTCGTCCTCTTTAGAGCCGCTCAGGTTCTCAAAGTAGAGCACCGCGACCGATTTCCTCTGCTGCTTGTGCGAGCCGGAATCCGAATCGGTCTTCGCTTTCGCGCGGCTCCTGCTTGACTCCAGGTCGCGCTTCATCCGGTTCAGGTCCGTTTTCAGTTCCGTCGCTGTCTGGCAGCGCATCGCCCGGTCTTTTTCCAGGCATTTCTCCAGGATGCGCACAAACTCCACGGGCAAAGCTGGGTTGACTTCGGCCGCTGGCCGGGGATCGCGGTTCAAAATAGCATCGAAGATCACCGCCGTCGTATCTCCCGGGAAAGGAAGACTGCCTGTCGCCATCTGGTAGAGGACCGTGCCGGTCGAAAACAGGTCGGTACGGGTATCCACCAGTTGCCCGCGAGCCTGCTCCGGAGACATATAGGAGATGGTGCCCACCGCCGAGCCGGGCGAGGTCAGCTCCTGCCCCGCGGTCTGCGTGTCTGCATTCTGCGCCATCTGGCCCTGCGCGAACTTGGCCAGCCCGAAGTCCAGAATCTTCAACTGCCCTCGCTCCGTCAGAAACAGATTCGCTGGCTTGATATCCCGGTGCACGATCCCCTTGGCGTGGGCCGATTCCAGCGCATCGGCCATCTGGATTGCCAGCGGGAGCATCGTTTCCGCGTCCATTGGCCGCCCCGCCATCTTCGCCGCAAGGGTCTGCCCTTCCAACAACTCCATCACGATGAAATACTGCAGCTCGTGACGTTCAATGGCGTGGATCGTGCAAATATTCGGGTGATTCAGTGATGAAGCTGCGCGCGCCTCGCGCTGAAAGCGCTCCAGCAGTTGGCTGTCCCTGGCCGTTTCCGGCGGAAGAAACTTGAGCGCCACATGGCGGTCCAGTTGCGCATCCTGGGCCTCGTACACCACGCCCATCCCGCCCGATCCCAGTTGGCGAAGAATGGTGTAGTGGAGAAGTGACTCGCCAATAAGTGGGTCTGGATTCATCGTGTGCCGATTGATACTATCGGACGGCGCCTGTGGCGTCAATCGGGATGAGGATGATCGGCGGCCCGCTTTTAGAGCGCCGCGAACGGTTTTCATCGCCGCCATCGCCCATGCGGAACATGTGGGGACAACACCTCAGTTACGACTCCAAAGGCCGTGCTGGAGGACTAGACTCAGGGGCATGGCTAACAAGGTAGTAATCCCAGAGATCCTTCCGACAAGCCCACTCTCGCTGGCGTGTCCATTTTGCAAGGCCAAACCGCGAAAAAACTGTGCTACAAGCTCAGGCGGATTTGCGGTTGTCCATCTCGAGAGAATCAAGGCTGCTGCAAAGAAGGTGGCTGCAAATGCCGCGGCCAAGAAATGAAAACTACTTGTTCCAGCGAAGTCGTCGTGCCCTAAGACTCGGTCCCCGAGGATTTACGGCGCAAACCATCGGATTGAGTTTCATCGTCTGCCTCATTTGATGCGCCTTCCGTTTCCAAATCGGCAGCTTCACAACAAGGATTTGCTTCAGCCTGAGCACGTCGGGATCATCTGCTTTGCGGCCAAATGCAGCGGCCGGGGTGACGCTCATCCTCGGTCCTGCTGTAGAGCGCGATCAAGCTAAAGCCGTCGCAGCGGTAGTGGTGGACTCTCTCCTCAACCTCAAGTTGGGCTTCGGTGGGCGAACTAGCCACAGTCCGGAAACATTCGGAACAAATTGAATCGAAAGTCCCATCGGCGTTGTGCCGATGCGGGAAGGTTGTGCGTGACGCTTGGGCCATGGTGCAACTCCTGCACCCTTGAAACACTCATTAAAGGGCTCTAACCTATTCTGAGCCGAGCCCCATCTGAAAGATGGACAATTTTGCTCATTTAAGATTCGCCGCCGCAGATATCAAACTGCGCCATTACCCGTGCGGGCAGCTCATGGCCGGCTGGGACACCGAAAAGGTAAGCTAATGGGGTGTATGGAAGGCCCCTATGGAGAACACCGTAAAGGTTTTGATCGCCGAGGATGAGCCGAACGCGCTGGCTGGGCTGGCGGAGCTGATCTCCGGGTGGGGATACCGCACCGAGACCGCCCGCGACGGCGTGGAGGCGTGGGAGAAGACGCTCGCATGGGACCCCGCCATTGTGGTGACGGACCTGAAAATGCCTCGGCTGGACGGCATGGGTCTGTTGGCCAAGCTGAGCGAAGGCGCTGAGGGCCTTAGCTCCAACATGGCAGTCGTGGTGCTTACAGCCATGGGCTCGATTCAATTGGCCGTGGACGCCATGAAACTAGGCGCGTACGACTTTTTGCAGAAGCCGGTGGACGCGACGCGGCTCAAGACGATCCTCAGCAATGCGACAAAGCAGCGGGAGACGACGATCGAGCTCGAGGTGGCGCGGCGGCGGCTGCGGGAGTCGGGCGTACTGGGCCAGCTGGTGGGCAGCTCGCGGGCCATGCGTGAGATTTTCACGCTGATAGAGCAGGTTGCTCCGTCGAACGTGCCAATCCTGATCACCGGCGAGAGCGGTACGGGAAAAGAACTGGTGGCGCGCACGCTGCACGTCCTGAGCCGGCGCAAGGCGCGGCCGTTTGTCGCGGTGAACTGCGCGGCGATTCCTGAGACGTTGATCGAAAGCGAAATCTTCGGGCACGAGAAAGGCTCCTTCACCGGCGCGATTGAGCGCAGGGCCGGCTGCTTTGAGCTGGCGGCCGGCGGAACGCTGCTGTTGGATGAGATCAGCGAGATGCCGTCGGGAACACAGGCCAAACTGCTGCGCGTTCTGGAGGAGCGAAAGTTCCGGCGCCTGGGGGCGCGCAATGAGATGGATACGGACGTACGCGTGCTGGCAGCGATGAATCGAAACCCGCAGCGAGCTGTCGCCGAAGGTCATTTGCGCGCCGATCTCTACTACAGGCTCAACGTCTTCAACATCGCGATGCCACCGCTGCGCGAACATCTGGAGGACTTGCCGCCCATGGTTGAAACCATGGTGAGCGAAATGAACCAGAAGCATGGCCGCAAAGTGTCGGGCATCGCGCCGTCCATGCTGGATCGGTTGATGGCCTACAGTTGGCCGGGCAACGCGCGCGAACTGCGCAATACCATCGAGCGCGCCGTGATTCTTTGCCCCGATGGCGCACCGCTCGATGTCGGACACCTGCCTCTGGGTTTCGGCAAGGATCAGGCAGCGGCGGCGACTCCATCAGACCCCAGCGCCATCACCGTGCGCGTGGGAGCAACTGTGGACCAGGCGGAGCGGCTACTGATCCTGCGCACCCTGGAAGTAACCGGACAAAACAAGACGCGCGCGGCGGAGATCCTGGGCGTGAGCCTGAAGACTCTGCACAACAAGCTCAAGGAATACGGGCGGGAACAGCAGGAAGTAAAGAGCTGAGAAGTTTGGGAATTCAATGCAGCAATTGAAATTTGATCCCCGTCGAGCTCCAATTCGCGTCGAAATAAGTAATCGCAGCAAACCGCGTCTAATCTGCATGCAAAGATGCTCAAAGACGGTCTGCTGCCGGGTGTTTTAGCCCATGCGCCTGAAAACCAAACTCGTGCTGGCCATTACGGCTCTGGTGTTCTTGATCGCCGGAGTGGTTTCGCTCGTCTATGTGCACCAGTTGGTGAAAGCGGCGGTCCTCGAGACCTACGAAACCAGCCAGATGATTGCCGAACAGGTGCGGTACGCGCTTCAGAATGCGCTCGAGACCGGCCTGAAGGATCGAACGGTGGATCCGGCCAATCCCGGCGAGCTGCGTGCGCTGGTGGCCGAGGCCGTACAAAGCGATCCGGCCTTGCAGGCAACAATGGTCTCCGTGATTCGCTATTCGCCGACGGTATACGACGTAAATATCGGCGACAGTCAGGGTTCGGTGCTGTTGAGCACCGATCCTGACAATCAAGGCAAGCCACTGCCCGTGCGCCCCAACTACGATGAGTTGCGCAAAGCCGGGCCGTTGCAGATGATGATGCAGGTCTTCGGCAAGCCGAGAGTACTGGATGTCGTTGCGCCGATCCAGAATAACGGCAAACTCTTCGCTTCGGTTCATGTGGGAGTGCATACCTCGCTGCTGCGAGCGGTCTATGAGCCGCTGCTGAGAAAGGCGTTCTGGCTGATGAGCTTCGCGCTCATCGCGGCGCTGCTGGCGGCTTTTTTGTTGAGCAACCTCGCGCTCCGGCCCATGACAGAGATCAGCCGCCAGCTTGACCGTCTGACCGCGGCCGGCGGAACGGCGGTTGAAGACAAGCGCGCCGGAAGACAAGATGTGGCAGCGCAGGTCTCCACTAAGATCGAGAAGATCGGGCAGCGCATGCGCAACGTGGAGGAAGTCTATTCCGCGTTGCGTGAGAATCTCGACCAGATTCTCGGCAATCTGCAGGACGGAATCATGCTCTTTACCGAGGACACGAGGGCGGTGCTGGTCTCGGAGGCAGCGCGGCGATTCCTGCAGATCGATCGCGAGAACATTCTGGGGCTCCACGCCAGCGAATTTCTCGACGACTCGAAAGTGCTGGGTCGGGCTTTGCGCAAGGCGATCGAAGCCCGCAAAAATATGGAGAAAGAGGAGATTCGCACCGAAGGCGGCCGGCGCATCCAGGCTTCGGTGGAGTTTATCAACGACGCGGAAACGCATCAGGGCCTCGGAGCACTGGTGATGCTCCACGATCTGGAGTCGGCCGCGGAGATTGAGTCGGAGCTGGAACTTTCGCGCCGCATGGCGGCCATCGGACGACTTACCTCGGGCGTGGGCCACGAAGTCAAGAATCCCATCAATGCGATCGTAGTACATCTGGAACTTCTGAAATCGAAGTTGGGCGCATCGGACGGTCCGGCCCTCAGGCATCTGGACGTGATCGACGTTGAGATACGGCGCCTGGACCGCGTGGTGCAGACGCTGGTCGACTTCGCCCGCCCGGTCGAGGTGCAACTGCGCGAGCAGGATCTTCGCCCGATAATCGGAGACGTTCTGGCGTTGGCGTCAGACGAGCTGACGATGCGCCGTGTGACCCTGATCAGCCGCATACCGGCCGAGCCGCTGATTGCCAATGTGGACTCCGACTTGCTGAAGCAGGCGGTGTTGAACGTGATCCAGAACGGCGCGCAGGCCATGCCGAACGGGGGGCTGCTGGAGGTCACTCTCGAGCTTGACAGGAATCAGCCCGAGAGCCAGGCGCAGGCGGCAAAGGCGAACGGAGCGGCCGGCGGCTTGCATTTGCCCGCGTATTCGGCGTTGTTGCGGATTGCCGATCAAGGCATAGGAATTCCCGACGAAATCCTCGACAAGATCTTCGATCTGTACTTTACAACCAAGATCGGGGGTAGCGGCATCGGGCTGGCCATGACCTACCGGATTCTGCAATTGCACCATGGCAGCGTCGAAGTACAATCGAGGCAAAGGCGCGGCACGGAATTTCAGCTGCGAATTCCACTTGCCGCCGCCGACAGGGGACGCCGGAATCTGCAGCCGGCGGTTATTGGAGCCACAAAGGGGATGGGGAAATGAAGTCACCTGCCAGGTGCGCTGCGTGGCTGCTGCCGTTCTTGCTTACCGGCTGCATCCACACCCCCTTTCACAAAAGCCAACCGGCGCAGCTGATCATGGCGCCACCGATCCCCCATACGCAGCCTATGAAGCTGGCCTCCGTCGAGCTGCCGCCTGCATTGCGATTGATCCCCGGCAAGCCTCTTTACAACCTGAGGGTGCACGACGAGACGGGTAGACCGCTGGTAAGGCACAGGAGGCCGGCGAATCCATCCGAGATCGAAATCGCTCCGGAGGTGACTGGAAACCAGACCCCCGAGGTCAGCGCTCTTGTCGGCCCGCTTTCTTCCGGCGACCCGGGGAGTTATCGACTGCAAACAGAGGCGAACATCGCGTCCATTGAGCGCGGGCTCACTGGCATCAACCGGTCCTTGAATGACTCCGACCAGAAGACCGCTGACCAGATTCGGGAGTTCCTGAAACAGGCCCGGACGGCACTCGCATCAGGCGACGTGGACGGCGCGCATAACCTGGCCGCCAAAGCTCAAGTGCTGCTGGCCGCGCTGGCGCAATAAGAGCCTGACACGACGAGCTTGGCTCGTTGCCACGGCGTTTTCTACAGCTCACCCCAACTCAGCTTGCTGCGCAACACATCAAAGAAGCCGCCGTCACCAAGGCGGACGAGCTTCACGGTATATGTGGAGCGGCAGCACCGCACTTCATCGCCACGGAGAAGCTCGACACCCCGCTGCCCGTCGATCGTGAGAAGCGCGACATTGGGAACGCCTTCGACGCGAACGCTGAGCAAGGCGCTGCCCGGCACGACAATGGGCCTGAGCGTGAGCAGATGGGGACAAATGGGAGTGACCACCATGGCGTCAACATCGGGCGTAAGGATGGGGCCGTTCGCGGCCAGCGTATAAGCGGTCGAGCCCGTAGGAGTGGACACGATAACGCCATCGGCGCGGAACCGGGCCACGCTCCTGCCATCAAGCTCCACGGCGAACTCGCCCATGCGAGCAATGTCGCCTTTTGAAACCACAATTTCATTCAACGCCTCAAAGCTCGAGTGCTCAGACCCTTTACGCCAAAGCGCGGCGTGAAGCATAGCGCGCTCATCGAGGCTGTGGCAGCCGCTGCACCAGTTCTCCAGAGTGGCGTAGAGGTCGGCGAGACGCACTTCCGTCAGAAAGCCGAGGAACCCGAGATTGACGCTGAGCAGGGGCGTCCCGACAGTGGCGAAGATACGCGCGGCGGCAAGCAAAGTGCCATCGCCGCCCAGCACAATCACCAGCTCCGGCGAGCGTGACGGCAGTTCCGCGCGAGCCATCGCGGGCGCCACATCGGTATAAGTTGCGCCTTCGCCGTCCAGCACTACGTCGTAGCCGTGTTTGCGCAGCCATTCAACAAGGTCCGGCAATAGCCGCTTGAGCTCTTCCCTGTTCGGCTTGCAAACGATGGCGACTGTGGTCATTCCGTACAAGTGTAAAGGACCGGGGCTAAATCCTTATTTGCCGGCTTATTTCTCCTGCGCGATCTACAAACTGCGCCGCGCGTACAACAGGAACTCCCGGTTGCCTTCGACGCCGGTGATCGGCGATGGAATGGTTTCCACGACCGTCCAGCCGAGCGAGCGAACGCAGGCAGCAACTTTATCGATCGCCAGTTGGTGCGCTTCGGGATCGCGGACGATGCCCCCTTTGCCGACATGCTCACGGCCAGCCTCGAACTGCGGCTTGACCAGAATCACCGCTTCGACGAGCGAGGGCGCCGCGGCCAGCACGGCAGGAAGCACGAGCGTCGCCGAGATAAATGCCACATCGACAACAAGTAGAGTTAAGTCGGAACGCATTGGCGTGGCAGCCAGCGATCCAGCCTTCAGCAGCCGCGCGTTAGTGCGCTCCAGCAAGCCCACGCGCGGATCGTTGCGCAGCTTCATGTCGATTTGGCCGAAGCCGGTGTCGATGGCGGTCACGTGCGCGGCGCCGTGCTGCAAAAGGCAATCGGTAAAACCACCAGTCGACGCGCCCACATCGAGGCACGCGCGGCCGGATACATCAATCTGCCAGTGCTTCAGAGCCGCTTCCAGCTTTAACCCACCCCGGCTCACATAGCGAAGATCGTTTCCCAAAAGCCGGACGGGAGCGTCGACCGCGATTGACGTTCCGGGCTTGTCGATTTTTTGTTCGCGCACCAGAACCCGCCCGGCAAGGATCAGCGAACGGGCTCGCTCGCGGCTGGCTGCCAGGCCGCGTTCGACGAGCAACTGGTCGAGACGCGCCTTTCGAGCGCGCTTCTCCACCGGACGCACATTTGTTTCATTTGCCATGGATGCAACAGTTCCCAGAAACACCGAAGGGCCGTTCCCCAGCGGAGAATGGCCCTTCAGAAGATTGCGCGCCCGGCCGACAAGGTTAGTTACGGAATCGCCTGGCACGCCTGCAAAAGCGTCTGCGTCCCCGTGGGCGTTGGGATGCCGGGCAAGTTGCACGGCTGTCCGTATCCAGGCACGCGGCTGCTGTAATCGTTATTGCCTGCGGAGCCAGTTTGCGTGTTGGAGCGAATATCCACCGGAGTGCCTTCCAGCAGAACCGTGGTGTCAATCTGGTCGGTGACCGTGGGGCTCGACTCAATGATCGTGATGAAAGGACTGTCGGGCGAAGCCACGTAGACTTTGGCGAACTCGGAATTCTGTGTGTTGATGATGGTGCGCGGATGCCCCTCCACGGTGAGTGTTTTTTCCACTGCGTATGTGTACAAATTCACCACAGTCACCGTGCCGTTCCCGGTGCCGCTATCGTCATTCTGATTTGCGGTGTAAGCCTTGCTGCCATCGGCGAGAACAGTCACACTGGCCGGATTCGGTGTCGCGGTATTGCCCACCTTGATCGTAGTAACGGTGCCGAATCCACCCGTAACGGCGCCGCAAGCCGCGTAGGTAGTGCAATTGCTGTTGGTGTAGGTGTTGGAGTCGTTGCCGTATTCATCCAGCGGCACATTGACCACGCTGAGGGTGCCGCCATCGTAGTTGGCCACGACAAGCTGCTCGGTAACCGAGTTGTATTCGGCGGATACGGGCCCGGAGCCGGCGGGAAGTTGAATGGTCGGATGGCAAGTGATCCAATTCCCATTCTGATTCTGAAACGGCACGCACGAGTCCGGCGTATTGTTCCTGGTATTGATCACAGAGAGGGTGCTGTCGCCGCGATTGAGAATATACACGCGCTGAAGGTCGGGAGTCTGTACTCCGAAGACCGGGCACTTGCCCACCGGGATTGCGGGATCGGTCGTGGCGCTGGAAAGCTCAATCGGCGTGGCAACGCCCGTTGGAGCTGTAGTAGGCGAAACGTTGCAACTCATTGGCGCGGTATCGGGGACGTTCTGGCTCACGACATATTCGCGCTGGCCGGAATTAGTACCTGTTCCGGTGATGAAGACCGGCATCGTGGCCGCACTTCCCGATGTGGCCATCGGGATGGCGAGTTTGAAGGCCGCCGGCGAACCGGAAAAGAGATCGACCACATCTCCGTTCAGGTCCGTGGCCCAAAGCCCGAAGTTAGGCGCAAGCAAGTTTACCGGCTGCGCCGTGTTCGGCAGGGTAGATTCCGAGACGTTCTTAGCCTGCAAACTGGCACTGAGGGCGAAATTGGACAGAGTGAAGTCGCTGTTGACGGTGTACCCGGCAGAGCCGCTTGAATCGATCGTGAAGACCTTCGGACCCGGTCCGATTGGCGTTTCGTTCAAGATCGAGTCACCGGAATAATCGATGAAAGTTACGACTCCGGGCGTGGTGGAACCGGTGCTCGAAACCACAAGCGTGTACGAGCTAGCCTGGGCCGGCGGCCCATTGGTGCCAATGGGAGTCACCACCGGCCTGTAGTTATCGCCGCAACCGCCAAGAAGAGCAGCAACAGCTAGAGCCGCTCCTGCCTGCGCGAAAAGCACACGCGCCTGGCATGACTTCATGTCAAAAAGCCTCATTCAGAATCTTTCCTGCTTCCTTGGTGATTGTAAATCACGTGGGCGGCCTTACAAGGGCGTCCACGGCCCCTTCCAAAAGCGCCCTGTGACGTCCGACGCAGCAGTCTGGAATTCGTCATCGCAGACGCACCGGCGGCAGCACTTTCCGGTGGCGGAGCCAACGGTTACGATGAGGCGTGGCAGGAGAGAATCAAGAGAATCTGGCGTGGCAATCGAAGCTCGTGCTGCTCGCCGTATTGCCGTTCGCGGGCACCGACGTGCTGCTCTTATGCTTCGGATGGGCAACGGTATCCGTTGCGGTGGTAGCTTGGGTCGCTGGGCTGAGCGCGTTGCTGGGGCTGATCACATGGAGGCTCCGTGCAGCTACGCCGATGGCGGCTGCCTCAGGAGCACTGATCACGGCAAGCCTGATGTTCTCGACCGCCGCGTTCCCCTACGAGTCTTGGCGTACCGCGCTTATTCCTGTGCTGGCGGTTTCATTGCTGGCCTTTGCTGCCACGCGCGCGGGCCGCAGGAAAAAAGAGCGGCTGGGCATGGCTGAGGCACGTCGTGGAAGATCCGCCTCGCAGGTCGCGGCGAATCTGGGCGCGGCGGCGCTGGTCGCAAGCGAGCCAGTGAAGATCTGGTTGCTGGATAGTCGATGGCTTCCGCTCGCAGCCCACCGAGCAGATTTGTTGCTCGCAATGCCTTTGGCCGCCTTGGCTGAGGCCGCAGCCGACACGGTTTCGTCGGAGATCGGCCAAGTGCTCGATGGACGCCCGCGAATGATCACCACATTACGCGCGGTGGAACCAGGCACCGACGGCGCGGTGAGCGTTGTTGGGACGCTGGCCGGGTTGGTTGCAGCGACCATCGTTGCAGGCACCGGAAGCTGGGCGATGCGTGGTGACTGGATTCTCTTCAAGCTAAGCTGCGCGGGCGCGGTCTTCGGGCTTCTCTTCGACAGCGTGCTCGGTGCAACCCTCGAAAAACGCGGCTGGCTTAACAACGACGCGGTGAACTTCCTGTCGACAGCCAGCGCGGCCGGGTTTGCGCTGGCGATGATGGCATTTTTACCACGTTTGTGAATACAATGAATACATGTATTCACTTGAGAGGTAAACCATGGCGACTTCGATCAGGCTTTCGACAGAACTGGGCCGCAGGTTGGATCGGCTGGCTGCGCGAACTGGCCGGACAAAGGCGTTCTATCTTCGCCAGATCATCGAAACTAGCCTCCCCAAGATGGAGGATTACTACCTGGCTGCGGAGACGCGTGAGCGAGTTCGGATAGGCCGGGAGAAAGTCTATTCCGCCGCTTCCGTAAGGAAAGACCTTGGCCTGGACGATTGAGTACGCCGAAACCGCAAAAAAGCAGCTTCGCAAGTTCGACAAAGCCGTTGCGCGTCGCATCGCGGATTTTATGGACGAGCGAATCGCTTCAGCAAATGACCCACGCAGATTGGGCAAAGCGCTTAAGGGACCACTGGGCGATCTATGGTGCTACCGGGTGGGCGACTTCAGGATCCTTTGCGATCTTCGAGACGGCGTGCTGACGGTCCTGGTTTTGCAAATCGGAAATCGCCGGGAAGTTTATCGCCGATAACGCAACCCCGCTAGCACCGCCAACCCCGCTGCCTCAATCAATGCAGATGCAGTCGCCATAAGGTGTAGCTGAGAATCTCGTGGGCAATGCGTTCGGCCTCAAGCGTCCGGTCGTGCATGGCTGGACGCGGGCGCGCCGAAGTCAGCACGTCAAGCCCCTCGGACGCGCAGATGGCATGAATGCGGAACATGTGTGTGCCGTCGCTGACCACGACCAGGCGGTGCAGCCCGTTGACGCGGGCGATAACGGCAATGCGCCGGGCCGACTCCTCAGTGTTGCGGCTTTCCGTCTCAGCAATGATGGCCTGCTCCGGAACGCCTTTGCTGATCAGATAGCCCTCGCCAACGGAACCCTCGGTGAACTGATCCCCGCCCGGACCGCCGAGAGTGATGATCAGCGGAGCGATGCCGCGATGGTAGAGCTCAAGCGCGTGGTCAAGGCGGGCGCGAAAAACGGGCGAAGGACGGCCGTCGTATTCCGCCGCGCCAAGAACGCCAATCGCGTCGGCAGGCGCCGCCTGATCCTGATCCGCGTAGCTCTCAATCTGCACGTAGACCCAACGGCACCACGCAAAAGCGGCGGCCAGCAGAGCTAGAACCAATACAAGCGCAACTCGGAGCGCCCAGTTACGGCGCTTCTTTTTGGGTTCGCGCGTCATGCGCACCATCTTATCCCTGCAGGGTCATCACGATTTCGTGCGTAGGAATGGCGCCCTCGCGCAGAACCTCCCAGCGGCCCTCGCCGAGAGTGAGATCGACGATCGTCGTGGGCTGGGAGCGCGCCGTCGGGCCGCCGTCAATGATGAGCGGAATACGATCGCCAATCTGGTCGCGGACGCAGCCAGCGCTCGTGCACTCTGAGGCGCCCTGCAAATTGGCCGAGGTGGCCGTGATGGGCAGGCCAAAACGCTCCACCACTGCGCGGGCAATGGCGGCATCAGGCACGCGCAGCGCGACATTGCCCGTATTGGCCGTGGAGCGCAGCGGCAGCTTGGTTCCGGCGCGCACGATAATCGTCAGCGGGCCAGGCCAGAAACGGTCAGCGAGCTTGTCGAGTTGAGGATCGGTATCCCGCGCCAGCTCGTACGCCTGCGACAAGCCGGAGATAAGCAGCGAGAGCGGCTTGTGCTTCTGCCGAGTCTTGATCTGGTAAATCTGCTCCACGGCGAACAGGTTCACCGGGTCCACGGCCAGCCCGTAAAAAGTGTCGGTCGGCAGTGCGACAACACCCCCTTTACGCAGGCAGGAGACGATGTAATCGATCCGGTCCGGTTGGGGCTCATCGGGATGGACGCGCAATATCTCCGCGGACAAAGAGGCCTACCTTAGTTCCCGAATAAAGAAGAGGCTACAAAATCGGAAGCTATCACAGCACCAGCCACGGTGCAAGTTGCATGATCACTACGCGAGTGCTTGCGGCCGCCAAAACGCCGTAGAATCGGCACAGCAGTTAGAGGCTGCAATTGGATGCCGGTACGCGTGGTGGAAAGCAAACAGAATGCGCGCCTGAAGGAGCTGCGGAAGGCGCTCAGCGCACCGGGTCGCGCGCCGGGCGCGCTTGTCGGCATCGAAGGACCGAAGCTGATCGAAGAGGCGCTGCGCGCGGGTTTGCGCGTGAAGACGATTTTTGTGGCGCAGGGCCCAGATGGGATATCCGATCGCGCATCGGAGCAACTACTCGAAGCACTATCCCTGCCGCAAGAAACCGAAATCCTACATCTGCCGAAAAAGCTGCTCGATCAGGCGCTGGCGACCGAAACGCCACAGTCTATCGCCGCGCTGATTGAGCCGCCGCAGTGGAGTTGGGAACAATTGCTCGGCTCGCGCCGCAATGCAGTGCCGCTCGTCATCGTCCTTGCCGGCCTTCAGGATCCAGGCAATCTGGGAACCATTCTGCGCTCCGCTGAAGCATTCGGCGCGACCGGCGTGGTGAGCCTTCCAGGAACCGTGAGCGCATGGAACACGAAAGCCGTGCGCGCTTCGGCGGGGAGCGTCTTTCGCGTTCCGTTTCTCACTTCGGAAATCGTCGAGTGCATTCCCCGCCTGCACGGCGCTGGCTTGACCATCTTTGCCGCGCTCTCGCGCGCTGCGCAGGAACTTCACTCCGCAGACCTCGCCCGCCCAGTGGCACTCATCATCGGCAATGAGGGCAACGGCGTCCCCGGCGCTCTAGCCGCTCGCGCCGACGGCACGATTACGATTCCCTTCCCCGGCGCGGTGGAAAGCCTGAATGCCGCCGTCGCCGCCAGCGTGCTGTTGTATGAAGCTTCGCGGCAACGCGCAACGCGTTCGGTCGTCAGCCGCCGCGAAAGGGGCATGCGATGAGCTTGTTCGACATCGAGCCTGAACCACCACGACACCCGTCCAAAGGAATAAACGGCGGAGCCGCTCCGCTGGCGGAGCGCATGCGGCCGCGCAGTCTCGACGAATTGGTTGGCCAGGAGCACCTCGTCGGGCCGGGAAAGCCGCTGCGCGTGCAAATCGACCATGACGACGCCAGCTCGATGATCTTCTGGGGTCCGCCCGGCGTAGGCAAAACTACACTGGCAAAGATCATTGCCGAGACGACAAAAGCCAGCTTCATCGAGTTCTCCGCGGTCACCAGCGGCATCAAGGAAATCAAGCAGGTGATGGTCACGGCGGCCAAAGCCTCGCAACTTCATTCGCGGACGATTCTGTTCGTCGATGAGATTCACCGCTTCAACAAGGCACAGCAGGACGCGTTTCTCCCATACGTGGAGCGCGGCACGATCCGGCTCATCGGCGCGACAACCGAGAACCCTTCTTTCGAAATTATTTCTGCGCTGCTCTCGCGCTGCCGCGTCTACGTGCTTGAGCCGCTGAAGGACGAGCAGGTTGTCACGCTGCTAAAGCGGGCATTGACGGACAAGCAACGCGGCCTGGGTGCGCTGAACCTCACAGCCGACGACGACGCGCTTGAATTGATCGCAGGCTATTCCAGCGGAGACGTCCGCAACGCATACAACACGCTGGAAGTTGCCGCGCAGTTAGCCAGCGCCGACGGAAGCAAGCACATTACCAAATCCGCCGCAACAGAAGCCGCGCAGAAGCGCGTGCTGATGTACGACAAAGCCGGCGAGGAACACTACAACCTGATCTCCGCGCTGCACAAAAGCGTGCGCAACTCCGACCCCGACGCGGCGCTTTACTGGCTGGGCAGAATGTTTGCCGGTGGCGAAGATCCACTGTATCTGGCGCGGCGCATCGTGCGCATGGCCGTCGAAGACATCGGCCTGGCCGCGCCCGAGGCGCTGCATCTATGCCTCTCCGCGAAAGAAACCTATGATTTTCTCGGCTCGCCTGAAGGCGATCTGGCCCTCGCCGAGGCAGTCGTGTATCTGGCACTCGCGCCCAAGTCCAACGCAGTCTACACGGCCTTCGGCGCAGTAAAGGACGACATCGAGCACACGCGTCAGGAGCCTGTGCCGCTGCACCTGCGCAACGCGCCAACGAAACTGATGAAGGAGCTCGACTACGGCAAGGATTACCGCTATGCGCACGACGAGGAAGGCAAAGTCGCCGACATGGATTGCCTGCCGGAATCATTGAAAGGCCGCCGCTACTACCACCCCACGCAGGAAGGCCGCGAAAAGCAGCTCGCGGCGCGCATGGAAGAGATTCGGAAGATCAGGTCCGGTAAACAGAACAAATAGCCTTCCTGAGCCTCACACGCCATCTTTCGCTTGAGATTTGTAACAGCCCGATCGCACGATTTGCGTGGTAGAATCCTTTATGCTGGTTGGATTGAACGTGCGAATGAACTGGCGCAGCGCAATGAAATTAATCCTGTCATGCCTCGCTGTCATTGCCTCGCTTTCGAATTGCGGGCAGCTCGCGGCCCAGGCGTCGTGTCGAATTAGCGTCTCTGTAATCGCGCTCGCTTCCGGGCCAACTAACGGACTCACTGCGAATGACCTCCGCGCGACAGTGAAGGGCAATGAAATAACGATCGAAGAGATAAACCTCCCTCCGGCGTCACGGCGGTTTGTCTTCGTCCTTGACCGCAGCGGAAGCATGGTGGGCGTCCGCCGCAATCCGGATTCACTTGTGCGTTACGATCTCGATGACATGATGAGACAAAATGTGGAGCAATCCCTTGGCGAAATTCCATCCGGCGATTCCGTTGCGTTTCTTGCATTTTCCGGCGGAAAGTCGACGCGGTCGGAATTCGCCAGTCAGAAAGCGGCCCTCGCGGAACTGCCTGCGATACTCGCCTGGTGGCCGGGGAAAGGGATACACAGAACGCCGCTCTGGGACAATATTGAGACTGCGTTGCAAATACTGGGTCCGCACGCGGCGGGCGACGTGATTGTCGTCGTCTCAGATGGGCGCGATAATTTGAGCAAGCTATCGATGGATGAAGTCCAGGCCGATCTGCTTAGGACTGGCGTCCCTCTCCTCGCAATCTTCATCGCGAATCCTAACCCTCCCCCAACCGTTGAACGCCCTGATCCTCAGGACTTAGCCCGCCTGGCAGCGGTTACCGGTGGCGCGACTGCAGTAGGCGATGAGAGGCTGGCTGGCGTCTTCCCGTTGAGCACTTCACAGCTCCAACCGAACCAACTCATCCCGCTTCTCGCCCACCAATATGAGTTGGAGATGGAAACTCCGCCAATTCAAAAGCCAGAGAAATGGGACCTCAAGTCCAACTCCCAACCAGGCGGAAGAAAGCTGGACCTGCTCTATCCCCGCTCTCTATTCCCTTGCACAGAAACGCACTAGTCTTCCCGCTTCTGCGTATTGCCGTTCTTCGCGTCGCCGGACTCCTTTTTTTCGTCGAGTCCGGTCGAATCGGCGATATCGATCGTCCCCAGCGAATCGTTGACGACGCCGTCATCTATCTCGTCTTCGGTTTGGCCGCCGGGCATCTCATGCGTCGGTTTCGTTTTCGCGCTCATTTTACTTCTCCTCTGGAACTAGGATGCCTAAGAAGCTTGCCGCGTCGGGGCAAAGTGCCAGCGCGACGATTTCCTCTTTGTAGTCTATAAAGCCCACGGATTCACGACAGACTTCGCGATGTCGTCGAAGTGCTTTGCGTTTCGTGTTGCAAGGATCGCGCGCGAGGCGAGCACGATCCCGGCAATCATCGTGTCGCGCAGTTCTCCGGGCCGGCCGCTCATCCTTCTTGACGCCGCGAGGGCCGCTGCCTGCTCGGCTGCGGAATGATCGAATGAAACAAATCGCTGCTCGATCGCGTCGTTCAGAACCCGCTCAAAAAGCGCAATCCTCTCAGCCCGCTTTCTTCCGCCGGGCATTGAGTGAAGCCCAAAACGAATCTCGAAAATGGTTACCGACGTGGTCCAGATGGATTGGCGCGGCTGCCGGTCGAGCCACTCCTGCACGACACGTTCCGGCCGGTCGAGCATCAAGGCAGACAAGACATTGGTATCGAGCAGGATCATTCGTCGAATTTGATCGGCTCGAGGGGATAGCCGCGCAACTCCTTGATCGGTTCTTTAAGCCCAATCCCCTGCCCACTGAAAAGCGCTACGATCTCCGAGCCCAGTCCGCCTTCTGGGGCATCCTTTTCGAGAGACCCGTTCGTGAGAATCTCGCGAGCCTCGGCCTCCATGCTGCGGCCGTTGCGCTTGGCGCGGCGCTGCAGGCGCGTCTTGACCCGTTCGTCGACTTTTCGGATAAGAATCTGGGCCACAGCGCCCTCCCACCGTGCCTACATTGATAGCATGATAGCATATTGCGCAATCGTTGACCGTCAATCCTCGCGCCCTAATTTGTTGCTGCGCTTTTCGGCAGCTCCGCCAGTGCGTCCCTCACAATCCCCGGCGTAAGAACCTGCGGCAGGAGTTGTGGCGTGCTCTGGCCCGGCGTGTACAGCGCATAAACCGGGACGCCGCTGCGGCCAAGATCGGTGAGCGCCTGCGTAATGGCAGGGTCCTCGCGAGTCCAGTCCGCGCGCAGCAGCACGACGTTGCCGGCGGCAAACGCCTGCATCACTTCCGGCCGGTCGAGAGCAACGCGCTCATTCACCTGGCAACTGAGGCACCAGCTCGCGGTGAAATCCACAAAAACAGGCTGGCCCGCGGCAAGAGCGTGCTGAACGGCGTCGGCAGACCACGGCTGCCAGGTGCTGCCCGCAGCTGCGCCTCCAGACGAGGGTTGAGTCGACGTAGGGGCGGCCGCGCCCGCGAGTTCCCTGGGCACCGTTATGCACACGACGAGCGCCGCAAGCAGAATCAGGCCCGCAATGACGGTCGACCAGCGCTTCGTCGGCCAGCGCCCGAGGAACCATCCAGCGATTGCGAGCAGCAGGAAAACTGCCAGCAGCGCAAGCAGCAAGTTGGCTCCGTAGGCTTGAGCGACCACCCACGCCAGCCAGATGACGGTACCGAAGATCGGAACCGAAATAGCCTGCTTCAGAATGTCCATCCACACGCCGGGCCTTGGCAGCAGCCGCGTCCACGCAGGTTGCAGCGTGAGCGCGACGTAGGGCGCGGCAAGGCCGAGAGCGAGCGCCGTAAAAACAGCGAAGGTCACGGCGGCCGGTTGCGCGAGCGCATAGCCGATCGCCGCTCCCATAAACGGCGCCGTGCACGGCGTAGCGACGACCACGGCGAGAACTCCAGTAAAGAAGCTGCCCGCGTAGCCTTGTTTCGCAGCCAGCGAGCCTCCAGCACTGGTGAGCGTGAGTCCGATCTCGAATTGGCCGGCAAGCGAGAGGCCAAGAAAGAAGAGCAGCGCTGCCATCAGCGAAAGGAAAACCGGCGACTGGAACTGAAATCCCCACCCCAGTGTGGCGCCGGCCGCTCGCAAACCGAGCAACAAAGCCACGAGCGCCCAGAATGAAACCAGAATTCCAACCGTGTAGACAAAGCCGTGAGCGCGAAGTTTGTGCTTCTCCTCATTGCCGGAATTGACCAGCGCCAGGACTTTCAAAAACAGCACCGGGAAAACGCATGGCATCAGGTTCAGTAGCAGGCCGCCGAGAAAAGCGAGACCAACGATGCGCGCGAGCGCCGCGAATGAGAATGCGGGCGCGACAGCAACGGACCCGGGCATTGCCGCAATCTCGTAGTTTCTTCCGCCAGAAAGCTCGATCACGCCTTTCAACTGCGATGGGTTCGCGGTCAAACTTGAGTCTTTTTTGAGATCGAGTACGAATCCCGTCTTCGTCGGAGCCACAGTCTGCGGCGCGGGATTGTCGACAATGTTTTGATCTTCAGGAAAAAAGACTGCCTGTGTTTCGCGCTGGCCGGTGGAAACGGCGAGACGAAAACCGGAAGCTGTCGGTTGGAAGACGGCTGTGTCGGCAGTGGGCAGCGGCTTGGGAAGCTGGCCGGCCAAACGATCGTAAATCTCCCGATCCGGCGAGACCATATCTGGCGAGACCGCGGCAACTCGAGCGCCGGCGGCCGCAATGATGCGGTCAACTTCGAGCTCCGCCTTGCCGGGAATGCAGACCTCGCGGCAAACGAGCCAGGCGGCCTTCGCGTGCAGAGCCACCGGGCCGGGCTTGGCCGTACTCGCTACGTCGAGATTAAAAGGAAAAAGAACTTCGTTCTCATAACCGAAGTCCATGAGCGGCCCAAGCGGCAGCCGCTGCGGCGCGGGAAATTGCAGTGGGCCGGCTGTTATTCCATCCGGCAGCGTCCATAGGATGTGCGGCGGCTCGCCGGAGTCGCCCGCGTTCTGCCAATACACATGCCACCCGGGATCGAGCTTGAAGTAAAGGCCCGCCTCTGAGCTCGCACCCGGACTGAGTTGCGCAGCTGGAGCGATGATTTGCAGGTGGAGATGCAGGGCGTCAGCGGAGTTCGAAGCGGCGAAGACCGTCGTCGCCGCTACACTCAAGAACCCCAACCCGAAGATGAAACGCGAGAAGCGCACGAAGGTTGAACCCTGCCCTCTGAAACCCGACCGCTGAAACCTGGCCACTGTCTTTAGGACTCAGTCTATCGGACGAAGGTTACAGAAATGTCGGCGCATCGCTACAGGCTCATCGAGCCATCGCCGCATGACGCCGATAAATGGAGTCGTTCTGAACGCACTTGACACCGGCAGCCCGCGCCCGTGCGACAGCCTCGTCGTGGATGACCTCATCCTGCAACCAAAGATATGGAATGCCAAGGCGAATCACATCGTCCACGATCGGCGGAACATTCTCAGAAGCGCGGAACACGTCGACGAGATCGATTCCCTTCCCCTCTGCGACAGAACCCGCCTCCTGGCGTGCGGCAGAATCCGCCGCGTCCAGGTCCGCGTAGCAAGGCCCGTCCAGCACTTCTTTGAGCGCAGGATTGACCGGGAAAACGCGAAAGCCATGTTCGGCCAGGTAGCGGCCAATGTTGTGGCTCGCGCGCCAGGGCTTGTCGCTCATCCCGACAACAGCGATGGTCTTCGCGTTGCGGAGCATCTCGTCAACGATTGCCGTGTCCTCGATCATAGTCTTCCGTTCTCTGTTCTCTCATCTCTGCGTTCGTGCGAAACTAAGCCCGCATTAGCGGGCAAAAGACGGTAGCCCCAGGCGCGAGCCTGGGGAAAGTCGATGCAATCGAAATCACAAGCCCGCAACGGCGGGCGAAAGAACCTCTCGATTGCTCACTCCCTGTTCCGTGTTCCCTGTTCCCTGCTCTCTGTTCCCTGTTCCCTGTTCCCTCACTCCCTGTTCTCTCGTCCCCAACTCCATCGCTCCCATGTAGCGCCGGCGTCTCGCCGGCTGTCGTGCGGGCG
>Ga0208849_1000972_pt1 | contig 22702 bp, 19 predicted proteins | sample NGESurdeep072012_10_FD_184470 | JGI IMG/M metagenome (GOLD analysis project Ga0208849, IMG submission 184470) | Arctic peat soil microbial communities from Barrow, Alaska - NGEE Surface sample 53-3 deep-072012 (SPAdes) | ecosystem: Environmental > Terrestrial > Soil > Wetlands > Peat ... | reverse complement strand
TGTCCGAACCGCGCATCACGCCTCTCCTCGAAGCACTTCGGGAGGGAGTGAATCATGCCGAGTCCGGTCGCGCTACCGACTTCTTCAACAGCCTGCTAGTCCGCAACCGAGATGCGAATCCCAAGGAGCGAGGGCGGTGACGTTTTGGACTGGCGCCAGGGGTCATGTTCGGCCCTGGTGAGCCAAATTCTCCAGCGCCAAGCCTCGGTGCGCAGCAGGGCTCGTGTCATGTCTACGCGGGGATTCAATTTGAATTTGCGAGATACGCAATTTCAACGCGCTTGTCGTTGAGGCGTCTCCTGCTCAGTATGGCGCTCTGACAGATGGGGGCTGCGACAATTGGCGTTTCAAGTTGCGGCTCGTGCGGTGCTGGAGCTCGGATCTGAGCTCATCAGTTCGGACGAGATCGCTCTCTATGAACTGGTGAAGAACGCATTCGACGCCGGGTCGCCGGACGTCGAGATCAAATTCGACGTTCGCCTGAGACGCACCGAGTACGAGCCACTCATCGCTCTGCTAGATGAGCCCCTCTTTGTCGATGAGGACACTGGTGAGGCTCGCGCGCCTAGCAAAGAAGAGATCGCCGCAGCGCGGAGCGATTTCCGCGAAGCACGAGAAGCAATTTGCATCCGCTTCGCAACCCTGCTCGACGATGACGAGGCGGTCGCCGAAATGGCAGCGGCCAGGTCCAGGACCACTCTGCTCGAGCTGGTACAGACGGCGTATGACGACCTGAACCAAATCGCGATCCGCGACACCGGCGATGGTATGGCTGAGGCGACTCTGCGGGGCGCCTTCCTGACCATCGGGACACCCTTCCGTAAGCTCCAAAGATCAGATCGTTCTGGGCCGAAGCGCCGGCAACCGGTGGGCGAGAAGGGCGTGGGACGCTTGTCGGCGATGCGTCTTGGCTCCCGGCTTGAGGTCAAGACGGCGACTGCCGCCGAGCGCAACTGGAACACTCTCAAGATCGACTGGTCGCTCTTCGGGGCCAATCCAGACGAACTGGTCGAGGACGTGCCAGTAGTCCTGGCGTCCGGCGGACGAAAGGCGCCCGCAGAGTCTGGCACAACCCTGACCATTCGCGGACTTGAGAGCGATTGGACCGCCAACAAGCTGCGGAGGATTGCGTCGAAGGAGCTCAGCCGGCTTAGCGACCCCTTCCTGAGCCGGAACAAGACCTTCCCGATCAAGGTCCGGTTTAACGGTGAGCCGATCGAATTGGAACGGCTGTCGTCCGACCTCTTCAAAGCGGCGCATGGCTATTGCGCAGGTCGTTTCAGGCTCGTGAAGGGCAAGCCAGTCCTGACGGCTGAGTTCGAGTACCGGCTCTACGATGAAAAGACGTCGTTCCGAAAGGAAAGCTCGGAGCTCGCCGACGCTATCACGGCCCAAGTGCCGAGTTCGGCCCTACGGACATTAGGCCCGTTCAAGTTCGAATTCTATTGGTTCAATCGGCAGGCGCTGCGGGCCATCGACACCATCGGCAATGCCACCGCCGTGAAGAACCTTGTCAACAACTGGTCCGGCGGCCTCATGGTGTTCCGAGATGATTTCCGGGTGAATCCCTACGGGCGGCCAGGCGATGACTGGCTGGAGTTGAACCGACAGGCCTTCCGCTCCAGCGGTTACCTCCTGAACACTGACCAAATCATTGGTCGACTGCAAATCACGGCGGATGACAATCCGCGGCTGGTCGATCAAACCAATAGGGAAGGATTGCGCGACAACTTCGAGTATCAGGCGCTGAAGAACATGCTCCACCAATTCTTCACGGTGGATCTCAAAAAATATGTCGACCGGATCAACGAAGAATATGCCGGCCTTAAAGGGTTGGATTTCAGGGCCGTCGATCGAAACGTTGAGGCCTATGAAAAGCGGGTCGAGCGGAACATCAACGACCTGCTGAAGCTCTTCCCTGGACAAAAGGAGGCGCTCGCAGACCTTCGCAAACAGTTCCAAGCAATGCGTCATGCCTACAACCAGGCGCGGCTGTCGGTGAACGAGTCCGAGGAGCAGATCCAACGTCTCATGGATCTGGCGGGCGTCGGCCTGATGGTCGAGATTGTCGCCCACGAACTCGCCAGGGCCACCAAACACACCCTCGCCCTTGTCCAGACCGCTCAAGGCCAGGCGCCGGCACCCAATCTGGCGCGTACTTTCGCGAGCCTTCAGGGCCAGCTGGTCACGATCGAGCGACGGCTTCGGGTGCTTGACCCGCTCAGCGTTTCTGGGCGGCAGAGACGAACCACCTTCGACCTTGCAGAAGTCGTCAAGGACGTTTTCTCCTCGCGTGAAGAGGAACTCGGCCGGCGCGGAATACAGTGGCGCGTCGTTGTCGCCAGCGCCGCACCGATTACGGCGGTTAAAGGGTCCATCTACCAGATCGTAGAAAACCTTCTCAGCAACTCCGTTCATTGGCTCGGCCGGGCCAATGAAGAAAATCCGAGCTTTGCGCCTCGTATCACCGTGCGGGTGTCTGCGGGCAACGCAGGCGAATTCCACTTCACCGACAACGGCCCGGGTATAGCCGCGGCGGCGGCCGACAAGGTCTTCGACGCGTTTTTCACGACCCGTGGAGAGGCGGGGAAGGGCTTAGGCCTCTACATCGCGCGTACTGCGGCGCAGCAGCACGGGGGCGATCTCACCCTGATCAATGTCGGCGAAATCCACCCGAACCGATTTAACACTTTCAAATTCAGCGCGGTGGCCGATGGCGACGACTGAAACCGTTAAGGCACTGTTTGATCACTATAACTTCCACAAGGCGTTGATCATCGACGACGCCTTCGACGGGCATCCTGACTACGACCACATAGTTGTCGCAGGGCCTTCCGCTGTTGGCGACGAAATCGAGAAGCTGCCCGATGGGAGCAAGGCACGCCTCACAGCGACCCTGGCGCGCGAAGATCTGCGACAAGACGACTGGGAGGCCGGGCTGGCAAACCCGGCGTTCCTGGCGGAGCTATGGCAGCTGAAGAGCGAGGACGCCCTTCCGAAGGATATCGATGATGTAGTCTTCGGGATCTACACGGCCGAGACTGAGCAGAAGCTTAAGCAGCTTGAACCCCTGCAAGCCCTGCTGAAGGAGGCGCTCCAACTCACTGTTGAAGAGGTGGGAAGAGGGAATCGTGAGTTGCCCGCTAACACCAAGGTGGTGTTTCTGGACCTGTTCCTTGGGGTGACAGGTCAAGCCGCCGCACGCGAAGAAGCCGCCGACCTGATCAAGGCGCTGCTTGCCGACACCAAGGACCGCGAGAGGCCTATCGTCATCCTGATGTCCACTGAGACCGGCGAAGGACTTGAGGCCTGGGCGGACGACCTGCGATCCCGGGCCGCCCTTCTGGGCGCAAAGTTCCGGGTCATCAGCAAGGCAGAGTTTGAAACAGATGGTCCCCTCATCGAGGTCCTCGACGAACTCCTTGGGCCCCTCGACAAGTCTCAAGCTTTGGCGGGCCTCTTGGATGAATGGGACGACGCGCTTGCCAAGGTCAGGTCCGATATCATGTCGGATTTGCGCAATCTCGATCTGTCCGACTGCGCCTACCTGCAGCGCTACCGGCTCGAAACGGAGGGCATGCCTCTTGGCGCTTATTTGTTCGAAGCATACGGCGACATGCTCCGTTATCGCCTCGAGGGCTGCCTACCACTGTTGAACGCGGCGACGGCGGTCAACGGGTTGAACTTCGACGCCATGCCGCCTGCGCACTTCCTGCCCAGCGAGGGCGTAAGCCTCCTGACCCACGCGATGAGTTTCGTCAACGAAAGCGCCGTTGCGAACCAAGGTCATCAGTTCCCCTCGGCCGCGTCGGTGCTCGAACTGGGGGATGTTATCGTGGCAATGCCGAGCGATTGGAAGGACGATGGCGACCTGACGTTGGCGGACGGCACGGCGGTCTCCTGTGTGATCAGCCAGGCTTGCGATCTCCAGCAGGACAAGTCTGACGCTGTCTTGTTGCTCCAGGGCAGCCTTCGTGCCCGGACCTGGGACGACTCCATTAAGCCGGTCGAAACGCGCGTCGATTGCTTCCGCTTCCGCGGCGGCGACTACGTGATTGAGTGGGACAAGGTCAAGCTCGACGCGTGGCAGAAGCCCCTCGCGGCGCGGCGCTTAAAGCCCGGCGGGCCCTATCTGCGGATTGCGCGCCTGCGGTCCCTTCCCGCGCTAAAGGCCCAGCAGATATTCGCATCCAACCTTACGAGGGTAGGCACCCTCGCCAGTCCGCACATGGTCTTCCCCGTCGGGATCAAGGTGGTAGCCAAACTTCAGGGCGGAGAAACGAGGGTTCTGCTCGACCTGTCGTCAGATGGGCAGGTCGCTCGGATCGTGAAGGGGCTCGAGGGCCGCAATGAAACGGAATATCTCGTCCTCAAAAAGAGCTTCGGCGCACGTTTGGGTGCAGCCCTGTTCGCTGCAGTGGAAGACTTCCACCCTGCCCTGAGAGAATCTGTAACCGCCTTCGCCAACTCCCGGGTCGAACTCGCGAGGCTGCGGTCGCCTTGCAAGATAGGCCGCAAGATCGAATATCGAGAGCTGAAGATTGACGTCCGTCGCGGCGATCTGCAGAGCTACAGCCAGAACGTGACCATTGTGGCGGCGCCGCCAACGGCGGCGCAACCCAAGGCCTTGGCGCAAGCAGCCAAGTGAGCCGTCCACCAATGGCATTGCGGTGTTCGCGCCGGAGTTCTGATTTTGCCCGGATTGCGCCTACTCTGCCAGAGGCGCCGGGAGTGAGTCTAAGTTGATGGAGCACCAACCCCGCACCGCCGTCCGACTGACCGATGAGTCTGAGATATACGCGAGGGTCACATCCTACGAAGCCGCGGCCATCGTGCGAACCGAACGCGCTGGAAGGTTGACCGTGAGGCCCATCTATCTCGACCATCACGCGACCACCCCAGTGGACCCTCGGGTCGCAGATTTAGTCTACAGGGTGATGACCGAAGCGTTCGGAAACCCGAACAGCGCCGACCACGCCTTCGGTGGTGAAGCCTCGCGGCTGCTGCGCAGCGCAGCGTCGCAAGTCGGCAGTCTCGTTGGTGCGCTATCTGAGGACGTCCACTTTACGACCGGTTCGACCGAGGCGATCGCCGTGGCCGTCGCGTGCGCACTTTCGTCCTGCAAAGGCCGTCCTCTCCGCGTCGCCGCGTCCCGTATTGAGCACGCGGCTGTGCTCGATGTGCTGGCACTGGCAGCGTCCAACGGCGAAATAGTAGTGACCTGGATCGAGGTTGACGAAGCTGCCCGGATTTCTCTCGCGGCTCTGCGGGCGGCTTTGACAGCCTCGCCTGATCTAGTTTGTGTCATGGCCGCGAACAACGAGGTCGGCACGATACAGCCCGTGGCCGATCTGACGCGCCTCGCGCACGCTGCCGGCGCAGAGGTTCTCGTCGACGCAACCCAGGCGGCCGGGCGTCTTCCGATCGAAGCCAGAAATTGGGGCGTCGACTACTTGGTCCTCAGCAGCCACAAGCTCTATGGGCCGAAGGGAGCTGGTGCGCTTGTGTCACCGCGCGCGTCCGAAGCCCCTAAGCCGCCATTGTTCGAAGGTCGTCGTGGCACGCCGAACACGCCTGGGCTCGCAGGTTTCGGCGAGGCGTGCCGAATTCGAGCGTCCGAGATGGAGGCTGACGAGACTCGCATTGCGGGACTGAGGGATCGTTTGGAAGCTACCCTCACGAGTCTCGTGCCAGACACGGTCGTAAACGGTGATCGCGACAACCGGCTCGCCGGCAACCTGCACATCTCGGCGCGCGGCGCCCCCAACGACATGGTCGTCGCTCATCTTCGTGAAACGGTGGCGATTTCCACGGGCGCCGCCTGCGCCTCAGGCGCGGACGCGCCTTCCCATGTGCTTCGCGCCATGGATTTGGAGCACTGGCGACAGGACACCGCGCTGCGAATCGGTCTCGGTCGGTTCAACACAGCTGATGAGATCGACTTCGCGGCAAGCGCCATTGCGGACGCGATCCGCAATGTGCGCGCGTTCTAGGGGGTGCCCGTGACCGAACTGTCTTCTTTTGACGCCGCCGGCCTGCAGGGCCTGCGGTTCTCCGGCCACGAGACGTTCGCTTGTCGTTACGCATGGCTCCCGAAGGCCTATCGCGCCCTGAATGCGAACCCCCGGGCCTTCTCCGATGAAGACCAGGCGATGGTGGAGTTGGGCATCGGCAAAAACATGGTGCGGTCACTTCGCTTTTGGGTCGAGGCCATGGGGGTGGCCAAGTTCGACAGGAAGACACGCAACCTCGACCTGACCGACTTCGGCGATGAGGTGTTCGGCGCGATTGGCTTCGACCCCTATCTGGAGGATCCGCGGACCCTGTGGCTGCTCCATTGGAACCTAGCATCGCGACGCGAAGGCGCCCTCTTCGCTTGGCGCTTCATGATCGGTCATTGGCCCTATCCGGAGTTCACCCGCAGTCAGGCCCTGGCAGAGTTCCGGCGCCTTTCGGACCGAGACGGTCTTGAGCATTCCGAGGTGACGTTGGCGCAACATCTCGACGTCTTCCTTCACACCTATCAATCGACCCGCGGCGGCGCGGCCGCCGTCGAGGACTCCTTGGACGGGCCGCTGGTGGAGCTCGACCTGTTCACGCCAATCGGCGAGCGCCGTGGCGAGAGCGGCCGCTGGGAGACTGTCTTTGGTTTCCGCCGCGAGCCTAAGCCGGACATCGGACAGGCACTGTTCGACTATTGCGTCCATGCCTTCTGGCGGGACGAAGCCCCGCAGGACCAGACCCTAAGCTTCCGCTCGGTCGCCGTGGCGGCGGGCTCCCCGGGCCAGGTCTTTAAGCTCAGCGAAGACGACCTGCGCGAGCGGCTTGAGGCTCCGCAAATGGGGGCAACTCCCAGAGGCTTCACTTACCAAGCCTCGGCGATCCAAGGCCAACTCATCCGAAACGGCGAAGGCCCAACGTTGGCGCAGGTTTACGCTGAGGAGCCGCAGGATGTCTAAGCCGGCCGCGCCAATCTCGTCGCTCTTCCACATCCCCGACAGGTTTCAGAGGTCCGTCCAGCTGGAGCGGGACTTTCGTGATGCGCATGCCCTCGATGGCTACATCGTCACGGCGCCGATGGCGGCCGCGTTCCAGCAACTCGCAGATGGCCTCCGACCGGAGTCGGGGCGACGCGCGTGGCGCGTCACAGGCGACTACGGGACGGGCAAATCCTCCTTCGCCCTGGTGTTGGCCCACCTGCTTCACGACCCGGACCGTCCGGCCGTCGCCAAGATCGCCCAGGCATTGGCTTGGCCGGTAGGTGAACGAGCGCCCCCTTCGCTCTGGCCGATCCTGGTCACGGGGACCCGCGAGTCTCCTGTCGGTGCTATCGCCTCGGGCATCGCTCAGGCGCTCGCCTGGCGCCAGCCTTCGGGTAAGGCCAAGTCGGCGCTGAAGGCCCTGCAAACCCAGGCGGCAGCGGTGACGCTTTCAAGGTCGTCACGCGACTTAGAAGCCTTGGTCGAGGCGGTCCGCGAGCAGGCCGCGGCGGAGGGCGCCGGCGTCCTGCTAGTTGTCGATGAGCTAGGCAAGGTACTGGAGCACGCCGGCGTCCAGCCAGAACCGGACGACGTCTTCGTCCTTCAGCGCTTGGCGGAATTGGCCAGCCGCAGCGCCAACCATCCCTTCCTGTTTGTCGGCCTGCTCCACCAGGGCTTTCAAGCCTATGCGGCGCGCTTGCCCACCATCGCGCGACACGAGTGGGACAAGGTTGCCGCCCGATTTGACGAGATCGTTTTTGACCAGCCTCTGGCGCACATCGCTGCCGTGGTAACGGGCGCCCTGGGCGTTGACGTCGGCAAACTGCCGGGCGCCGTGCCGTCCGTCGCGCGGACCGCCGTCGAAGCCACCGCGAGGATGGGCTGGCTAAGCGGCGGGACCAGCGGCGCTGTCGCTTTGGATGCCGCCCCACTCTATCCGGTTCACCCCACCCTGCTGCCGGCGTTGGTCCGTTTTTTCGCACGGTTTGGGCAGCATGAGCGGTCGCTCTTCGGATTCCTTCTGTCCGAGGAGCCCGCAGGTCTGCAGGCCTTTTCCCGTCGCCCAGCGACCAGCGGGGAATGGTACGGACTGCCGGATTTCTACGACTATGTCCGCGGCGCCTACGGCCATCAGCTTTCGGGCCAGAGCTACCGAAACCACTGGCTGCGGATTTCGGCGCTCGTCGCCAGCGCCGAGGAACTGGCGTCCGCCGAGCTCCGTGTTCTGAAGACCATCGCGGTCCTGAACCTCCTCGATGCAGAGGACCTTCTGCCGACAGACCAAGCCGTCGCCGCCTGCCTTGTCCCGCTTCATAAGGCGCAGGTCGAAGCCGCGTTGCAGGCTCTGGTCGACCGCGGCCTGGCCCATCGACGGAGCGGAGCTGGCGGGTACCGCCTTTGGCCCAATACGAGCGTCAACCTCAACGGCGCGCTCGAGCGGGCGTCGCGGGAGGTCGAACGGTTGGACCGTGTCGCGCCTCACATTCAGGCCTTTCTGAACCAGGATCCTTTGCTCGCACGGCGCCACTACATCGAGAGGGGCACGCTCCGCTATTTCGAAGTTCGCTATTCCGCCCCCGATAGCTTGGAAAAGGCGACGGAGAAGCCCACCTCGGCAGACGGATTGGTGGTCGTGGCCCTGGCCGACACCGAAAGTGATCGCACCGCCGCGCTCAAGGCCGCGAGCGGGGCGGCATTCGCCGACCGGCTCGACGTCATCGTGGGGGTGGGTCAGCCACTGCTGGCATTGCGGAACGAACTACTTGAGCTACGCCGATGGATCTGGATTCGCGAGAACACCCCCGAACTCGCCCACGACGAATACGCTGCCGAAGAAGTGGCGCGGCAGCTTAGCGCGGCCCAGCGCGCCTTGACCGGGAAACTCTCGCATCTGTCGGGGCTGCGTCACCGCGGCGGCCGGGGCATGACCTGGCACCGGGGAGGCAAGACGGAGAAGTTCACAAACGGTCTGGTGAGCGGTCTCTCGGACGTCTGCGACGAGCTCTTCCCCGACGCGCCGCGGGTCAGCAACGAGTTGATCAATCGCAACGCACTCAGCAGCGCGGCGGCGGCAGCGCGCATGCGCCTGATCGAAGGGATGTTCACGGCGCCGGACAAAGCCCTGCTCGGCATCGACGCCCGGAAGGCGCCGCCGGAGCGATCGATGTATATGTCGGTCCTGCAGCTGGGCGGCGTCCACGTCGAAACCCCTGAGGGATTCCGCCTTCAGCAGCCGCAGGGCACGGCGGACGTCCTCAAGTTGCAGCCGGCCCTCAACCTCATCGCCAAAACGATCGCCCAAGGACGCGGCGATCGCGTGCCTGTTGTGGAAATCCTATCGCTGCTGAGGGGCCAACCCTTCGGGGTCCGCGATGGTCTCGCACCGCTTCTGCTGGCGATCGTGCTACGCACCCAGGCTCACGAGCTGGCGGTCTATGAGAACGGCACCTTTTTGCATCGCTTCGGGCCGACAGACTATCTGCGGCTGACGAAGGGCCCGCAGGACTTTGAACTTCAGCATTGCGCGGTGGAGGGCGTACGTGAGGATGTCTTCATCCGCTTGGCCGCGGCGTTCGCCGAAGGCCTCAGGGGGCGCCGCGCCGATGTCCTGGATGTAGTCACGCCGCTTTGCCAGTTCGCGGCGAACATGCCGGAGTACACCCGGCGCGCCGGCGCCCTGACCCCCTCGGCGGCGGCTGTCCGCGATGCCTTGTTGTCTGCGCGCGAGCCGGCAACCCTGCTCTTCCGCGACCTGCCGAAGGCTTGTGATCTGCCGCCGTTCGACATCGACGCGGCGCCGGACCCCGAACGCGCCCAAGCATTTGTGGCCGCGCTTCAGGGGGCCATCGACGATCTACGTGCAGCCTATCCGCAGCTCATCAGGCGGCTCATCGAGGGCGTGTCGAAGGCCATCGGACAGGCCCGCGGTCCGTTTGACCGAGTGGCCCTCTCGGCGCGTGCCGCCAACGTGTCGCTGGTCGCCCGTGAGCCCCGCCTGCGCACCTTCTCTCTTCGACTCCGCGATCCGGGCCTGTCCGATGAGAGTTGGGCCGAGAGCCTGGCCAGCTTCGTCATCTCGCGGCCGCCGAAGAAGTGGGGTTCGACCGACGAAGGTAGGTTCCTAGAGGAGGTCGGCGCCCTGACGGAAGTCTTCCATCGGGTCGAGGCCGCGGCGTTCGATGGCGGCCGGAATCGTCCGGCAACGAACGCTATGCGTCTCAATCTGACCCGGGCAGATGGCGACGACGTGTTCCACGTGGTGCATCCAGAGGTATTGGACACGACAGACCTTGAGGCCCTGGCCCGGCTCGAAGAACGTCTGCCAAAGGCCAAAGAATTGCGTCTTCAATTCCTGACCGAGCTGCTGTGGCGCGACCTCGGAAAGAGGCCTGAGATGGCGGACGACTCTCCGGACGAGCTCGATTTCGCTAAGGATGCGTCATGAGCGACTCCGCACCACAAGTTCACGCCAACCTTGATGGGCCGCCCAGGCACGTTCTGAGCCTTTCGGGCGGCAAGGACAGTGCGGCGCTGGCGGTCTACCTCCGGGACCGGGTTCCGGACATCGAGTACATCTTCCACGACACAGACAAGGAACTCGACGAGACGTACGACTATATCGCGCGTCTCGAAGCGATCCTGGGCAAGCCCATTGTGCGGACGTCGCCCGTCGACACCTTCGACCATTGGCTCGCCGTGTATCGCGGCATGTTGCCATCGAACCAACGGCGTTGGTGCACAAAGATGCTCAAGCTGAAGCCGTTCGAGGCATATGTGGGCGATGGCCCGGTGATCAACTACGTCGGTCTCCGGGCCGATGAGGACCGCGTCGGCTACATCAGCACCAAGCCCAACATTATCGCCGTCTACCCATTTCAGGAGGATGGTCTGGTTCGGGCGGACATCATCCGGATCCTTGAAGATTCCGGCCTGGGCCTGCCTCCGTACATGGAATGGGGCCGCTCCCGGTCGGGCTGCTACTTCTGCTTCTACCAGCAGAAGATTGAGTGGGTCCGCCTGCTAGAAAAGTACCCCGAGCGGTTCGCTCAGGCTCAGGCCTACGAGGAAGCGGCCGTCCAGTTCGGGGAGCAATTCTACTGGAGCCAAAGCGAGTCTCTCGCCGAACTTTCCCGGCCTGAGCGCGTCGCTCACATCAAGGCGAACCACGAAGCAAGCGAGGCGCGACGACGGGCAAGCCGCAAGAACCTGCCGCTCGTCCAGACCTTGGGCGGACTCGAGCCGGAAGACCCTGGTCACCTCCGTGACGGCTGCCTCGTCTGTTCGTTGTAAATCGGGCTGGCTGAAGGAAATCGCCTTGCTGCCTTCACCTTATGGAGCGCTCCAAGTGCTCTGCACGGCTGCAGCAATCGTCAATAATCGAAAGCCTGGGCCTGCCAGCCGCGGGACGCGCCTCGCCTGCGGCATGGCCGCCTGATCTGCTCGATCTGACCCATGGGGGTTGCGCGCCAAGCTTGGCCGTGACTGGTTGTTTGGGCAAGGTGGTGCCCCTAGTCACGGGATGTCCGCGCAAGACGTTTGATACCTTCGAAGGGGACCTATGGATGCGGGGTGAGTTGCGAACACTCTTCTTGCGTCTGCTGGGAGCCGGCACGGAGGACGAGGTGCAAGCGATCCTCGACGCCGAGGGATTGGCCTCAGACGGGACGAAATGGACTCCGTATGGGGACAACGAGTCGTTCTACGGGGTCGTCGAGAACCAGCAGGCCCATCCCGTTCCAGCTCTCGTCGAGAAGATCACCAACGGCATCGACGCGATCCTTGAGAAGAAGGTTCGCGAAGACGGCGTCGACATCCGATCGAAGGACGCGCCCGCCAGCGTGCAGGAAGCGCTCGATCGCTACTTCCCCAACCACCGGAACTGGGATCTGGGCGACGCGAGGCGTCGCCAGTCCCGTGAACTGCAGATCGTGGCCAGCGGGCCTAGGCGCGACACCTCACTCCTCGTCTACGACAATGGGGTCGGACAGGCTCCGCCCGACTTCCCCGGAACATTTCTGTCGCTCCTGCGCGGCAACAAGAACGATGTCCACTTCGTGCAGGGCAAGTACAACATGGGCGGCGCTGGCGCGATCGCCTTCTGTGGCGACCGTCGCTTTCAGCTGGTCGCCAGCAAGCGCTACGACGGTTCGCAGCCCCTGGGTTTCACCCTTCTAAGGCGCCATCCGCCAGAACTTGCCGCAGCCGCCGGTCGGAAGAACACCTGGTACGAATACCTTGTGTTCGACGGGAAGGTGCCGGCGATCGACATTGATGAACTCGATGTCGGGCTGGAGGGGCGCGCCTTCACCACGGGTTCGCTGTTGAAGCTCTATTCCTACCGGCTGCCGGAGGGTGCGCGTTCAATCATCTCCCGCGACTTGAACCTTAGCTTGAACGAGTTCCTGTTCGAACCGGCTCTGCCCTTCCTGACCGTCGACAACAACGAGCGCTACCCTGACAACCGCGCGCCGGTGACCCCTGTCTACGGGTTGAAGCGCCGGCTGGAGGCCGATGGCGAGACCGTCGAGACGCGTTTTTCACTGGTGTCGCAGACCACCGAGTTCGGGGAGCTGGGCGTCACCGTCTACGTGTTCAAGGCGCGATCACGCGATCAGGGTGTCAAGGACACCAAACAGTACATCCGTCGCGAGTACTTCAAGAACGACATGACCGTAGTCTTTTCGCTGAATGGTCAAGTTCATGGAAATTACTCCTCGGAGTTCATCACGCGGACTCTGAAGATGCCGCTGTTGAAGGACTACCTCTTGATCCACGTGGACTGTTCCAACCTGCATCTGGGCGTGCGCAACGAGCTCTTCATGGCCTCGCGCGACAGGTTGAAGGGCGGCGACACGTCGGATGCGATCCGCAAGCATCTCCGCGAAATGCTGATGGACAGCGAGCTCAGCAATATCGCCAAGCGCCGCAAGGCGAGCCTCAATTTGGACGATCAAGACGCCAGCAAGATGTTGCGCGACCTGACGCGTAACCTGACTATCAACGAAACCCTGACGAAGATCCTACGCCAGACGTTCGACATCCCCGACCGTCCGGCCGGCGACGCGCGCGCCGCAGAGCGGCAGCCTGACAAGGCGGTCTCCAAGCGCAAACTGCGCGAGGCTCCGCCCTTCGACCCGCAACGCTATCCGTCGACCTTCCGCGTTCGCGGCGGCGACGGGGAGGAGAAGGGCCTCAAGCTCTTCAAGCTTCCCTTGGGCGGCAGCCGAACCATCTCGTTCGCGACCGACGTCGAGAACGACTACTTCGACCGCACGAACGATCCCGGTGAGCTCAGCTTGGTGATTATGCGTCCGCACGAGACGTCAACCGGCGGCGGGGAGGCGGATGCGCCGTCTGGCGACGGCGATGTGCTTAGCGTGACGCGGTCGAGCCCCACACAGGGAGCCATCAAAATCGGCCTGCGCGCGTCAGGCGAAATGAAGACGGGCGATGCGTTCCAGGTCCGCGCCACCCTTTCGAGCCCGAACGGCGACCTGGTCGAAACGGTGCTGGTGAAGATCTCCAATCCGGAGGCGAAGCCCCAGACGAAAGCGCCAGACCCCGAGCCGCCGCTTGGACTCCCTGAACTCGTCCTGTGCTCGCGTGAGGCCGGCGAAGGCCGCAAGTCCTGGAACGATCTCCAGGACGCCGGGGTGGACATGGACCATAACGTCGTCGTCCAGCCCTACGTCGATGAGGACAAGCTCTCCCGAATCTACATCAACGTCGATAGCTCGGTGCTGAAGAACTTCAACACGGCGGCCAAGTCAATGGAAGCGATCGAGTTCACCGAGAGGCGCTATGTGAGCACCGTCTACTTCCATACTCTCTTCCTGTTCGCGACGACGAAGTCGCGCAAGTACGCCCTGCAACGTGGCGACGGCGAGGCATCAGTTGACGTCGAAGTCGCGGAGTACATCGCCGACCTCTTCAGTAGCTCCTATGCGCAGTTCCTTCTGAGCTTCAACACCGCCGATCTGATCGACGCCATCGGATAGAGGCCGCCTCGAAGGACAGCGCCTATGGCAATTCGAGCCCGCGCCGCTGTCGCAAGGCCATCAGGATCATGGCCAACGCGAAACCCAACAGCAGCGGGGAGCCGAAACGGAGCAGCTCCACCCCCGCCGCGCCTTCATGGTGCGCGGCGATGGTCCAGGATGTGGATGCGACCAGAACCAGCGAGAGGGCGAGGTTGATCCACAGCGGTCGCGGGCGAGATTTTGTCGGTCGTATCGCCATGGAGAGTGTGGCGGCGATCAAGACTGCGGCCTGGGCCGCCAGCAATGCGATAATTATCGGCTTCATCGTCGTCTTTCACACCCCACAGGGAACGCCGCTGCTGGTTGGCTGTCTCGAGCCGTGTGCCCGATAGAAGACATGCGGTGTTTGGCGCTTTTTGCAAGCACAGCGCCGTCGCTGTGCTGAAAGAGACGTTCCATGGTGCGAGGTGTGATCGCCGGAGCCTGGGCGTCCATTTTCGGAGCGCTCATCGCTGCTTTTCTGGTGCTGGAGAGCGGCCAGATCCCGGCCAGCGTGGACACCCGGCCAGGCGTGCTGGAAGGCTGGGCGGCCAGCAGCTTCCTGGAAGCTACCCCCCAAAACCGCCGACCGAGGGCTAGCTCTGAGGTCTTGGCGCGCGCCCGATGACCTTCAGTCCAGCATCCGACTTACCGCCAGGCTGACCATTTGGGGCGTATAGGGCTTGGGAATGAATTCGCCGTGGTCGGGCATCTCGGCCTTGCAGACTGTGGCCTTGCCCGAGGTCAGGATCAGACGAATGGCTGGGTGAAGCCGATGGACGCAGCGGGCCAATTCCAGGCCGTCCATACGGCCAGGCATGTTTATGTCGGTGAACAACAGACTGATGTCAGGCCGCAATTCGACCTTGGCGAGCGCTTCCTCGGCATCTGCCGCTTCAATGACCGCGAAACCCTTGTCGCGGAGCATTTCCGAGGTGTCGCAGCGAATCAGTCCTTCGTCCTCCACGACCAGGATCGTTCGGCGCGATGGCTCCAGTTTTTCCATAGACAGTTAATTCGCAATTCCGGTAGCCGTTCCACTACAGCGTGACGTCACCGCAGTGAATATTCGGAAAGGCGCATCGTTACGGCTACGCTAATAGTTAATAGCAAAGCTTGACAGTATAGAGCTGGGGAGACATCTCGACGGGGACTCTAGCCGCCCCGCGCGGGGGCATTGACAGCGGAACGCTTCGCCCATAGCGACGTTAATTGGCCCGAGGCCCCGATCGGCGTTCAGCCACGGCAACCGGGCCTGGAGGGTTAAACCATGTCAATTATCGCGTGGCTCATCCTGGGCCTTGTCGCCGGCTTCATCGCCAGCAAGATCATCAACAAGACCGGCGAAGGCCTGATCATGGACATCGTGCTGGGTGTCGTCGGCGCCTTCGTCGGCGGCTTTCTGTTTACCCGCGTGCCGGTGCTGGCCAATCTCATCGGCGGCAATTCAGGGGTTAGCGGGCTGAACATTCCCAGCCTGATCATCGCCGTCATCGGCGCGATCATCGTCTTGCTTCTCTATCACATGGTCTTCCGCCGCCGGCGCGTCTAAAGGGCGACTTCGCGGCTCTCGGAAGCCTTTCCGAGGGCCGCGCCCCCGCCGGGCGATCGACGAGTACACGGGGACGGCATGGCCAAGCGTTTTGTTTCCCCGTCCCCGGATGAACGACAGCGGATCCTGGCGGGAAAGCGGCGCCTGAAGATGGCGCGTTCGGCGCACGCCTATGTCCGCGGCGCCACCCATAAATTTTATGAATGGCTCGAGGCCAGCGGTGCACGCGGTTTGCCCGAGGGCCCGGCGATCTGGATCTGCGGCGACTGCCATCTCGGCAATCTGGGGCCGGTGGCCAGCGCAAGCGGCGATGTCGGCATCCAGATTCGCGACCTGGATCAGGCGGTGATCGGCAACCCCGCCCATGACCTGATCCGGCTCGGCCTTTCGCTGGCCACGGCGGCCCGGGGATCGGACCTGCCGGGCGTGACCACGGCCAAGATGCTCGAGGAGATGATGGCCGGGTATCAGGATGCCCTGTCATCGGATGAGGGAGACGCGACGGCCGCGCCTCCGAGGCCCAAGGCCATCCAGCTACTGATGCGGCGCGCCGAAGGCCGCCGCTGGCGCAAGCTGGCCAAGGAGCGGATTGGTCGGGAGGACGCGCGTATCCCGATCGGCAAGCGTTTCTGGAAGCTGAATGGCGATGAGAGGGCGGAGATCGACGCCGTGTTCGCCACCGAAGACGTCCGGGGGATGGTGACGGCGCTGAAGTCGAGAGCCGATGACGCCCCCGTCGAAATCCTCGATGCGGCCTACTGGATGAAGGGCTGCAGCTCCCTGGGACGACTGCGCTTTGCCGTGCTCGCGGGCATCGGCGCCGACGCGGGGTCGCCCGCCGAGCGCTGCCTGATCGATATCAAGGAAGCCGTCTCGCCCGCGGCGCCGAGGGCCCAGGGCGCGACGATGCCGCGCGGCGCCGCGGAACGCGTGATCGCCGGCGCCCGGGCCCTGTCGCCCTACCTGGGCGAGCGGATGCGCGCAGGCCATCTGCAGGGCAAGGCTGTGGTTTTGCGCGAACTGATGCCCCAGGATCTGAAGCTGGATATCGAGACCTTGAGTTGCGCCGAAGCCATGCTCGCGGCCCACTATCTGGGATCGGTGGTCGGCGAGGCGCACGGGCGGCAGATGGATCAGGCGACCAGGGCCGCCTGGCGTGACGAGTTGCACCGGCGCTGGCCCAAGGGTCTCGATGCACCGTTCTGGCTGTGGTCCAGCGTCGTCGACCTGGTGGGCACCCACGAAACGGCCTACCTCGAACACTGCCGGCGATACGCGCTTGACGCGGAGGCGGCCTAACATCGGGGGAAGGGCGCCCGCGATCGCACTGGTCATCGGCGCCGCCTGCGGCTAAGGCGGCAGGCATGACCCGACTGCTGATCTACGAACCGTCGTTTCAGCGAATCCAGGCGCAGCTGGCGGTCCACGGCGACGGACTCGTCCCGGTATTGATGGACGCGGCCGGCCAGCTCACCGTGGCCGGTGAGCTGGTTGAGGCCGAAGCTGCGGCGCCCGACGCGGCCTGGCTGAACGCCGAGGTCTTTGAAAGCCCGGCGTCGCGGGCGTTCATGGTCGCGGTGCTCAAGGCGCCGGGGCTGAAATGGGCCCAGAGCGCCGCGGCGGGGTTCGATCACCCGGTGTTCGGGCAGGTTGCCGCCAAGGGTGCACGGCTCACCATCAGTCACGGCCAGGCTGTCGGCATGGCCGACTATGTGCTGGCCGGCGTTCTCGACCATTTCCAGAACGGACCCGCCCGCCGAGCGGCCCAGGCGCAGCACGCCTGGCGGCGCCCTGCCTGCCGCGAGATTCTCGGATCGTCCTGGCTGATCGTCGGCTTTGGGGCCATCGGCAAGGGCGTCGCCGAGCGCGCGCGCGCTTTTGGGGCCACGATCATCGGCGTGCGGCGAACGCCAGGGCCTGATCCCCTGGCCGAAGCGATCGTCTCGCCGGCCGGCCTGGTTGGCCGGCTGCCGGAATCGGACGTCGTGGTCCTGTGCGCGCCGCTGGGCCCAGCCACCCGCCACCTGGCCGACGCGACGTTCTTCGCCGCGATGAAGCAGGGCTCGGTGCTGGTCAATGTCGGCCGCGGCGCCCTGGTCGATGAGACGGCTCTGCTGGCGGCGCTGGAGAAGGGCGCGCCGCAGCACGCGGTGCTCGACGTCTTCGAAACCGAACCCCTGCCGGCGGACAGTGCGTTCTGGGCCCATCCCCAGGTCAGTGTGACGGCCCACGCTTCGGGCGTGACCGGCGGCCAGGCCCAGCGCAACACCGATCTGTTCCTGGACAATCTGGAACGGTTCATCAACCACCACCCCCTGCTCAACGAGGCCGACCCGAAGGATGTCCTGGCGCGATAACTCAGCGCGAAATTGACAAGCCCAGGGTGTCGGCGCGAAGCTTACGCCGCGTCTTGCGACGCTCCGGCGTGCAGGCGCCTTAGGAGGTGAGCATGAACATCCGCCATTTTGCAGCGGCCGGCGTGGTCGCCCTTGGCCTTTGCGGTCCCGCCTGGGCCGCTGTTACGGTCATCGGCGGCGGCTTTGCCGAAGACTGCTCGCACGCGGCCTTCGCAGGCAAAGCCGACAACGATTCGATGCGGCTGTGCACCGAGGCCCTGGACGGCGAGGCGATGATCCCCAGGGACCGGGCCGGAACATTCATCAATCGCGGGGTGATGCGGCTGCGTCGCCGGGCCGATGACGAGGCCAGGGCCGACTTCAACGAAGCCATCGCCCTGGAGCCCAAGCTGGGCGAGGGCTGGGTCAACCGCGGCGCGCTGTCGATCAGCGAGAGACGCTACCAGGAGGGGGTCGACGACATCAACCGCGGCCTTCAGCTGGGGGTTCGCGAACCGGAAAAGGCTTATTTCAATCGCGCCGTGGCCTATGAGGGCCTCGACGATGAGAAGGCCGCCTATCTGGACTATGAGCAGGCTCTGACCCTCAAGCCTAACTGGGGCCTGCCGCAGGAACAGCTGCTGCGCTTCACGGTCACCCGGCGGTAAGTTTCTTCCTTCCCCGCATGGCGAGGAGGACCCGCGGCGGCTATCTGCAGCCCGCTTCGATCACCGCGATCACCGGTAAGAAACCGGCTGTCTCGACATCGGCCCGTTCCGGCCGCGACGTCGCCCACAACTGGTCGGTGGTTACCAAACGGTAGGCCACGGCCCTGGCCAGAAGTTGCGCTCCGCACGCGCGCCGCTTGAAACTCGCGACCAGGGCCGACGCTGCGTTGCGCCAGGCGATGGCGTCGACCACCACGATGGCCTCGGGAAAGGCGGCGGGACGCACCAGCGGCGAAAAATCGATCACCGCGGGCGCGACGCCTTGAACCTTGGAAAAGAGCAGGTTGCCGCCAAAGTCACCGTGAATGATCTGGTCTGGCCCGCCCGCCCACGGCTGTTCGAGCAGCGCCGCAAGGCGTTCGAGAGCGCGCGCAACGGCCGGATGGATCCCGGGCCGCGCCGCCGCATCGCCCCAGGCGACGGCCGCGCCAATTTGCCAGGGGGCCGCCTGCCTGCCGAAGGTCGGGGGCGGCGGCAAGTCGGCGCGCGCCAAAGCCGCGTGGAAGGCGCCGCAGGCGGCGAGCATTTCATCCCAGCGATTGTAGTCGTGGTCCCCTTCGACCCACGTCGTCGCCGCCCAGCCGCCGCGGCGCCATTCTCCGCCGGCCCCCCGCACAGGCCTCGCCAAACGGAAGCCCTGGCAGTCGTCGATCTGATCAAACAAGGCCGCGGTCCAGGCAATCGGTTCATCCAACGGGACGGGCTTTAGGACAATCTGGCCGGCGCGCCACGATGCGCCCTGCCCGCCGGCCAGCGGCTTGAGCGCTTTCAGCTCGCCGCCAAACGCCTGGACAACATCGGGCGGTGGGGCGGCGCCTATGGCTTGACCGCGTTCGGCAGCGCCGCCGCCTCTTCCGGCGTGAGACGCACGATGTCGCGGATCAGGCATCGCTGGCTGGTTCCGTGGCTGCGCACCGAAAGGTCGACATCGAGCGGCGCGCAGATCGAACCTGAGGGTACGGGCTTGAGGACGATGGTTCCCTCATGGCCCCGCAGTCCATCGCAGTCGCTCGCCAGATCGAAGCGGTAGATATTTCGGCCGCTCACCCGGGCGTAAACCGTCCGCGCGCCATCGGCGCGGAAACCGCCCAGTTGGCTGATGTAAAAGCAGGAAGCGGCGCGATGGGGGCTCGCCTCAGGTAGAGCCTGCGCGGCGGGCAGGCACGCGACGACGCCCAGGGCGGCCAGAGCCGCGCAGCGCGGAGCGCTGACCATGAAAGTCTCCCTTGTCGATATCTATCAGGCAGAACAGGCCGCGGCGCAGCTTGTTCCAACCGATTCCCGCACAAATCGTCCGGCCCGGCTTGACCCAAAACCTGCGAGGCGTAGGTTCGCGGCCATTCTCCGGGGTGTCCCGCGCGAGGGACTGAGAGGCCGCTGAAGCGGCGACCCGCCGAACCTGATCCGGGTCATGCCGGCGAAGGGAGGGAAAACGGGCGCGGGGGCGCCGTCCGTCGATCCGCCTTAGCTCCAGGCCTGGCTCTTGTCGCAAAGAGGGCCGCCATGAATATCCACACCCCGATCAAGACGACCATTCCCACCGGCGAGCGCCCCGGCTCGCGCAAGGTCTATCAGGCCGGCGTGCTCCACCCCTGCCTGCGCGTACCGTTTCGCGAGGTCGCCGCGCATCAGTCAGCCGGCGAGCCGGCGCTGACGCTGTACGATCCCGCCGGCCCCTATACCGATCCAAACGCGGTCATCGACATCAAGCAGGGGCTGGAGCGACCGCGCGAGGCGTGGGTGATCGCGCGCGGCGACGTCGAGGAGGTCGCCGCCAGGGCTCTGCGTCCGGAAGACAACGGCAACGCGCGCGGCAGGCATCTGGCCCCTCAGTTCCAGTCCACCCGCAAGCCGCTTCGCGCCCGGTCCGGGGCCGCGGTGACCCAGCTTGAATACGCCCGCGCTGGGATCATCACGCCGGAAATGGAGTTTGTGGCCATCCGCGAGAACCTGCGGCGCACCGAGGACGACCCTTTCATCCGCGACGGCGAAGATTTCGGGGCCGAGATCCCCGACCTGGTCACCCCGGAATTCGTGCGCGGCGAAGTGGCGCGCGGGCGCGCAATCATCCCGGCCAACATCAATCACGGCGAGCTGGAGCCGATGGCCATCGGCCGCAACTTCCTGGTCAAGATCAACGCCAACATCGGCAACTCGGCGGTGCTCTCATCGGTCGAGGACGAGGTCGACAAGATGGTCTGGGCGATCCGCTGGGGCGCCGACACGATCATGGATCTGTCGACGGGGCGCAACATTCACAACATCCGCGAGTGGATCATCCGCAATTGCCCAACGCCGCTGGGCACCGTGCCGATCTACCAGGCGTTGGAAAAGGTCGGGGGGGCGGCTGAGGAGCTGACCTGGGAGGTGTTCCGCGACACCCTGATCGAACAGGCCGAACAGGGGGTCGACTATTTCACCATCCACGCCGGCGTGCGCCTGGCGTACGTGCCGCTGACCGCTCGGCGGGTGACGGGCATCGTCTCGCGGGGAGGCTCGATCATGGCCAAGTGGTGCCTGGCCCACCACCGCGAAAGCTTTCTCTATGAGCACTTCGAAGACATCTGCGAGATCATGCGCGCCTATGACGTGTCGTTCAGCCTGGGCGACGGCCTGCGGCCGGGCTGCATCGCTGACGCCAACGACGCGGCGCAGTTCGCCGAACTGGAAACTCTGGGAGAGCTGACCAAGGTCGCCTGGAAGCATGGCGTGCAGGTGATGATCGAGGGGCCGGGCCACGTGCCGATGCACAAGATCAAGGCCAATATGGATAAGCAGCTGAAGGCCTGCCACGAGGCGCCGTTCTATACGCTTGGCCCCCTGACCACTGATGTGGCGCCTGGCTACGACCACATCACCTCGGCTATCGGCGCGGCGATGATCGGCTGGTTCGGCACCGCCATGCTCTGCTACGTGACCCCCAAGGAGCACCTGGGACTGCCCGACCGCGAGGACGTCAAGCAGGGGGTGATCGCCTATAAGATCGCCGCCCACGCCGCCGATCTGGCCAAGGGGCACCCGTCGGCCCGCGCCTGGGATGACGCCCTGTCGCGGGCGCGGTTCGAGTTTCGCTGGGAGGATCAGTTCAACCTCGGGCTCGATCCGGAAACGGCGCGCGAATTCCACGACGAATCGCTTCCCAAGGAGGCGCACAAGACCGCCCACTTCTGCTCGATGTGCGGACCGAAGTTCTGCTCGATGAAGATCAGCCAGGAAATCCGCGACGCCGCCGGCGCGCAGAACGACGTGGCGGCGGCTGGGATGGCGCAGATGGCGGAAAGGTTTCGCGAGGGAGGCGGAGAGATTTATGTTCCGGCGAACGGGTAGAGGCTGGTTGGCAAGAATTGCCAATCGCGCTAACTTCGATCCATGGCCACGCGCAACGTAAGCCTGACCGATACCCTGAACCGTTTCGTTGAGGATCGCGTGGTTTCGGGTGAATTTCAGAATGCCAGCGAGGTTGTCCGCGCGGGTCTGAGGTTACTGAAGAGCCACGCCGATCGCGAACAGCGCAAACTCGAACGCTTCCGCGCCCTTGTTCAGGAGGGCGTGGACGACATGGACGCAGGACGATACGAAGTGGTCGAAGACGTTACCGAATGGCTTGAGTCTTTGGGTCGGGGGACCGCGCCGCCGTGAGGGAATTGCGGGTCGCCGCCCGCGCCCGACGCGATATCGATGCGCTGCTTCGAAACAGTGAAGCCAATTTCGGCCCTGACATCGCTCGACGATACCGTCTGCTGATCGATGAGGCTCTGGCGATGATCCGGTCCGATCCGGAGCGGGTTGGCGTCCAAACCCATCTTGGCCCCAAACCGGGTTTGCGGCTCTACCACCTGCGCCTCGCGCGCCTTCGACTACCGGCGCCGAACCGCATCGCGCGACCCCGGCACGTGTTGGTGTTTCGGTCTGACGGTGAAGTCGTCGATGTGGTCCGTATTTTGCACGACACGATGGACCTGCCGCGCCACATGAACCAAGGCTGACCTGTCGATAGCAAATGAAGATGTCCGCCTTTCGTAGCACATCAAATGTCCGCTTCTTGGTTGTAGCTGTGCCTGTGGGATTGTGGTCGAGACGTAGGCTC
>Ga0208849_1000971_pt1 | contig 22704 bp, 15 predicted proteins | sample NGESurdeep072012_10_FD_184470 | JGI IMG/M metagenome (GOLD analysis project Ga0208849, IMG submission 184470) | Arctic peat soil microbial communities from Barrow, Alaska - NGEE Surface sample 53-3 deep-072012 (SPAdes) | ecosystem: Environmental > Terrestrial > Soil > Wetlands > Peat ... | reverse complement strand
GGCCTGGCCGTGGCGTCGGCCACCGCCAGCTATGTGCTTGTCGAACGTCCCCTCCTCGGGCTCAAGGACCGGTTGGGGTGGTGGAGCGGTTCGGGCCGGGCCCGGGTGCCGCGGCCTCGCCCCTGACGGCGTCGGCAGCAGGACGGCCTCGCAGGCCACCCCACACAACGTCGAGCTGCACTGCGGCCAGTAACACCAGGGTCACCTCGAACGGGGTCCGGTAGCGGGTGTTGCCGAAGCTGATGAGCACGGTGGCGGCAACGACGAGACCGAGGGCCCACAGCGGGAAGACCGGCACTCGCCGGCGCCGCAGCACGACGGTCCCGCCCAGAGCCAGGGCGGACAACGCGTAGTACATCCCGAGCCCGAGAAGCGCCCAATGGTAGGGGCGCGTCTCGACGAAGGCGTCCAGGTCCACCTGGAACAGTGGATGGTAGGCACCGAAGGCACGCCCCAGGCGCGCCAGCTCCACCCGCCACAGCCGGCTCTCGTGGGCGCGGATGTAGTCGAGCGCGTACGTCTGGGCCTGAGCGGCCTGCACCGACCGATCGGCGTGGGTGTCGAGCGGCGCCCGCAGGGCACACTCGTGCGACCAGTACCCCTCGAACGATCCCGACCAGGTGGTGTCGCAATTGGCGGACGCCAAGGTGATGCCGAGCCCCGAGCTGATGAAGGTGGGCTTCTCGAAGCGGCTCATGTTGTAGCCGACCCAGGGGGCGATGACGGTGAGCGCGGCCAGGGTGCCCACCGCCGCCAGGCCCAGGCGGGCCCGCCCCCCGAGGCGCGCCATGAGCGCCAAAGGTATGACCACGAGCGGGATCAGCAGGGACAGCTCGTCGCGTCCCAACATGGCGATCCCGGTGACGGCGCCGAGCACGAGCATGCGTCGCAGGCCCGGCTGCTTCCAGAACCGGTAGGCACACAGCAGGACGAGCGCCACCAGCAGCGGAGTCAGCGTCTCCGACAGGGCCAGTTCGTCGCTCATCCAGATGTTGGGGTACACGGCCACCAGAAAGGCGGCGATCAAGCCGGCCCGACGACCCGCCAGCTCCCGGCCGGTAATCCCGCATACCGTCACCGCCGCGGCTCCCACCACGCAACACCACACCCGCTGGGCGAAGAACGTCTTGAACCCCACCACCGAGGCGCCCGCCAGGACGAAGACGAACAACGGGGGCCAGTCGGCGATCTGGACCACCTGGGGCGGGTGCCTGACGTAGAGCCAGGGGTCGATGAAGCCGTGGCCGGTGGCCAAGAGGTTGGCGGCGTTGTGGAAGTAATAGGCGTCACCGCCCGGCTTCCGATCGGGCCGGCCCAGGACGGTGCCGAGCCTGATCCCGAACCCCAACACCGTGATGGCCGCCATCCACGCCCACCAGCGACGGTTGGCCCGGCGTCGGGCCTGGCGCGCCGAGGCCTGCTCCCCCGGCGTAGGGCTGGTGTCGGTCGTCGGCGTCACCACCACGGCGGCGACGGGCTCGGAGCGCTCCTCGACGCGCCCCGGCAAGGTCACGTGATGGCCGCCCGACGACGCAGCACGAGGAGGAGGTTCCATGTCACCAGCTCGCGTACCGCGGGGACCTCGATGATCCAGCGCATCCAATCCGGGTAGTACCGGGGAAGGGCCGCCACCACGTCCACGCCGCCATGCGCCCGCGCCATGCGCAGGGTGGGTCCGACGTGGCAGGCGAAGAGCGACGACCCGAAGCGGTTTCCCGGGGGTCGGCCATGGAGCCGCTCGTAGCGCTGGGCGGCGCGTGTGCCCCCGAGGTAGTGCCACGGCGCCGTCTCGTGTCCTCCCCACGGCGAATACCACGCCGTGAACGACAGATAGATGATGCCGCCGGGACGCGTGACCCGGACCATCTCGTCGAGGAACCGGGCCGGATCGGGGATGTGCTCGAGGACGTTGGAGGAGAAGGCCACGTCGACGACCCCGTCCTGAAGCGGGAGCAGGTTGCCGTCGCCGGCGATGGTCCGGCCCAGGGCATGGCCCCCGGCCTTGACCGCCCGGCGATGGTGGGCGCGCCGGGCCGCTTCGGCGGCGGCTTCGGCCGAGAGCGCGCCGGGCTCCGGGGTAGACACCTCGTCGGGGGCATCGGGTGTCGCGGCCTCGGGCTCGACCAGCACACACCGGGCCCCGGCGCGCACGAAGGCCTCGGTGAAGTAGCCCGCACCCCCGCCGATGTCCACCACCAGGCGTCCGTCGACCTCGGTCCATCGCCGGAGCTGGTCGACGGAGTCCGCCGCCTGGAACGTGTAGAAGTGATCGGGGTCGGTCTGTTCGAGGCGAAAAGCGCGGAACAGCTCGACCGAACGGCGCAGTCCCCCTCTGTCTGAACCGCCGAGGGACGGCGCCGCCCTAGCGGGCGACGTCGTCATAGGGGCCATGGTAACGGCCGCGCCCGAGATACCTCGGCCCCCGGCGTCACGAGGACCCCGCTGTCACGAGGACCCCGCCGGCACCGCCGCCCGCCGTGACAGGCGTCCCCACACGAGCAGGGCGAGCAGATAGGCGGCGAGCCCGGCCACGAGGACGACGTGGAAGCCGTAGATCATCGACAGGAGTGTGGCCAGGACCGCACCCACCACCGACGAGAACCCGTTCACGGCCCAGCCCCAGGCCACGTATTCGCGTCGGAACTCGCTCATGGCCGACACCGACCGCACTCCGAGAGGCATGAACAGGCCCAGGCACACCCCGAGCGGTGCCAACAGGGCGAACGCGATCGGGACCCGGGCTGCGATGGGGAGCGCCAGAAGCGAGTCGGTGAGCGGTGTGAGGCCGAGGACGTAGAAGACGGCCAGGCCCGTGATGGCGAGCAGCAGCAGGGGGACCGTGCCACGCCGGTTGCCCAACCGGGGACTGAGAAGCGCCCCGATGCCGGTGAAGACCAGGAGCGACATCAACGTGACGGTGAGGGCATACGTCGGGTAGCCGAGGAAGAGGTTGAGCAGCTGCATCAGGGTGACCTCGAAGAACATGAAGCCGAAGCCGATGGCGGCGAAGAACACGGCCGAGATCCACTTCCCCGGCAGCCGTCGCCAGGTGGCACCGATGGCGACGAAGGGGAGCAACAGGAACAGTGCGGAGATCACCACCGCCAGCGCCAGCAGCAGGACCAGCACCCGTTCACCCACCTGGTACTCCCGGTCCTGGCTGGTGATGGGGTGGAGGTAGTCCCGTACGACGGTGCCGAACCGGGCGAAGTGCCAGAAGTAGGGGTCGTTGTCCGTCGTGGGCACGACGTTGTACCGATACGAGGCGTAGAACGACTTGAGTTGCGCCGGCGTGCTCGACACCACCGTGTCGACGGGGCTCGGGGCCACACGGTGCCCGGGGGCGTACTGCAGGGTCGTCCCCGGGACGGCGGAGAGCGACGCCACGAAGCGGTTGATCTCGGCACTCGTGAACGGGGCCTGTTTCACCAGGATCGTGGACAAGGTGAACGAACCGAAGAATCGCGCCGGGGAGCTCGCCACCAGGATGTGGTCCTTGGGGTCGGTGATCCCGAGATCGGCCAGGGCCTGACGGGCCGTCCCCACGAACCGGGTGGTGCGGTAGGGGCTGTGCTTGTAGTCGATCTCGCCGAACTGGGCGACGAAAATGCCGTCGGGAGTCAGGTGCTGCAGGCTGGTGACGATGGCGTTGGTGGTGTAGAGGTAGCTCTCGGACAGGACGAAGGCGCTGGCCGTGGCGGCGTTGGTGGCGGCGTAGCTGTCGGGGGCCGGGTACCAGATCAGGTTGTAGCGCTGATGGCTCCGAGCCATGAACGACCGGCCATCGGCGTTCACGTAGTTGACGGCGGGGTCTTGGGCCAGGTGGCCGTCGAAGTCGGCGAACGTGGTCTTCACGAGGGAGTACGTGACCGGATTGAGCTCCACCGCATCGATGTGCTTGGCTCCGAACCACAACGACGCCAGCACCTCGTGGCCTCCGGCGGCACCGATGATGGCTTCGTTTCGGGGCGGGGTCTTGGTGACGGCGAAGGGGATGGCGCGGGGATCAGCACCGAACTCGTAGTGGGCCAACGACGACACCGTGCCGTTCCACCGGTAGATGGCGGACCCGATGATCCCGTCGTGGTAGAGCGCCCGCACGTCGGGGCTGGCCTGGACGGCATCGACGCGGAAGATCGAGCTCCACGCCGAGTAGATCGGCTTGTCCACCTTGAAGCTGACCTTGGTGGTGTCGAGGCGTTGGGCGGGCAGCAGGGTGGGGTGCACGGTCAAGGCGATGGTCCCGACCAGCACCAGGATCAGGAACGGCAGGGCCATCGGCTTGGTGCGTCCCAACACGATCGCCCCGGCGACGAACATGACCGCGGCCGCCAGCATGATGGCGGCAGGGGGGCCGATCGTGCCGGTGAGGTAGATGACCAGCGCGCAGGCCAACCCGGCTCCCACCAGGTCGGCGAAGTAGAGGCTGCCGACAACCTCGGGCCGGCGGCCGAAAAGCGTGGCGATGATGACGCCGGGCGCGACGAAGGGGACGAAGATGAACACGCAGATGGCGAGGAGCTCCCCCATGCTCTTGGCCGACCCGACGGTGCCGTAGTCCCAGATGGCCAGGGAGTTGAGCGACGTGTACGCCACCACGACGTAGCTCACCACCACGCTTGCTCCTCCGACGAGGAAGCTCCACAACAACACGGTGTCGGTCCGGGCCTGGCGCAGTCGCCGGGATATCGCCACCAGGACTCCCCCCGTCCCGATGCCGAGCAGGGCCAGGCCGATGATGAGGTAGGTGTAGTAGTAGAAGAGCTTGAACGAGATCACGCGCGTGTAACAGACTTCGATCAGCAGCGCCGCGAAGCTCACGAGGAGGATCTCGGCGTGGTACCCCTGGCGGCGCGCCCGTACGTGGGTCGACCCCGCGACGACGCCCGTGGCCGGCCGAGTCTGGAGCGTGGTCACGGCGGCTTGTCTACCACGCGCCCACGCGCCATCGGCGTCTTGCGCAGCGCCGTTCCGACGCCACGCAGCCCGTGTTTCCTACGTCGTCGTGGTCATCGGCCGGGGCTCAGGTACCGGGCGGAGGCGACTTTGCCCTTGTGAACCTCGAGGACCCACACGCACCCTTTGAGCCCCGGTGGACGGCGGCGGAGCCGAACATCGTCCTCTCGGGCCACCAGGGCCAAGACATCGCCGATGACCTCGCCGTGCGTGCACAGGACGATGCGGCTCGACGCATCCGCCGACGGGAGGGCCCGGATGAGCTCGATCGCCTGCGACCCCCCGTTGGGGACGAGCGAGTCGTCCTCGTCGACGGCAAGACCGGTCTTGGTGGCGATGGGCTCCATCGTCTGAAGGCAGCGCACGTACGGGCTCGAGATCAGGCGCGTCGGCTCCATGGGCCCGATGACTCCCACGAGGTGCTCCGCCTGCCGTCGTCCCCGGGCGTCGAGGGGTCGAAGCCGGTCGTCCTCGGCCCATCCCTCCTTCGTCCCGGCGTGGCCGTGACGCACGAGCATCATCTGCACAGGGGAACATGATGCCCGCTGCACGGCACCGGTGTATTCGTTCTTCGGGAGCGGGGCCCTTCGACGCACGAGCCCAGGCGGCCCGAGGATGGGGCACCCACGCCATGACCCTCGGATAACCTCGTGGAGGTCGAGTCGAGGAGGGTACAGCGCGTTGCCGTGGGAGCCGATCGCGATCACGAGCAAGAATGCCGTCGACGTCGAAGGTGACGGGGTCCGCGTGGTGTGGTCACTCAACCGGCGACCTCCCAGCGACTGGGCCCGGGAGTTCCGCAGCTCCACCGTGCAACGAAGTGGCTCCCCCGGCTTCGTCGACATGCCGTCCCCCGACATTCGCAGCGGGGGCACCATCCACTGGACGGTGCCGGCGGCCGATCTGCGGGGCGCGGTGCAATATGTGCGGGCCTGTGTGGATGCCGCCAACGAGGGGTATCGCCAGCTCCTGGTGCGCCGCGAAGAGGAACGCAGGCGCCGAGACGAGGAGGAGCGGGCCAAGGCACGACGCCTCGAGGCCGCGCAACAGGCTCTGAACGCGTTGGACTGAGGTCAACCTCCCGCCAGGATTCTTCCGACGTCGTCGCCGACGTCGCGAAGGAGGTCGAGGAGCAGCGCCAGGCGCTCGAGGGGACCGGGCGCCTCGAGAAGACGTTGCCGATCGAAGACGTTGACCGGCGCCAGCGCGCACAGCCGCCATGCCACCTCCTCGGGCGAGTCCCCGAACGACGCCGCAGGCGGCACCGCCGAGCTGTCGCCCAGCTCTGACACCAGGGCCAGGACACGGCGGAGCTCGGCCTCGGCTCGGTGCAGTGCGACACCGTTCTCGGTGCGGGCACGACGGGCGTCCTCGACCACGGCCCGGGGGTAGGGATCGTCGTCGAGCCATCGGGTGACTCGCAGGAGGTCCTGCCCGGCCGCCACCAGATGCCATCGACCCTCGCCCACGGCCTCGGCGGCCTCGATGGACGCCACTGTGCCCACGTCCACGCGCTCGTCCCCGCCTCCCACCTCCGAGCCCCGGGCGATGAGCACCACCCCGAAGCGCCCATCCCCGGCGAGGCAGTCGGCGACCAGGCGGCGGTAGCGGGGCTCGAAGACGTGCAGCTGCACCCGGTCGTAGGGGAAGAGGACCGTGGACAGCGGGAACATCGCCAGGGCGGGCTCGACCACCCCCCCAGGATGCCCCTCGACGACCCCGGCTCCGGACCGCCGGCGTCATGGCCGTGCATGTTCCCGAGCCCGCCGACGCTCCGTGGCCACACGAGCCGAAATTGGATCAACGTTGTGACTAAGTTGGGACGCTAGTGGGCCAAATAGCCCACAATCAGTGACACACGGGGGACTAGGAGTGGCACGCCAGCCCACGATCCGGCGTACATGCGTCGGCCGGGCCGAGAGTGTTTGGACCACTTCGTCTGCACACGGCCAGAGAGAAGCTATTGGCAACCGACGAAGGCGAGCGACGGGGCGATCACGAGGGCAATGACCTCCGCCAGGAGGTCCGGGAGTTGCGCGACCGCCTGACCAATGTGGAGGGGCACTTCCGCGGCGTGGTCGACAACAGCACCGACGGGGTCGTCGTGGTCAACCGAGACGGCATCGTGGTCTTCGTCAACACCGCCGCCGCCGTCATGCTCGGCTCCACCCGGTCGCAACTCGTCGGCAAGGCGGCGAGCTTCCCGGTGGTCTCGACGACCTCGCGCCGACCCGACAACGAGGTCATCCTCGCCGACATGCGGGTGTTGTCCACGGACTGGGACGACGAACCCGCCGTCCTGGCGCTCATGCGCGACATCACCGAGCGCTCCATGGCCGACGCCGAGATGGCCTATCGGGCCACGCACGACCCGGTCACCGGGCTCCCCAACCGCTACCTGTTGGACGACCGGTTGAAGCACGCACTGGCCCGGGACCGTCGCGAGCCCAAGACCCTGGGTGTCCTGTTCTGTGACGTCGACGGGCTCAAGGGGATCAACGACCGTCTGGGCCACGCCGTGGGGGATCAGGTCCTCATGGAGACGGCTCGGCGTATCGAGGGGGTCATCCGGCCCGCTGACACCGCGGCGCATCTGGGCGGCGACGAATTCGTCGTCCTGTGCGAGAGCATCGACGAGGACGGTGCCACCGCCGTGGCGAGCCGGGTGGAGACCGCCTTCGATGTGCCCATGGTCGTGGACGGGGTGGAGCTGAGCGTGGGGGTGAGCGTCGGCCTGGCGTTGACGAGTGATCCCGACGTGATTCCCGCCGACCTCCTGGCCGAGGCCGACCACGCCATGTACAGCGCCAAGCAGCGCCGGCGCCGGCAGGCGGCGCGCTAACCCGGTCGCCGGCAGGCGGGGCGCTACCCCGGTCTGTCCCACTGGCGTCGGAGCCGGCGCCAGCCGTCGAACGGGCCCGCCCACACGAGCACGGCCAGCGTCACGACGAGGACGCCCAACAGCGCGGGGTACAGGCCGAAACCCGCGTAGACGAAGGTGACGGTGTGGACCCCGGGTCCCACCCGGACGGCGGGGAGGGCCGGAGCGAGCATCTCGACCGGCGTGGCACGTCCGTCGACGCGCACGGACCATCCCGGGTCGAACGAGGCGCTCAGGACCACCGCCGCGGCCCGCCGGGCCACGACCGTGACGGTCACCCGGCCGTCGGCCAGGTCGTCGTGCTCGCGGCGCACCGCGCCGGCGGCCCCGGCGAGGCGCGACACCTGCGGCGCCGTGAGCGGCGCCGGGGCGCCGCCGGCGTAGGCGACCGCCAGGTAGCGGCCGGCGCCCGGGAGCTCCGATTGGAGATAGGGCACGCTCATGATGCCGACGTCGGTTTTGTCGGCGCTGAGCGATCCCACGGTGTCGACCACGCGGACGTAGCCGGCTCGGGGGAGGGCGAACAGGCGATAGGGGCCTGCGGCCATGACGAAGCGGGCGGGAACCGGGGAGGTTCGGCCGACGGGGAGGATCTCGTAACGGATGGCGAAGAGGGGGTAGTCACCCGGGTCGTGCTCGTCGAAGTAGTACTCGGGATCGGTCATGAGTGACGCCGTGCGCAGCGTGTAGCCCACCTCGTCCACGTCGCGGCTCTCGAGGTACTTGAACACCGGCACGGCCCCGACGGTGAAATGCGATCCCCAGTTCGAGGGCATCCCGGCGTACGCCCGCCCACCGCCATGGTCCTGGATGTAGTGGATGAGGGTGTCGACCTCCCGACCCTGGGTGCCGTCGGCGGCGTGTTGGTCGGAGATCCACTGGGTATTGGTGGCTCCGAAGTTGTCGATCTGGGACCACGCCGGGGTGAGCATGGCGGCGCCGACCACTCCGGCCACCACCAGGAGCACCACGCGCCGGTTCGGCGCGGCCATCCAGGTCGCGATGAGGGGGCGCCACCGCACCACGGCGGCGCCCGCCCCGCGCATGACGGTGAAGCCTCCGACGCCGGCCAGATACACCCCGCTCAACTGGGCCCCCATCATGAAACGGCGCATGAAGATGTCCTTGCTCCCGGGCAGCAGCACGGTGAGGGCGCCGAAAGTGGTGCGACCGAACGACAGCACCAGGCTCATGGCCAACAACGCCACGAGGGCGCGTCCCGCCACGTCGGTGCGCCAACGGCGCACGCAGCAGACGAGCCCGATCCCCGCCAGGATCGTCACCACCGGGAAGCGGTGGGCGTCGAAGAGCTGTCCCGTCACGAGCCAATTCATCACCTGCTTGGCCCCGTAGCCGTTGACGAGCGGGGTGTGTTCGAGGATCTCGTTGGTGGCCGCCCACCGCCCTTGGGCCAGCAGCGGCACCGTCACCCAGGCCGAGGCGAACAAGGCACCGGCGGCGACGGCCACGGCGCGTGCCAGCCGGGCGCGCAGCGCGCTCGGCACGAGAAACGGGAAGATCCCGATGGGGATCAAGGCCAAGTACCCCGTCTCGAAGTGCAGCGCCATGGTGAGGGCCACGAAGACCACGGCCGGTGCCACGGCACGGCGCGACGACACGGCGCGCCAGGTGAAGGCCCAGGCCAGCGGGAGCGTCCACGATGCCCACAGCTGGGCCCACACGCCGAAGCCGATCCAGACATAGGCCTTGGGCTCGTACCCCACGCCCACCGCGCTCATGAGCAACGGCGCCGCCGCCGCGCTCAACACGGCGGCGCCACGCCCCAGGTCGAAGAGCCGCGCCGACCAGTACACCGACAGGGGCCACAGCGCCAGGAGCAGGTACAGGGTGAGGCGGAAGGCGGTGTCGCCACCGGTGGCGAGGCCCAGCGCTCCGGAGAGCATGGCGGGGAGGCCCTGGTAGTGGAGGAACTGCGGCGAGCCCAGGCCCAGATAGGGGAACCAGCTCGTCATGGGCAGATGCCCGCCGTCGAAGCGATGCAGAGCGAACCGCACCATCTGCTCGTGCACGGAGCTGTCGTCGGCGTAGACGACGGGGACGAGCTCCGATCGCCACCGGAGGCATCCCCAGGCCACGACGACGGCCAGCGCCACCACGGCCCCGACCCGTGAGGTCCGGTCCCCGTCGGTCCGCACCACGGTGGGCCCACTCATGATGTCGAGATTCCCTTTCACCGTGCAGGACCGGTCCGGCTCCGCGATGCCGCCACCCGCGGCATGGAGCCCTACGTCTTCTTGGGCCTCTTCGCCCCCACCTTCTTCTTCACCTTGGCCCTCTTCTTCTTGGGATGCCGCGCATGGGCGCGGTGCTTCTTCTTGACGGGGCCCGTTCCCGTTCCCGTCCCGGTGCCCGTCCCTGTCCCTGTTCCTGTCCCTGTCCCTGTGCCCGTCCCGGTGCCTGTGCCTGTCCCGGACGTGGTGCCCGTCCCCGTTCCTGTTCCCGTGCCCACGGGACCCGGGGGTGCGACGCTCGAGAGACGCCAGCGCAAGGTGGGGTGCACCAGCAGCTCGAGTTGCGCGGCCACGGTCCTCGGAGGCACGGGGAAGAACTCACAGCCCTGTTGGGACTGCCCTGCGGTCACGGGCGTGAAGAACCCGCCCTGTTCGCACTGGGTCTCGATGGCGCTGCTGTTGGGGTCGGGCGTGTAGGTGTGCCCGGCCGTGTCGCTCAGCAACGAGGTCACCGACAGGTTCCCGAACTGGGCGGTCCTCTGCGAAGTGTTGTGGGCCGTGAGCACGGCCACTACGACCTTCTGGAGCGGATCCTCGATGATCTGGTCGAGGGTGTACGAGGCTCCCGATGCCTGGAGGGTGGTGCCCACCCTGCCCAGCGTCGGAGGAGGGCGATTGGACGCGTCGGAGGTCCCCGAGCACCCCGCCACGGTCAGGGACACGACGAGGATCAGGACGAGCAGGCGGTCGTGGGGTCTTGGCATGGCTGTGTCGGGGCCGGGTGGGCGTCGTTGCACACATGATGTCGACGACCGATCGCCCAAGCCCGCTCCCCCTTCACCCAGGTTACTCCCGGGGCCATCGGAAGCTCAGGCACGGCACCCCGTGCCCGCGGAAGGCGATGGGCGCATGCCATACTGGCCCGTTCCTGATGGCACCCACCGCGGCGAGAGGGGGGACGACGCGTTGAGCCTGACCACATCGAGCCCGGCGGCGCGCGCCGGGTCCGCTCGCCGGCGAGCGCAGTGGTGGTCGAAGGGTCGGCTCGAGTACCTGGCGGTCGCCCTCGTCGCGTTCGTCCCCCAGCTGTGGGCCCAGCCGGGGGTGGCCGACTCCGATACCAAGAGCTATCTCTACCTCGACGCCGGTCGGTTCTTGCGGCAGTCGGCGTCGATGTGGGACCCGACGGTGGGCCTCGGCACCGTCACCCACGAGCAGATCGGCTTCCTCTTCCCCCTGGGGCCGTTCTTCTGGGCCGTCCACGCCCTGGGCGTCCCGCTGTGGATCGGGCAGCGTCTGTGGGTCGGGGCCATGCTCTTCGGCGCGGGAGCCGGGGTCCTTTACCTGTGTCGCACGGTGGGGCTCGAGGGGCCGGGCCGGTTCGTGGCCGCGGTGGCGTATCTGCTGTCGCCCTACTGGCTCCAGGACGTGGGACGCATCGGGTCCCTGGTGCTGCCCTGGGCGGGCCTGGGATGGATGATCGCCTTCGTCATCCGAGGAGTACGGGGCGGCGGTTGGCGGTACCCGGCGCTGTTCGCGCTGGTCTGGTTCACCGTTAGCGGGCTCAACGCCAGCGGTCCGATCTATGCCGCCGTCGCCCCGACACTGTGGTTGGTCTACGACGTCTTCATCGCCAGGGAGCACACGCTGCGACAAGCGTGGTCGACGGTGTGGCGGGTCGTAGTGCTCACCGGCGGGGTGTCGCTGTGGTGGGCGTGGTCGCTCGCCATCGAGTCGGCATACGGGCTCAATGTGCTCGGCGTTACCGAGAAGGTCTCCGCCGTGGCCAAGACCTCGTTGTCGTCGGAGGTGCTGCGGGGGCTCGGCTACTGGTTCTTCTACGGGTCCGACATCGCCGGGCCGTGGGCCGCCACCTCGGCCGGCTACACCCAGGAGCTGTGGCTGATCGGGGTCAGCTTCGCCGTCCCCGTCCTGGCCCTGGCGGCCGCGGTCCTCGTGCGCTGGCGCCAACGTGCCTTCTTCATCCTCCTCATCGTGGTGGGGATGGTCCTGGCCGTGGGGTCGAACCCCTATGCCTCGCCGTCGACTGTGGGCGGATTCATCAAGACCTTCATGACCAAGACCACGGCGGGACTGGCCCTGCGGTCGACCGACCGGGCCACGCCCATGGTGCTGCTGGGGCTGGCCGTCCTCCTCGGTGCGGGCATCACGGCACTGTCACGGCGTCGGGCGATGCTGGGGCTGCTGGCCACCGTGGTGGCGCTGGCCACCGTCGTGGCCGCCAACCCGCCGGCGTGGAACGGCAGCTCCGTGCTGAGCCGGTACACCTTCCCCACGCCCATCCCGCGCTACGTCACCCAGGCGGCCGACGCCCTCAACGCCGAGAAGACCCAGACGCGCGTGCTCGCCATCCCCGGTGACAACTTCGGCGCCTACGACTACGGCAACACCGTCGATCCCATCTGGCCCGGTCTCTTGACGCGTCCCTTCGTCACCCGCCAGCAGCTGCCGCTGGGGTCCATCCAGAGCTACGACATGACCTACGCCCTCGACATCCCCATGCAGGACCGCACCGCCGACCCCGCCTCCTTGGCGCCCATGGCGCGCCTCATGAGCGTGGGTGACGTGCTGGTGCAGAACGACATCGCCTATTGGCTCTACGACCGGCCTCCCCCCCAGCTGTTCTGGCAGGAGTTGCACCTGCCCCTCGACGGGCTCTCCTCCCCCTTCGGTTACGGGACTCCCAAGCCCAACGTGGGGCCCATCCCCATGATCGACGAATCCACCTTGGCGGCATCGCCCCACGCGCCGTTGCCGTCGCCCCTCGAGGTCCTCGGCGTGGCCAACCCCCGACCCATCGTGCGAGCCGAGTCCACCTCGGGGGCGCTGCTGGTGGCCGGCGATGCCGTGGGGCTCGCCGACGCGTCGGGGTTGGGCCTCTTGAACACCACCTCTCCGGTGATCTACGCCGGCACCACCGACTCCGACCCCTCCGCCCTGTCGAGCGCGTTGGCCGGGGGGGCGACGCTCGTGGTCACCGACAGCAACCGCAAGCAGCCCTTCTTGTGGAACACGGTGTCGAACAACGCCGGCATCACCCTGGCCGCCTCGGATCCCCAGCCCGACGTCGCCCTCGACATCTTCCCCGGCGCGCCCGGCGACGCGCAGTCCACGGCCCAGATGGTGGGTGTGGCGGCGGTCACCGGCGTCCCCAACGATCCGGACCACGCCGCGGCCATGGCCATCGACGGGATCCCCGGCACGGCGTGGGAGACCCACCTCGGCGTGCCCCCCGTGGACAAGTTCTGGCAGGTGACCCTGGCCCAGCAGGCGACGACGGGCTCGATCACCATCCTGCAACCCCCGGTGGGGGACTACCAGGTCAACCAGTGGATCACCAGGGCCACCCTCAGCTTCGACGGGGGCTCGCCCTTGACCGTGAACCTGGGTGGCGCCTCGCACGCCGGGAAGGGACAGGTGATCTCGTTCCCACGCCGCACCTTTACCACCCTTCGGATCACCGTCGACGCCACCAACCTGACCGGGGCGTCAAAGCTCGTCCAGGAGGAAGCCTCCCCCGTCGGTCTGGCCGAGGTGGGCGTGGCCGGGGTGCGGGCCCAGCAGGTCATCTCGATGCCCGGCGACCTCCTGTCCTCGGTGGGAACCGCCTCGCAGTCGCACCGTCTCCTCCTCGTGATGACGCGCCAGCGCGTGGCCCCGGTGGCGCCGGCGTCGGATCCCGAGCCGGTGCTGGCACGCAGCTTCACCCTGCCCAGCACGAGGACCTTCACCATGACCGGGACCGCCCGCCTCAGCGCCTCGGCTTCCGACAGCGCCATCGACGCCCTCGTCGGTCGTCCGGGGGCCGACCGCGGTGGGGTGGTGGCGTACTCGTCGCAGCACCTCCCCGGCGACCTCCGGGCCACGGCGTCCGCCGCGCTCGACGGGAACCCGACCACCATGTGGTCGCCCGGCCTCGGGCTGGGCAACCAGAAGGGTGCCTGGATCCAGGTCAACCGCCCCACCAGCTCGGCGGTGGACCATCTCGACCTCGTCGTCGCCGCCGACGGGCACCACTCGGTCCCCACCGCGCTGCGCATCCAGGCCTGTGACCGCCTCGACGCCCAGGCACGGTGTCCGTCGGGCTCGGCGTCGGCCAGCGTGCGGCTTCCACCGGTAGTCGACGCGAAGCACCAGGGCGCCACCGTCAGCGTGCCGGTGCGCTTCCCGGCCGTGACGGGGCGAGACCTCACCGTCACGGTGACCGGCGTCCGTCTCGAGACGACCAAGGACTACTCGTCCCAGGCCCCCATCTCGCTCCCCCTCGGGATCGCCGAGCTCGGCATCCCCGGCACCCGCGTCGGCGCCGCCCCGGCTGCCTTTCCTGCCGGGTGCCGTTCCAATCTCCTCACCGTCGACGGGAAGCCGGTGTCGGTGGCGCTCAGCGGCTCCACGTCGCGGGCCCTGGCCGGAGAGGGCCTGACGGCGTCGTTGTGCGGGGCCGATGCCAAGGGCATCACGTTGGCCCCGGGAAACCACGTGGTCCTGAGCGCCCCGGGCGCCACCACGGGCCTCGACATCGACCAAATGGCGCTGGACTCGGCTCCCGGCGGTAACGCCGCGCCTGCCCGGCCGGCCGGGGCCACCCCGGTGGCGCCGCCCACCCCGGGGCACGCACCCAAGGTCGAGGTGACCTCGGCCACGGCCACCAAGATGCAGCTCAAGGTCACCGGGGTGACCGGGCCCTACTGGCTGGTGCTGGGGCAGAGCATCAACAAGGGATGGAGGGCGACAGTCCAGGGCAGCGCGCAGGTCCTGGGGAACTCCACGCTCATCGACGGCTTCGCCAACGGTTGGCTCGTGCGCCCCACGGGGTCGGGCACGGAGTCGGTGACCCTCAGGTGGAAGCCCCAGACGAGCGAGAACATCGCGCTGGTGATCACGGTCCTGGCCGCCATGGCCTGTCTGGCGCTGGTGCTGGCACCCCGGCGCCGGCGCCGGGGCCCGTCGGGCGATCCCGCCCTGATGGGCGCGTCGGGCAGCGCCGTGGCGTCGACCGACCCTGTGGCGCGCGAGGACATCGACACCCCCGCCCTGGTGAGCCCCTTCGCCAAGGCCAGGGCCGTGACCCCGGGATTGGCGGCGGTCATCGCCGCGGTGTGCGGGCTCGGCGCCGGCGTGCTCGTGCCGCAGGCGGTGTTCTTCGCCGTCTTCCTGGGTGTGGCGCTCGGTGTGGCTGTGGCGTTGATCGTGCCCCGGGCGCGTGGGCTCCTGAGCCTGGCGGTCATGGGCTTCACCGTGGGGGCGGTGATCTACAGCATCGTCGAGCAGGCGACCCAGCACTTCCCGTCCGGGGCCTGGCCCACGCACTTCGAGCTGGCCAACGAGCTCGTGTGGACGGCCATCGTCTTCCTCGGAGCCGACGCCGTGGTGGAGCTGGTCCGTCGGTTCCGACGCTGACGCCCTGCGGGCGCGTCGTGCGGGGGCGTGGTGCGAACCGATGAGGTGGTGCTGCGGTGCGGCTACAGCCGCCCTTCGGCTTCTTCCACCAGCGCCTGGAGCACTGTGGCGGCAGTGGCGTCCCAGGTGAGGTTGGCGGATCGCGACATCGCCCCCCGGGCCAAGCTGTGGCGCAGCGCCGTGTCGGTGAGGACCCGGACCAGCGCGTCGACAAAGGCATCACCGGGGTCGACCAGGAGCCCGCTCACTCCGTCGGCGAGCGCGTCGCGATGCCCGGCGATGTCCGAGACCACCGCCGGAGTGCCGCACGCGCCGGCCTCGGTGATCGTCATGTTCCATCCCTCGCGCAACGAGGTGCTGGCCAGGACCCAGGCCCGTCGGTAGGCGTCGGCGAGGTCGTCATCGGAGACGTGGCCGGCGAGGTCGATCCACGACGTCCCGCCGACCTCACGGACCTTGGCTTCGAGCAGGGGACGCTCGTAGCCTTCACCGATCACGAGGAGGCGGAGATCCGGGACAACCTCACGGGCGCGGGCCACGGCGTCGACGAGGAGCTCGAGTCGCTTCACCGGGACCAACCGACCCACCGCCAACACCAGGGGGACCCGGGACCGGCCGGCACCGGGGACGAACCGGGCGTCCACACCCGGCGGGACCACGCTCACCCGGGAGGCGTCGAGGCCCAGCATCGAGAGGATCTCGTCGCGCGACGAGGTGGAAGGCGTGAGGACGCGGCTGTGTCGGTACACAGGTGGGGCGAGGCGGAGCTCGATGGTCTCGCCCACGCGTGCCAGGTGGGGGGTGAGCACCATGCGCCACATCGCGGCGTGGACGTGGTGGAGGAAGACGATGCGCGGGCAACGCGCCCACAGCGGCGTGAAGAACGGCATGCCGTTCCAGATCTCGATCAGACCGTCGGGCCGTCCCCGCCGACCTACCATGCCGCTGAGCGCGCTGCGGGGGAAGACCCCGTAACGACCCGACTTGCGGATCACCTGGTATCCCTCGCGCATCGAGATGGACTCTTGGCCCGGAGCAGCTGACGTGCGCATCGAGATCTCGATGCCGGCGCGGGCCCAGGCTGCCGCCATGCGGTGGGCGTGGAGCTCGGACCCCCCGGCTTCGGGGTCCTCGAAGTCGCGCCAGGCCAGCACCTGGACGCGGCGCAGGCCGATCTCGAGGGCCCGGGCGGCCACCTTGTCGAGACGGGCGGTGGCGAATTCGTCGGTGCGCAGGTCGGGTTCGAGTTGGAGCTCGTCCCGGCCGGTGCCCGAGGATTGTGGCGGGCGCAGCTCCCCGGGCAGGATGCCCTCCTCGGCACGAACAGCCAAGACCCCCCCCAGACGCTCGACCTCGGTCACCTCATCCCCCCCCCAGCGGACGACAGCGCGTCCACGCGTCAGGCGCGCTCAAGGCGCGTCGCGGCACGTGGAATGCCCTTCACCGCTGACTTTATGGATCGGTCGGGCCGGTTCTCATCGTCACATCTGACGATTTCCCCTCGTCCCGTGCCTAGCGGACCGACTCGGAGGGTGCTCGGGGAGCCGCGTAGGGTCACGGAGCAGCGTGTGTTCAGGGAGCGTGGGCCGAGGCCAGGAGGATGGACGAGAGGCTCGGGGTCCGACACAGAAGGCGGTCGAGGGGCCGCAGGGGCCGGGGCACGTCGTGATAGGGCGCGCCCGTGATGGTGACGTCGACGAAGCCGTGCGCCACGAGCAGGGCCTGGAGCGCCCGACGGGTGAAGACCCGGAGGTGGCCCACGACCTCGTGCCCGGGACGGCCGTAGATGCCCTGCAGGCTCACCTCGGTGAACATGGGCTGGACGCCGACCATGAGAAGGGCCCGGTTGTACCACGCGGCCAGGTTGGGGGTGGAGAGCAGGAGGCTCCCCCCCGGGACGAGGACGCGCCGGGCTTCGGAGAGGACGGTGTCGGTGTCGACGAGATGCTCGATGAGCTCGCTGACGATGATGACGTCGACGCTGGCGGAGCCCAGGGGGAGCCCGGGGTGCTCGACCGAGCCCCGCATGACCTCGAGCCCGTGGCCCCGGGCCTGGTTGAGTGCGGTCACGGACCAGTCGAGGCCGAGGATCGTGATGTCGATGCCGGCTTGGCGAGCGCCCTGCGCCGCCATGGCCGTCCAGGTCCCTTCGCCACATCCGACGTCGATGGCGCGCAAGCGCCGGTGCGCGCCGGCGGTGAGCCCGATGAGCATCTCGGTCTGGGCCTTGGCGCGCGGCGATCCCGAGATGAGTGGGGTGGCCGGATCCTCGTAGAGCTGCTGCAGGGAGTGGGTGGTCATCGCCAGACGCGCCCGGTGTGCCGTCGTCGCTCCCCCGCCATCACCGCGCGCTGCGCCACCGGCCCCCCGTCCCCGAAAGGCCCGAGTATAGCGCCAGGTGCAGCCTGTTTCCGCAGGACATGGGCCTAGTTTCCCTCAGCGGCGGGGTCCTTGCGGTCCCAGCTCGTGACGTCGACGCCCAGGCTCTCGAGGGTGCGGCGGTCTTCGGTGAACACCTCGACGTACTCGTGGCGCAAGCGCGACCCGTGCGATCCCGAGGTCGCTTGGGAGCGCAGTCGCCGGCGCACGGCCTCCCGGGCCAGGCGCCGCACCGGACGCGGCACGATGGGCCGGGCTCGCTGGCCCCGCTCGAACAGCGACTCGAGCATCCGGCTCTTGCGGTCCACTGGCTTGTACATGGTCTGGTTGAGGCGCTCGTCCTCGAGCGCATGACCCAGGGGATCGAGCCCCAGGAAGGAAAAGACGGCGGCCACCGCCGCGTCGGGCGCGCTCGCCAGGTCCTCGGCCAACAGGACCTTGACCTGCGAGGGCGGGAACAGGGTGAACAACCGGGCCAGCTGCTTGCCGTAGAGGCCGAGCTCCCGGTAGAGCCAGAACGGTTCCCAGTCGAGCCGGCGGCGCTCCTCCTCGGCGGCCATGGCGGAGGCGAAGTCGAGCTTCTCGCGTCCCTGTTCGCGGAGATCTGCCCAATTGGAATAGGCGCGCAGGGTGGGCTCGCGCAGCACGGCCACGAGGCGTGCCTCGGGGACCAGCTCTCGGATCCGGCGGGCGGCGTGGGGGTCCCACAGGTAGTACGGCGTGGACTCCCCCGCGTATCCCCCGGGGCCCGTGGGGTACTCGAACAGGGTCTCGTAGGTGTCGCGCCGGATCACGTAGCCCCGATCGGCGCGCTCGTCCCCGGGGCCCCGATGATGCGGCCGCGACCCCTCGGTGAGGAAGAACTTGGGTTCTTTCACCCCCGACATGGAGATGCGCGGATGCTGGTCCAGGTACCGGTGCAGCGACGTCGTCCCGCTCTTGGGAGCGCCGATGATGAAGAGATTCGGCAGAGGCATCGCTGGACCGGGATCGTAGCGGCACCGCGCTAGCGTGACCGCCGTGCCCAAGCGGCTGAAGCGCGAGCCGGGGTGGTTCGGTCACAGCGCGGCGGCACGACGGCATCTCGACCCCGTTCCCGACGTGGGCGGCGGCTCGGGAGGGGTGTGGGCCGTCGGGATGGTCAAGGACGAGGCGGACATCATCGGCACCGTGGTCCGGCACCTCCTCGGGCAGGGGGTGCAGCGGGTCCTGATCGCCGACAACCTCTCCACCGACGGGACCCACGAGATCCTCGCGGACCTGGCCCGGTCGTATCCCGTCACGGTCCTCATGGACCGGCTGCCGGACTACTACCAAGGCGAGAAGACGACCCTGTTGGCGCGCGCTGCGGCGCGCGCCGGGGCGGATTGGGTCATCCCCTTCGACGCCGACGAGATCTGGTTGTCCCCCACGGGCTCGGTGGTGGACTGGCTGACGGCGTGTGACGCGGCGGTGGTCCAGGCGCCGATGTTCAACCACGTCCCCACGACCGCCGACGACCTGAGCGAGCCGGACCCGGTCCGCCGCCTGCGCTGGCGCAAGACCCAGCCCAACCGGTTGCACAAGGTGGCATTCCGCGCCTCGCGCCGGGCCCGGGTGGCCTATGGCAACCACGGGGTGTCGCGTGGGGGGACACGGACCGCCGGACTCCAGATCCGGCACTTCCCCTACCGCTCCGAGGAGCAGTTCGTCCGAAAGCTGCGCCAGGGTGCCGCCGCGCTCAATGCCACCGACCTCACCGATCAGATCGGCAAGGTGTGGCGGGGGCTCGGGGCGCGTGACGACGACGGCCTGCGTGCCACGTGGCGCGAATTGGTAGAGACCCAGAACCTGCCCTTCGAGTGGTGGGTGCCCAGCAAAGGTCTCGTCGAGGACCCCGTGGCCCCCGGCGATCTCACGTTGGGCCGGTAGCGGGCGCGCCCCGTCGCCTGCGGCCGACCACCAGCGCCACCACCAGTCCCAGGGCGCCGATGACGGCGAGCACGATGCCCACCGTGAAGGCGATGGGCCAATACCTGAGCTCGATGACGTGTCGACCGGGGGGGATCCTGGCCTCGAGCATTACCCCGCTGAAACGCGTCAGCGCCAGCACCCGGCCGTCGATGGTGGCGTGCCAACCGGGCACGGCGGTGAGCCGTATCTGCAGGACCTGGTAGCCCGAGCCCGTGGTCACGATCCGCAACGAGGCCGGGTCCTTCCCGGTGACGGGTACGACGGTCGCCTTCGTGTCCGCAGCCTTGGTATCGGGAGAAGACGCCCCTGGCACCGGGACGAGCGTGGCCATGCCGGCACCGGGTATCCGGTACAGGTCCTCGTCTCCGACCTTCGTGTCGAAGACCGCCCCCCGAGGCCCGCGCGCCCCGGCTTTTTCCAGGACGAAGCCGACGCCGTAGCGCCGCGCCGTCGACGCCGATGTCACCGCCGGGCAGAAGACCGAGAAGGGCACGCCCGGGAACTGCACCGGGGCGGCGAGCTGCCCCGTGTACGTGCGCCACGACTCGCCGTAGGTCCGGGGGATCAGCGGCTCGTAGACGGCGAATTCTTTGATGCCGAGGGCGACGTTGTAGTCGGGGACGATCCCGAGCTGGTCGCCGAAGCACGTATTGGCCCCGAACCCGACGACCGCCGATCCCACCGCCCGCGCCAGCGTGGCTTCGGCCCGGGTGGAGGTGACGTAGGTCGGGCTCGATGCCCACAAGGGCGCGCCGGCGCTCACGAGGAATGCGGTCTCGCACACCAGGAACAATCCCGCCGCCACGTGTCCGGCACCGAGCCACCCCCTGCCGTGGGCGGCGTCGACCCGGTGACGCCGGCGTCGGGCCCCGAGGACGAGCACGGCGCTCAGCCCCAGGCCCACCGCCGTGGCCGCCGCGGGCCAGATGAAGCTCCGCGCCCGGATGGACGCCTCCATCGAAGGGAGCCGGCCGCGGCCGAAGGCCCACAATGCCACCAGGACGATGGCGGCCACGGCGAAGGCGGTGCCGCACCATCGCCGGACCGCGGCGGTCCCGTGCGATCGCACCACGACGTCGGTCCCCATGCCGGCCAGCACGGCCACGGCGAACACCATCGGGATGGTCGCTCGGCGCCACAGGACGCTGCCGACGAGAGGGAGGCCGGTGAGGGCCGACTCCACGATGGGGAGGTAGACGATGGCCCCCATGGCCAGGGCGACGGCACTGAAGGCGATCACCTCGGGACGACGCGTCCTGAGCTTGAGCGCGCCCATCACGGCCACCACGGCGAACACCACGGCGATCACACCCACGTAGGCCACCGATTTCGTGTAGTACCCCGACCCGAAGAACCGGCTGCCGGCCACGGGGAGGCCGTCGAATCCCTGGAAGGGAAGGAGGACCACGCTCTGGACCGAGACCGCCTGGCTCAGGCTCTTGCCGGTGCGAACCGAGCCCGACACGAGTTGGAGTCCAGGGAGCAGTAGCGGGGCGCTGAGAGCGGCTCCGGCCACCACGGCCAGCCCCGTGTCGATCAGAGGGCGACGGATGGGCCCGGCACCACCGAAGACCGCCGCTCGGGGGACGAGGAGGGCGGCGACGAAGACGAGGAAGGCCGAGCCCAACAACACGAGGGTGTCGGGTTGCCCGGCGTAGACGGCACAGGCGAGCACGACGGCGAAGAAGGCGACGGCACGGGCGCGGCGACCGCCGTGCACCACGAGCAGGGTGGCGGCGAACAGCCAGCCCATCCAGGACATCACCGACGCGATGGGCCAGCCCAGCCAGCCGAAGAACGGTCCGCTCAGTTCGTAGACCGTGGCCGCCATGACGCAACTGACCACGCTCAGGTGCAGCACCCGGCCGAGCACATAGACCCCGGTGCCGGCGATGACGAGTGTGGCCAGCACCTGGACGGTGTAAGCCATGCTCACGGGGAAGAGGTACCCGAGCACGACCGGCACGCTGAACGTGCCCGCCTGCCAATTGAGGGCCAGGGGGAGGCCGAGGACGCTCGAAGGGTTCCACAGCGGGAGCTGCCCGTGGTGCACCTGCGTCCACGCCAGCTTGGTCCACGGGATGAATTCGGCGATCTGGTCGAAGGCCTGGCGGTCGTGGACCACGACCTTGGGGTTCTGCGACAGGCCGAAGCGCGACACCCAGTCGAACGCCCCGAGGTAGGGGCCGTGCCACAACGCCGGCGCCAGGACCGCACCGGCCGCGGCCACGACCCAGAGCAGCCCGAGCAGGTCGGGGACGGGAGATCGACGGGTCCGGGGGCGCGTGGAGAGTCGGGTCCCGGTCATGTGGTCGAAAGTATTGCCGGTGAGGTGCGCGTCCCGGATCGATCACCACCCCCGACTGGCGCAGGGCGCGGCCCGCCTCACGCCCGGCCCGGAACCCCCGGACTATGCCGAGGCGGTCCCGCCCGTCTTCAGGGTGCTGGCGGTCTTGCGCCACTGCACCGTGGGGGCGATGGCCTGGAGGTCGACGCGGTCGCGGTGACGGTCGACGACCTCGAGCAGTCCCTTGAGGGTGGGCTCTTCGAGCAGGTGCGGCACCAGGCCCAGGTCGAGGAGCTTGGTGTGCGCGGCGTTGTAGTAGTGCTCCTGCTTCTCCACCCGGGGGTCCTCGACGTGGTCGATCTTCGCCGCTCCAGGGTAGGCGTCGGCCACCATCTCGGCCATCTGCTGCACTGAGAAGGACTCGGTGAACTGGTTGAAGACCCGGAACTCACCCTCCGCGGCGGGATTCAATAGGGCCAGCTCCACACAGGCCAGGGTGTCTCTGATGTCGAGCATGCCCCGGGTCTGGTTGCCGGTGCCGTACACCGACAGGGGATGGCCCACCACGGCCTGGACGCAGAAGCGGTTGAGCACGGTCCCGAACACGGCGTCGTAGTCGAAGCGCGTGGCCAGGT
>Ga0208849_1000970_pt1 | contig 22706 bp, 21 predicted proteins | sample NGESurdeep072012_10_FD_184470 | JGI IMG/M metagenome (GOLD analysis project Ga0208849, IMG submission 184470) | Arctic peat soil microbial communities from Barrow, Alaska - NGEE Surface sample 53-3 deep-072012 (SPAdes) | ecosystem: Environmental > Terrestrial > Soil > Wetlands > Peat ... | reverse complement strand
TCAGCCGTTCGATCAGGACACCGATAAGCGCGGTGAGCAGCGGCGACACCAACAGCGCGCCCCAATAGCCCAGCGTCGGCGTCAGCGAGTATGCGAGATAGCCGCCAAGCGCCAGGAAATTGCCGTGCGCGAAGTTGATTACATTCGAGAGGTTGAGGATCAGTGACAGCCCGAGCGCCATCAGCACGTAGAAGGCGCCAATGATCAAGCCGTTGGTTACGTTGAAAATGATGACTTGCCACACTGAGCCCACCTGCGGTTTTGGCATCACCGCGAGCGAGGCGACGCAATCGTTCCGCCTTTCCTTCCCACGAGCCGACAGGATCAGGGAGGAGAAAGCTTCCGGATTGCTTCGTCGCGACGCTCCTTGCGATGACGCGCGAGTGTTTGCGCTAAAATTAGCGGCGGATCAGCTCGGCTCGACCATCTTGCATCCGGTCTCTTCGACCGTTCCGGCGGCTTTGTCGCCCGGAACGAGATCGGCTACCGTGAAGACGTCGTCGGGATTGCCCTTGGGCGAATGCACTTCGCCGACGAAGATATTTGGCATCAGCTCGTGGTCGCCCTTGCGATAACGCACTTTGCCCGGCTGCAGCGCTACGTCCGGCGGCAGTTCGAAATCCTCCAAGGCGGCCGCGAGCTTCGGGCCGTCTAGCGACTTCGCCTTCTCGGCGGCAAGCCGCACTGAATGCACCGACACGTAGCCGAACCAATCGCGCGCCGATGGAGTTTTTTTGGTCGCAGCGCGATAGTCGGCGACAAATTTTACCACTTCCGGCACGTTGGGCTGGTTCCACCACCACTCCATGTCCCACCAGCCGGTTTGCGCATCCGGCGGACATCCCTTGATGCTTTCCAGTTCGAACAATGCGCCGCCCAGCGCCATGTCCTTTTGCATGCCAAACTGGGTGAACTGCTTCATGCAGTTGATTTGGGTGAGGCCGCCCATATTGTTGAGCAGCACGTTCGGCTTGTAGCCCTTCGCCTTGATCAGGGTCGCGGAGAAATCGGTGTTGTTGATCGGCAGCATGTCGCCTTCGTAGGTGCCGCCAGATTTTTTCAGAGCCTTGATGAACGCATCCTGCAGCGTATGGCCGTAGGCGTAGTCGGGCGTGATGAAGAACCATTTCTTGCCGAATTTTTTGACCAGTTGGGGCGTAACCGCCTCCGCGTCCATTGTTGTCGTGTTACACACGCGGAACACGTTCCATTTGCAATTGGATCCGGTAATCGGATCGGTGTGGCCGCCGGGAACGATATGAAAGATCTTTTTCTCGAAGGTCACCTGCGACATGGCGTAGGCAATGCCGGAATTGACGTCGCCAAAGATGACGTCGACATGGTCGCGGTCGATCAGCTTGCGGGTCTTCTGCACGCCGGTGCCGACGTCGTTGGCCGAATCCTCGACCAGCAGCTCGACCTGGCGGCCGAGAATGCCACCCTTCTTGTTGACCTCGGCGGTCGCGTATCTGGCGCCGTCGACCTCACCTTGCGCCAGTGCCGACAGCACGCCCGTGAGCGGATTGACCATGCCGAGTTTGACAGTTTCGGCGCCGAGCGCCTTGATGACATACGGCGCGCCGACGACTTGACTGGCGCCGAGCGCAAAACCGGCCTTAAGCACCGTGCGGCGGCCGACGGGCATCCTGACGTTTGACATTTCGCAACCTCCCTGGTGGCATTTGAAGGCGGGGTTTGTCCCCGAAATATTATGGTTTGGACGTGTTATGGTTTGGACGGGCATTGCCGACGAAAGCATAGCGTACGCGCGAAGCTGCCGGCGACCCCCACACCGCAGCAGGCAAGCTTGATCATCTTCGCCTCCGCTTTTAGCGGGGTCAAGGCGACGAAGGGATTAAGCTGATCCCCGGCAGAGCCATCCGGCGGCGAAAATGTGGCCCATGGGCTGTCGCCGACATGCGCGGTGCAGGGTAGGTCGACGAAAGGTGCCAGATACCGATGCTTCCGGGGTCGGCACGAAGAAACGAGCCCTCATGAGAACAGCACTCTTGGTCGTCGCATGTCTGTGCCTGTGGACGGCTCCCGGCAGGGCTGCACTCGTCGAGCCTGACGACCCGGTCGCCGGTCACAGGGGACTGACCTATTTCGACCTCATGCGGATGGTCGTGACAGACCTTGCCCCGGACAGCGCGGGCGACGAAGGAAAGGCGCACCAGATCGTCAACTACCGGCATATCGAAGGCAAGAACTATAAGACCGTTCCCGAAGGTCCCGTTTCGATCAAATATCTATTTCCGCTCGAAATACGCGCCGACGGCCGACGCCGCCTCGCTCTGATGGCGGATCTCGGCCCATCGGACGGCGATGTGACGGAATTCGTTCTGCTCGCGCTGTTCGATGTCGGCGGAAAGCCGAAACTGCTCGATGTGGTCGAAGTCGGCAGCGACCGCCTCACCGGGTTTGCCGACAAGCCGCGCATATCGCTCGGTCACGGAACGGACTTGATCCACGTCGACAGCGATCATTTCAATTCGGATGAGGATTTCGTCAAAACCGAACTGATCTTTGTGCATCACGGCCGTTTCCGGTTGGTCGCCGCCGTATTCACCTTCAACGTCAAGACCTGCACGTTCCAGCTTACGGAATGGCCGAAGGTCAAGACGGTTTCCGATCGCGGCAGCCGCTACCGCCGGGTCGTGCTGACAATCCCCGAACAGGTGAAACTACAGCTGGACCTTGCAGATTGCGGTGAGGATAAGGTGCCGCGGCCATTCGTGCGGAACTTTCAGGCAATATTCCGGTGGAATGCGCATCGCCGCGCTTTCCAGACGACTTCAAGCAACCTGGAAAAGCTCGACAAGGAGAATGACAAGCTAAACTCGGCTGATCCCATTCTCCCTTCGGCGCGTTAGCAGCGCAACCGAACGTCGGCTAATCCACGCCTCGCGCACCCGCCGCTGCCGCGCTTGACCTACGCCGCCCTGGCAAACTGCTCCTGCACGGACTTTTCAAACGCCAAAAGCTTTTGTGCGCTTGGCCGTTGCCCGATGCGCTCGAAGTGAGCGCTGCAGTTCTTGAACGGGGAGAGATCGAGCTCGAATTGGGTCGCGCGGCGGAAGCACCAGAAGAAATGGGCGTCGGGCGCCGTGAAATGGTCGAAAAAGAATTCGCGCCCAGCCAACAGATCCTCGGCGATGCGGAAGTTTTCGAACAATTGCTCGGCGGCAAGCGTGCGCACGCGGTCGGGGCCGCCCGGCACGTCGCACACTCGTGGCGGTGAATTGATCCGGGCGAGGTACGGGTGAATGCCAGACGAGCACCACGACATCAGCGAAACGGCCTTCAATTCCTGCCACGGATCGGCCGGCATGAGCCTGGCCTGCGGAAACTGACGCGCGATCCACAGCTGGATCGCGGCGCTCTCGCTCAAGATCGCGCCGTCGACAACGAGCAGCGGCACCTTGTGCTTGGGATTGAGATTCAGGTAGGCGGGCGTGTGCTGCTCCTCCTTGCGCAGGTTGAGCGGCCGGGCGGTGAAAGCCGCGCCAGCTTCGGTCAGGGTGATGTACGGCGCGAGAGCGCAGGTATTGGGCGCATAGTACAACTCGATATTCATGGAATTCTCCGAGGGCGTTGAGCAAAACGATATTGGCACGTCGGCAGTCAGGTCGACACTCATTTTTAGGTCCCGGCGCGGCCTGGGTCACGGGGATCCTCGACCTCGCGGGACGTGCTATCGGTTGCCGTGCAAGCGCTGAACCGGCAGGCCGGCATGGCGGAAGACCTCGAGACGTTCGTCGTACGGCCGGGGCGGCTGCGGCTCGCGCTGGTGAGCGCCGGCCTGGTGTTTTGCGCGCTGCTGATGGTGGCGTGGGCCGCGGCCGCCTGCATCGCGGCGTACGCAATCGACCGCGTTGCCGTATGGATCGGTCTCGCTGCCGCGGCGTTGTTTTGCCTAGCGGTCGCCCTTTATCTGCTGCTGTGCCTGAACGCGATGGCGCTGCGGATCGAGCTCGGCCCGCGGCGGATAAAACTGCGCTTACCGCGCCTGCGCGGGCATTTGCCGCTGCCCGGCCTGATCCGCGCCGAGCTTCCATATGATGTCATCGCATCGGTGCAGTACCGCGTCGAAGTCTATGGCGGTGGAACGTCCGGGCGTCGGCAGCACGCATTCAGCCTGGTGACGCGTGACGGCGACCGGTTCGTGCTCGGATTCGTCATTGAGGGTGCGCCGTTCCAGTACCCGCTCGGCAAGACCGCTGCGCTGATCGCCGAGCGCGCCGGCTGCCCGGCCATCACGCGCGGTGCGGTCCGCATTGGCGGCGTCCTGCACGCCATGCTGCATGGCGCGCCGGACTGGAGCGCTTCCTGATGTCGGGCCGCGTTCGCCGCTTTATTGGGCGGTCAGGGGATCGCCAGCGGTCTCGATCTCGACCGACAGAGTGGGGGAGATGCGCTGCCAGATATGCCCGAAGATGCGCTTCCAGCTCTCGCAGTAGACGCTCGGATTGTCGTAGCGGCGTTCGCGTGACCAGCGTTGCGCCAAGTGGCCGCCGCCGCAGGAGTCCAGATACTCGCAGCTCAAGCAGGTGTCGCACAAGTGCGTGCTGGCTTCGAACGCCTGGCGCCACACCGGGTCGGTGCGCACGTCGTTGATGGCGTTGCTGCGGACGTTAAGTTTCGACGCGGTCGCGCCATCGCCGGTGATGCGCAGCACGTCGAGCGGCTCGAGCGATCCGTCGGTCATCAACGTCACGGTTTCGATCGGCCCGAGGCCGATCGTGTCGGACAAGGACAGCTTACCGACGAGGCCGCGGATCATGGCATCGAGAGTGGCGATGCGGACTCCACGCGCGGCGTATTTGTCGAGCCAGACGTCGAACAGCTTGATGAAATAGTCGGCGATCGGCGGCGGATTGTCGATATGGGTCGCATCGGGCGGCAAAATGTCGAATTCAGTGAACCCGAGTTCATTGACCACGAAGGCCAGTACTTTTTCCGGATCGGTCGCGGGATTGCAGACCGAGATCAGGCTCGGTTCCACGCCGCCCTTGCGCAGGCATTCGAGGCCCTTGAGGGTCTGCGCAAGCGTGCCATGGCCCTTGAAGTCGACGCGATATTTGTCGTTGATTTCCGGCGGACCGTCGAGGCTGATGGAGACCGCAACCTCGTGCGTCTTGAGCAACTCGACCCATTTCTCGTCGATCAGAATACCGTTAGTCGTGATTCCGCGCTGGATCGCGCAGCCGGTGCGGTCTTCGATTGCGCGTAGTTTCTTGAGAAACGCATCGAATCGGTGCTTGGGAAACAAGAGCGGTTCGCCGCCGTGAAAAACCACGAGAAATTGACCGAGGCTGAATTCGCGAATGTGCTCTTCGAGCCGGGCGCAAAACGCGTCTTCCGCCTCGCGCGTCAGCACTGCCGGCTTCTTGTAAACCTCCGCGTCGCGAAACCAGTAGCAGTACGTGCACTGGATGTTGCAGCGCGATGCGAACTTGATCAGCACAAAGGTGAAGGCCCGCGGCGCCAGCGCCACGCGCGGGCCGTGGAGCAGGCTTTCCGGCGCCGGCGCGGCGCTGTCGACATGGCTCATGGCTCGTCCTTCCTGCGAGGCTCACCGGCGGGTGCAGTTGTTGCCATGTTGGCGGCACCCGACGATTCGTCCGTGCGCGCGACTACAGTCGCTGATGAAGATAGGCGCGGAGCCGTGCGATCCCTCGGCAGAGCGTGGCAAAACACGCAGAGAGACGGCGCGCCGGATCTGCCAGCGCGCCGCCGAAGCCCTTACCAACGATGATACCACCGCTGGTAGAACCGAGCGTACCTAAAATAGCCGCGGAAGTAGTGGCGGTGATACCAGGCCGTTTGCTCCATCGGAGTACCGACATTCGCCGTCGGCATCTGCGGGCCTTGGATGATGTTGTCGATGACCGGATTGGTCGACTTCAATGCCACTCCGGCGTCAGGTGCAGTGGCAGCATGGGCACCGGTCATGCCGAGCGCGAACGCCGCCCCGAAACCGATACCAAGAGCTTTAAGCCGATCGGAAAGGCCGCGCCGTGAAAGGCCGCCTTTGCTCAGCTCCCGTGAGATGTCTTTTACGTCCATGTTGATCTTCTCCACAGTGGATGGTCGCCCCGCTCACGCCGACAGAACGTAGACAACGCTAGCGGTCTCTAGAGTACCCAACAGTTCCGACGTTATACCGGCTCAGCCCGACGCGGAAGTGACAATTTTGGAAAACGGCCGAGATTGTCCCCGCTTTGGGCGGGAATTGCGCGGGTCGATTCGTGCGGAGGTGGCAGCTTGGTTAAGGAATTCTACTTGCTCACCTCGACGTTGAGGATGGCCGTCGTGCCGTCCTGCACCTTTTTCAGCGCGGCCTGCAATGCGCCCTTGAGCTTGGCGGGGTCCTGGACGCGTTCGCCGTGCAGGCCGAAATGCGAGGCCAGTTCGGCATAATCGAAACCGTCGAGCTTGGAGCCGAGCCACATGTTGGCTCCTTCCGCGGCGCCGTCCTTGTAATGATGCACATGGCCCTTCTGCATCGCCATGTAGCCCTTGTTGTTGAACATGACGATCAGGATCGGCAGGTTGTGCTGCTTGGAGGCGCCGAGCGCCTGGATGACCGGGTTGTAGAGGAAGCCGCCGTCGCCGATCAGCAGCGCCACCGGCCGCTTGCCTGAGGCGAGTTTGACGCCGAGCGCGGTGCCGATGCCCTGGCCGAGACCGCCGAAGCCGCGGAAGAAGCTGTGCGGGGTGGTGAACGGCAGGTGCTGGCGCAGCACCGGACCATGCGTGATCGTCTCATCAACGAACGCGGTGTCGGCCGGCATCACTTCGGCCAGCGTATCGATCAGCATCAGCGGATCGATCGCCTTGCTGCTGGCGGCCCTTGCTTTCTCGCGCTCGGCCTTCAGGCCGGCGACGAAGGCGTCGTGTTCGCCTTTCCACTTGGCGTGCCGCTTGGCGATGGCGTCCGCGTTCGGCTTGCCGGCGCGCGCCGCTTCGGCCAACATTTGCAGCGAGGCTGCGATATCGCCTTCCAGATAAAGGTCGGCGTGCAGCTGCTGATAGATCATGTGGTTCTTGAACTGGTTCTCGTTGATGGCGACGATTTTGCCCTTGGTGGGCCGCACATGCGGCGGGTACCACGGTACGCGGCCGCCGACGAGCAGAACCAGATCGGCGTCGGCAAGGTACTTGTAGCTGCCGACGCCGAGATAATGCGGATGGTCGGTCGGGAAGTTCGTGAAATTGGAGCCGCGGCTCCAGGTCACCGGCAGGCCGAGCAGGTCGGAGAGTTCGACCAGCGCGTGGAACGCCGCCGGATCGCGGCCCGATTGCTCGGCGACGACGATCGGATTCTTCGCCGACAGTAGAAGCTCGGCGACTTTTTGGACCTCGCTCGGATGCGCCTGCAGGCGCGGCGCCACCGGTACATCGCGGTCGCCAGCCGGCGGTGACCAGTCGTGCAGCATGTGCTCAAGCGCGACATTGAGATAGATCGGTCCGCGCGGGGTGCGCTGCGCCATCTCGCCGGCGCGGATCACCTGTCCATACAGCGTGTGCGGACTGGTCACCGGCCGCGCCAGCTTGGTGATGTTTTCGACATAGCGCTCAATGCCGCCGACGCTTAAGCCGCCGTACCATTGCTGCTCAATGTCGAGGTTCGGATCCTCGCCAAGGGTGTTGGATTCACCCGACATGACGATCATCGGCACTTCGGACTGCATCGCACCGTGCACGCCCATGCTGCCTTGCAACAGGCCGACGCCGGCGTGGACCAGGACCGCCTGCGGCCGTCCGGTGATCAGCGTGTAGCCGGTCGCCATGTTGACGGCGAGCGTTTCGTGCCAAGCGTCGACATAGGTCGGGCCCGAGTGATTGCCGAGCTTCTGCCGGGCCAGTGCTTCCCAGACCGGCGACCATTCCGATCCCGGCGACGACATGATGTAGTCGATCTTAAGTTTGCGGAACGCCTCCAGGATCGCTTCCCCGCCGTCCATATAGTTTTTCATTGGCTTGTCCTGCTGTACTCGGCTGCCTGCGCCGTACCGGCGCTCCAAGAGCCCTCTTTATGAGCCCGGTTGATGGGCCAATTCCGTAACAACGCGCGGCTTGCTTGCCAAGGGCTCCCAAGTGCTGGCTGGGGCTCCCTAGCGGCAATGGCCGGGCGCTTGCTTGCACTGTGGCGCTTCGCGCATAAGCGGCGAAAGGCAATCACGCGTGGCAGGCAATGAGGCCGACATGAACGCCGCCGTTAAGCAGGAAAAATCGCTGCGCAGCCTCTCGGACCTCGCGCAAGCGGGCCTGATCGGCCGCGACCGCGTTGCAGCGCTGCAAGATGTCGCGGCGCGTTATGCGGTGGCGATCACGCCCGCAATCTCGGACCTGATTGATCCGGCGGACCCGGCCGATCCCATAGCGCGGCAATTCGTGCCCGACGCGGCCGAGTTGATCGCCGAACCAAGCGAGAGCGCCGATCCGATCGGCGATGACGCTCACAGTCCGCTCCGAGGCTTGGTGCACCGCTATCCCGACCGCGTGCTGCTCAAGCTCGTCAACGCGTGCGCGGTGTATTGCCGGTTCTGCTTTCGCCGCGAGATGGTGGGGCCCGGCAGGGGCGCGCTGTCAGCGGACGCCCTGGCGGCGGCGCTCGATTACATCCGCGCCGCGCCGCAAATCTGGGAAGTGATCTTGACCGGCGGCGATCCGCTTATTCTGTCGGTGCGGCGTCTGGCGCGCGTGTTGGATGAACTTGCCGCCATTTCCCATGTCAAAGTGATGCGCATCCATACTCGCGTGCCGGTGGTCGCGCCCGAACGTGTGTCGCCGGCGCTGGTGCGTGCGCTGCGTGCCTATATAAAGAAAGACAAGGCGTGCTTCGTGGTGCTGCACGTCAATCACGCGCGCGAGCTTGGCGCAAAAGCCCGCGCGGCCTGCGCGCGGTTGATCGACGCCGGCATTCCGATGCTGTCGCAGACGGTGCTGCTGCGGGGCGTCAACGATGAGGCGCAGACTCTCGGCGCGCTGATGCGGGCGCTGGTCGAGTGCCGCATCAAGCCCTACTATTTGCATCACGGCGATCTTGCGCCAGGGACCGGCCATCTGCGCACCACCATCGCGGAGGGCCAGGCGCTGATGCGCGCTTTGCACGGCCGCACCTCGGGTCTGTGCCAGCCGTCTTATGTGCTCGATATTCCAGGCGGGCACGGTAAATCGCCGATCGGGCCGAACTATCTGGCCGACGCAAGCTATCTGGCTGCTGATTGTTCCACGGTGGAAGATTTCCACGGCCGCCGCCACCGCTATCCGCCGCCGGATGTCGAACGTCACCCAAAGAGGCGTGAAGCGCAGGGCGCTACGGACGCGCATCCTTCGAGGCCGGCGCGTCGCGCGGCCCCGTGAGGACGAGGATCAAGCAGGTTTCGCGAACTACGCAGCTACGGCGAAGAAGACATCGGTCTCGAACGAGTAGCCGCAGGCGTCGCACGACCACGTATGGCGGACGCAGCGTTCGCTGAGATATTCGGACCATTCAGGCGCCAGCAGCCAATCGTCGCATTGCGGACACTTGTTCTTATCGTAGGTAACCAGCCGCTGCTGTGCCGCTTTATCGGTGTGCAGGGTCATGTCGGATCTCCCTGTACCCCTCCCGAGAAGCCCCGTTGCTAAACGGAATCTGTGGCAGAGGCGTGACCGACCTGAGTCGCGGGCGCGGACAAGGCGAGGTATTGGGAGGAATTGCGAGGAATTGAAGAGGAATTGGCGAGAATTGTTTCACCGGTACGCTGCTGCCGCGTTGCGGCGGTACGGCCGATGCAATAGATTTTAGAAGTTCGGATTTTAAGGAAATCGGATCGGATCGACGCTGGAGAGTGCGATGCGGGCAAGCGCGTTGGAAAAGATTGCACTGGTGGTCGTGCTGGTCGCGGCAGGCGCCGCACTCGGCGCTGTCGCCGGCGCCGCGGCCGGTCACGCGCAGGGCTTTGCGGCGGCAAAGCCGCTGTCGCCTGCGACGACGCGGCCGGCGCTCATTCTGGTGCAGAACGCCTTCACGCCGTTCAGCCTTCCCGAAACCGGGGAGCCTCCGGTATCGCCGATCAATCCCGGTTCGTTGCCGGGTTCGACCGCAGCGATCGGGGGCAGCGCCACCGGGACGAATCCGGTCACCGGCCTTCCCTGCAACGGCTCGGGTTCGATTTCAGTCAGCGGTGCCGGCGGCCTGCCGGGCACCGCAACGCCGCCGCCCAGCGAATCTACGGAAACGCTTGGTCAAATCCCGGTCGGCGTGCCGCCGACCAGCAGCATCTACAGTTCGCAGTCCAATCTCGGCGCGTGCTGAAGGCGGGGCGAGCGGTTTTCGACAATCGTGCGCCGTGGTCAGTTTGCTGACTTTGATCCAGGCCCAGTTCGGCTCTGCACCGTCAGTTGATCGCGCGCACTGGCGTCGAGATCATACACTGCCCTCACGCGGTCGAGGGATTCAAGAAACGCGCCGAGGATCGTAAGACCGGTGTCGCCGCCGATTTCGGCATGCCAGTTTGGCTCGCCGGCCCGAGCGCGGATGCGAATGCGCGGCATGTATTCGGCGACGCTGCGGCCTAACGAAGTGGCGAATTCGGCTTCGAGGATTCCGACAAGCTTTGCCATCGTGATCTTCTGCCGTTCACTCATACCTGCGTTCACTCACACCTGCCTGCGTATCCACCACGAGCCGTTCCAAAATGAATGAGGCCGCTTTTGTTGGCGGCGTCATATACGCATCTCCGTTTCTGCAGTTTCCGAATACGCGAGACAACGCGATACGTCCCGAGCAGTTCCGGCGGATCGGGTGTCGCAGAACTGTTCAACGTTGCGGAGAAATTCAGCGGTGAAGTCGGGCTTACGGTGGTGGGGTGGGTGATGGGGTGGACGGTAACCCAATCGGCATTGATGACCATTCGCCGGGTAAAATGAAAGAGGCCGCCAATCGAGGCGGCCTTTTCTATCTACTTACAGGACGGATTCCCCTCGCCAGTATTATATACCCAAACAGCGCGGCCCGTTTTTGAGACATCTTTGGCTTGATCAACAGACTCACAGAGCAACATGGCTGCGCTCGCCTTCGCGCCTGTGATACACAATCTTGATCCAATAGAATACAATTGACCACCGTAATAACAGTAGTTGCTGATTCCCTCCTGGTTTACCGGAGACTGAGCGAATACAGCGCTCGGACTCAATGCAATTACGGCGACAACGAGTAACCAGCGAATTTTCTTGCCTTTTCGATAAACGCACGCCGATTGCGCGCGAGTTATATGCTACCCCGATTCAAGAAATTGACCAGCCTAAGTTTGCGCAACCAAAATCGGATACGCGCCGGCGCCCCGCCTGCCGTTTTCTATGGGCCGCCATTTCTACGGGCCGCCATTTCTACGGGCCGCCATTTCTACGGGCCGCCATTTCTACGGGCCGTCATTTCTACGGGCCGCCATGGGTTCAATAAACCCCGGATCGAGAAGGAGCGGGCGGCCGCAGCTGCCAAAGAAGCCGAGTTGCGCCCTGCGCTCGTGGTCTTACGGGACAGTGCACTTAATTCATCTTACGGCGATGGTGCACTCAATTGAGCTGAAGCAGTGAAAAGCAATTAAATGCACTGTCACCGCAATCCGCACCGCAATCCGATCTCGCAAGTCAGGATCGAAACCAGCAATCAGCGAAAGTGCGGTGCGGAAGGCGGCTGCAAAATCATTCATTGCGGAACATTAGCATGCAGCGCGCCTCCATCATCACGGCAATGACTACGTGTTTCAATGCAGTAGAAGCTGGACGCCCGCGACGCCAAGGATTGCCGCAAGAATATAGCACATGGTCTTTTGGGACGGCCAACGTTGTCCAATGGCTGATCCGGCCGCCGCTCCCAACACACAGGCGATAGCGAACATCCAAGTCTCGCGGGCTGGCGCGTCGTGGCGCGCCCGTGGCCGCGAAGATGGCCCTAGGTCCCGATCAAGCCGGGAGTGCACCTATGCCGGGAGTTGGACTTGGAAACGCTTGTGTGCACGCGCGGCCGAGCGTTTCCGTTGTCATCGCTCGAAAGTCGCCTGCGATGCCCACGGTGCGGCAACAGGCGAATGGTTGTGATGTTTGAACCGCCTTTGGGTCGCAAGGTGCTGGCCGTGGGTTAGCGCGTCAGTGATGGACATTCCTCTGCCGGGGCGGCGCGTACCGATCTTAATTTATGAGTGTATGCCCTAGCAATTATACAGCGAGAAGAATTTCTTTAGCTCGTTCAATTGCCGTTTTAGCAATCGCTTCGTATTTTGGTTTGATTGCTAGGTCTGCAATTCCTTGATTTACAAAGGTGGGATTAAGCTTATTTATTGCAGCTAGCGTTTTGCTTACCTCATCTTTGTACGATTTTAATTCGCTAATGATCGAATTTGCATCAGCGTTGCCGCCTGCTGCAATGTCGAAGATGTCACGCGGCTGTATGCTCGCTCCGCGATGATAGATTTTTTTAGTAATTATTTCCGGAATTGTTTCTAGTTGAACAATTTCGCCTTCGACCGTCGTTGATGTTGCAGGATTTGAAGTCAGCGAACCTGCAACGATGAAGTCTATTTCCCCAATATGCTCAAACACCAATTTTAGAGACCGAGCGCCATCCCCCGCATAGTCAGTGGGCTCTATCTCAAATGTGAAGTCGTGCGTTCGTGGGTCTAAATATGGAAGCAACTGCGGATCAGGCAGAAAAATATCTACGTCATGACTTTCGCGATGGTCAATTTGAAGCATTATCGCGGTGCCGCCGCCGAACGTCCAATTATCAATGACAGGTCCTTTCGAGTTCACTTGCCGGATGAGTGCGCAAGTAACCCGAAATAGCTGGGCCCAATCTGACTCTGATTTGAAGCAGTCACGCCGCGTGCGGATAGGACGCGCCAGAATACTCGGCAAAGGACTTCGCGGCGGCTCCGAGATCGGATGTACTAATTCCAAATAGCTCGGCAAAACCGACCTGTAATGCAGGATCGACATCGCCAAAAAATGCCGACATATGCCCCGGCACAGCTTGTGCCGCAGCATGATTTTTCAGACAATAGACAAGCTCCTGCGCACTTAGCTGCTTGCTATGTGGCGCATTTACAGTAGTCAAAACGAGAGCGGGGCTCATAACCGTATCTCAGCGTTGCTGCGCTTATAGATCGGGGTCGAATAATCGCCCTTCCAAGCTTCCGTTGAGTTAACGGCGAAAGGGCACCTTGATCCATAGAGATATAGCCACCGTCCCCCTTGTCCACAAGCCGAACTTCGCCGGGAACCGGGAACTGAGAGTAAACCTGTCACCAAACGCTGTCACCAGTGTTACCATCGACCCTAGCTAAGTGATTGATTTTACAGGACTGGCGCGCCCTACGGGAATCGAACCCGTGTTTCCGCCGTGAAAGGGCGGCGTCCTAGACCGCTAGACGAAGGGCGCACGGCCGCGCGGAACGCGGCAGGAACGGCGCGACATATAAAGTGGTTCGCTCCGGCCAGCAAGCAAGCCGGGCAGGAGCTCCAATGCCGCCCTGCGGCGGCGCCAGTCGTGCGGCCGCTACCAATGCCCGACATTGGGCATCGACGTCCAAGGCTCCTTCGGCGCCAGCGGCGCGCCTTTCTGCAGCAGCTCGATCGAGTGATTGTCGGGCGAGCGCACGAACGCCATGTTGCCGTCGCGCGGTGGCCGGTTGATGGTGACGCCGGCCTTCATCAGCCGCTCGCACAGCGCGTAGATGTCGTCGACCTCGTAGGCGAGGTGGCCGAAATAGCGCGCCTCGCCATAATCCTCGGTGTTCCAATTATATGTCAGCTCGACCAACGGCGCTTGGCGCCCGGCTGGACCTTCGGCCACCAGTTCGTCGTCGGCTGACGCCGCAAGGAACACCAGCGTGAACTTGGCCTTGTCGTCGACCCGGCGGCGCACCTCGGTCAGACCGAGCTTGTTGCAATAGAAGTCGAGCGCTGCGTCAAGATCGCGCACGCGCAGCATGGTGTGCAGGTATCGCATGATGAAATCCTCCTTCGGGCCGCCGGTTTTCGGTTAGGGTCGGCGAGGTAACAGAACGCGCCGCGTACGGTTGGGTGACGAAGCATGATCGCTCCAGACCTCGATACCGCGATGACGCGCCTCGGGGCGATGATACACGAGGCCAACGCCGTCGTGCCATTCACCGGCGCCGGCATCTCGACCGAATGCGGCATCCCCGATTTCCGTTCCCCCGGCGGATTGTGGACCAAGAACGCACCGATCATGTTCGACGAATTCCTGGCGAGCCAGGAAGCGCGCAACGAATCGTGGCGGCGGCGCTTCGCCATGGACGACCAGTTCGGCGGCGCCCGGCCGGGACGCGGGCATCGGGCGCTGGCGAGCCTCTACCGGTCCCGCAAAGTGCCGGGCTTGATCACACAGAACATTGACAATCTGCATCAAGCCTCTGGCATTCTTGCCGAACACGTTGTCGAACTGCACGGCAACACGACTTACGCGGCCTGTCTCGATTGCGCCGACCGCTATGAGCTCGCTTGGGTTCGCCAGCGCATGGACTCGGCCAATGGCTGTGCGCCGGATTGCCCATGCGGCGGCTTTATCAAGACCGCGACGGTTTCGTTCGGTCAGGCGATGCCGGAAGACGCCATGGCGCGCGCCGAGGCGCTGGCGCTTCGCTGCGATCTGTTCCTCGCGATCGGTTCTTCGCTCGTGGTATGGCCCGCCGCCGGCTTTCCGCTGATGGCCAAACGCAACGGCGCACGGCTTGTCATTATCAATCGGGAAGCGACCGAATTCGATTCTGCCGCCGACCTTGTCGTGCGTCAGGACATCGGCACGGTACTCGAACCCTTCATAGTCCATTGAAATTGCGGTTCATCCACGCTTGTGCACAGGCTCCCGAGGCTTTTCGCTCGGCCATGCATTTTCTCTCTTTTCGAATGGATGTTGGGTGTTATCCTGAACTCAAGAGATTCGTGATGCGCCCGGGGGGGCGCCAGCAAAGAACAGCGGCGGCCTCGGCGTCATGGCGTCGGACGGATTTGAACCAAAAACAACTGGACCGGGATTCGGACCCGAGCTCGATCTCGCTGGCGAGTCGGCGGCGAACGTCATTGAGATGTCCGGCGTCATCAAGTGGTTCGACGTCGCCAAGGGCTACGGCTTCATCGTTCCCGATAACGGCGCGGCGGACGTGCTCCTGCATGTGACGTGCCTGCGCCGCGACGGCTTCCAGACCGCGTATGAAGGCGCGCGGGTGGTGTGCGAAGTGCTGGCGCGGCCGAAAGGCCTGCAAGTGTTCCGCATCGTCTCCATGGACGAGTCGACGGCGATCCATCCGGCGCAGCTTCCGCCGCCGCGAACTCATGTTAGTGTTGTCCCGACGAGTGGTCTCGAGCGGGCACAGGTGAAATGGTTCAATCGGCTTCGCGGTTTCGGCTTCCTGACGCGCGGCGACGGGACGCCGGATATTTTCGTCCACATGGAGACGCTGCGCCGGTTCGGCATCGCCGAACTGCGTCCCGGCCAGTTTGTGCTGGTGCGGTTTGGCCCCGGTCCGAAGGGCATGATGGCGGCCGAGGTGCAGCCCGAGGGCGGTTCGCTCAGTCCGGCATCGCACTAGCGGCGCTGGCCGCATTCCTCCCATCGCGAAAGACGTGGTTTTGCCGCTTGGCTGCGGCCCTGTGCGTGGCCGTTTGTGCCGCCTTTGCTTTGGGGGCGCCGGCGCGCGCCGCCGATAAGGCGACGATCGAGATCGTATCCTCGACCGGCGTCCATGCCTTCGACGTGACACTCGCCACGAATGAAAAGGAACGCGAGCGCGGGCTGATGTTCGTCAAGCATCTGCCCGAAGGGCAGGGCATGCTGTTCGACTTCAAGAGCGATCAGCCGGTCTCGTTCTGGATGCATAACACGTACATCTCGCTGGATATGTTCTTTATCCGCAGCGACGGCACGATCACGCATATTGCCGCGAGCGCCAAGCCGCTGTCGGACGCCATGATCCCGTCCGACGGCCCGGTGCGCGCCGTGCTCGAAGTGATTGCCGGCACGGCGGACAAGCTTGGCATCAAGCCCGGCGACCACGTCGCCGGCTCGATCTTCGGGCATTAGCCGTAGCGCAGTGCCTTGATCGCTTGCTGGCCGGGAACGAACCGTGTATCGGGAGGCGAACCGGGCGGGGTATAGCGCAGCCTGGTAGCGCGGCAGTTTTGGGTACTGCAGGTCGCAGGTTCAAATCCTGCTGCCCCGACCATCCGCCTTCGCTTCGCTCCGGCGTGACCAAAGATCGTCATAGTTTCGGTGCGAAGGCGGATGTCCCGCCGGAGCCTTGGCGTAGGCGGACCTCGCCGACGGAGGCTAGCTATTGAAATATGTCTATATATTGCAAAGCGAGTCCTCTCCTGGCAGATATTATGTTGGCAGTACGCTCGGCCTCCGAAAACGGCTTAGTGATCACAATGCCGGTCTGTCGGCGCATACGAGCAAGTTTTGTCCGTGGAAACTCGTCACTTATGTTGCGTTCTCCGATCACTCGAAGGTTGATCGATTTGAAGCCTATTTAAAGACAGGCTCAGGTCGCGAATTCGCCAAAAGACATTTCTGAGCCTTGGCTGGAAGGACGATAAGCAACCATGACCGCCCGCATCTACAAACCGGCGCGCACGGCAATGCAGTCCGGCACGGCCAAGACCAAGGAGTGGGTGCTCGACTACGAGCCGGAACAGCCGCGCGCGGTCGAGCCGCTGATGGGCTGGACCAGTTCGGGCGACATGAAGCAGCAGCTGCGGCTACGCTTTGCCACCAAGGAAGAGGCGATCGCCTATTGCGAGCGCGAGGGCATTGCCTATCAGGTATTCGAGACCACGCCGCCCAAGCGCGCGCGCATTTCCTATTCCGATAATTTTGCCGCTGGCCGGCGCGGGGCCTGGACGCACTGAAGCCAACTACGGCCAGGACTAGCCGGCACAAACCTAGGCCGGCACAACCCGCATGGTGGGCGCGTCCGGTTTGGCGGCGACGGAATTCGGTTTGCGCGACGCGGCGCGCTGGCGCAGCAGCGACATGAAGCGCTCTTCCGGCATCGGCTGGCCGAGCAGGAAGCCTTGGCCGTAATCGCAACCCATGCTGACCAGCGCCATCGCGTCGGCCGCTTTTTCGATGCCGATGGCGACGGCGATCGAGCCGAAATTGTGCGCCAAATCGATGACGGTCTTGCACAGCGGCGCATTGACCTTGTCAGTGCCGCAGTCGGCGACAAAGTTGCGGTCGAGCTTGAGTTCGGCGAAGGGCAGTTCCTTGAGCCGCACCAGCGAGGAATATCCGCGGCCGAAATCGTCGATCGCGAGTTTGACGTTGAGGGGCGCGAGTCGTTTGGTGATTTCGCTGGCGAGCTTCAAGTCGGTGACGATCTGCTCCTCGGTGACGTCGATAATCAGCCCCGGCCATTTTTCGTAATGCGGCTTGTATCTCTGCACGATGTCGGCGATGTCGATCTTGACCAGCGCACTGACCGGAATGTTGACGGCGAGCCGCAGGCTGACGCCGAGCTTGGCAAAATTGAGCCCGGTGCGCAGCGACTGCGTGAGCGCGAGTTCGGATAACTTGATCAGGCTCGATTCCGGCGCGCCAGGCATGAACGCGCCGGGGTTCAGTACGCCGTAGGTCGGGTGGCGCGCACGGGCAAACGCCTCGGCGCCGACAAGCTGCTTCTTGCGCAAGTCGATCTTCGGCTGAAACCAGAATTCGATCCAATTGTTTTTCAAAGCTTCGTCGATATCGACACGGCCGGCGGCCGCCGGCGGGTCGCCCAGTCTGAGATCCTGGAGGATCTTTACGATGGAGCCGGTCTCAAACGGCTTCTTCAGCGGCGGCAGCATCAGCAGCCGGTGCTGGTCGCCGATACCCTTGACGTGCGCGAGCACCGCCGAACCGCGGTTCGACATCAATTGCACATAGCCGCTGTAACCGCGCTGGCCGAGCGCCACGACGCTGCCGATCGCTTCGGCCGATTCCAGTGCGATGTTGAGGAAGACCGCATCGGGGGTGCGGCGGCTCAGCGCCGCGAGCAGGCCCGGGCCGTCGGCGAACTCCTCGGTGTCGATGCCGGCGCCGTGCATGATCAGCGACAAAAAATGACAGATGCTGGAGTCCGAATCGACGACGTAGCACAGCGGTGTGCACGCGCCGCCGGCCGACTCTTCGGTCTGCGGCGTCGCTGCGGCACCTGGCTTGGCGGCGAGTGGCCGCGCGGGAGTCGCACTCATAATTTCGGCCTGTGCACCCGCATGGCGGGACCGTGCATCATCGGTAAAAATACTTAACCGGTCGTTTGCGAACGGGGGCCCCAGGGGACGTGCCAGGGGACGTGCCCAGGGAACGTGCCCAGGGAACGTGCCCAGGGAACGTGCCCAGGGAACGTGCCCAGTAAACGTGCCGCGGCCGGCAGGACCCATGCGTGTCTCGCGGACCCCGCGGTCAAAGCGGCCCCTGGGAGCGCGCGAGGCGGCATGCTATTGAATCGCCCAACCGTGGCGCCGAACCAGGCGCCTTATCGCACCAAGAACAGCCTTGTCGCACCAAGAACAGCCTTGTCGCACCAAGAACAGCACTGCGAGGGAACGACCATGAATAAGGATTCCAAGGGCAAGAAGGATTCCGCGCCGAAACTCGATCGGCGCAGGTTCCTCGCGGCTGCGGCCGTCGCCGGTGCTGCCGGCTCCGTCAAGCCGGCCGAGGCGGCCCCAAGCACCGGCGTGCAGACGCCGCCGCGCGTGCCGTCTGCGCTGCCGCCGAACGAACACGTCGCCGCGGCCGAAACCGATGTGCCCGATGTCCCACCGTATTCGACCGAGCACGCCCGTCCCGGCTCGGACTTCATGGTCGACGTGATCAAGTCGCTCGATATCAAGTATTCGCCGTCCAATCCGGCGTCGAGCTACCGCGCGCTGCATGAATCGCTGATCGACTACGGCAAGAACACGATGCCCGAGTTTTTGACCTGCACACATGAAGAAGTCGGGGTCGGCATCGCCCACGGCTACTACAAGATCGCCAACAAGCCGCTGATGACCACCTGCCACGGCACCGTCGGTCTGATGCACGCCACCATGAATATCTACAACGCGTTCTGCGACCACGCGCCGGTCATCGTGTTCGCCGGCAACGACATGGATGCCGCGTATCGGCCACCCGGCGTGCCGACTATCCATTCGGCGCAGGACATCAACGCGATCGTGCGCGACTTCACCAAGTGGGACGATACGCCGGTCTCGGCCCAGCATTTCGCGCAGTCGGTGGTGCGCGCCTATCAGATCGCTACCACTGCGCCGTGCGCACCGGTCGTCATTTCCGTCGACGACGGACTCGCGCAGGAGCCGATCCGCGATTACGGGCAGGCGCTCTACATTCCGAAATTCGTGCCGGCAGCGCCGCCGGCGGGTGAGCAAGGGGCTGTGCGTGAGGCGGCCCGCCTTCTGGCCAACGCCGAGCATCCGGTGATCGTCGCCGACCGTGCGGTGAATACGCAGAAGGGCATGAATCTCTTGGTGCAGCTCGCGGAGCTGTTGCAGGCGCCGCTGGTGCGTCAGCGCGCGCGGCTCAATTTCCCGACCACGCATCCGCTCGGCCGTCCAGCGGCCGTCATCGCTCAGGCGGACGTGATCCTCGGCCTCGAACTGACCGACTATTGGGATACGGTCAATAAGTACACCGACAACAACCGTGAGGGCATCGGCAGCATCGGAACTCGCGTCAAGCCGGGTACCAAACTCATCAGCATCGGCGCGCAGTCGCTGCTGACCAAATCAAATTATCAGGGCTTCGAACGCTTCCAGAGCGTCGACGTGCCGATCACCGGCGACGTCGAGGCGACGCTGCCGGCGCTAATCGAGGCGGTCAAGGCGGCGATCCCCGACAGCCGCAAGGATGCGATGACAAAGCGCGGCCAGGCGATCATGGAAGCGCACGGCAAGGCCCGCGAAGCTACGAGGCAACTCGCCGCCATCGCCTGGGACGCAAGCCCGATTTCGACCGCGCGGTTGTGCATGGAGCTCTATGCGCAGATCAAGGATTTCGACTGGTCGATGGTGCCGTCCTCCGGCAACGTCAGCGGCTGGCCGACGCGACTGTGGCCGATGGACAAATGTTATCAGTTCACGGGCACCTCGGGTGGCTATGGCGTCGGCTGGGGCGCACCGGCCTCGGTCGGCGGCGCGCTCGCAAACCGCGACGAGGGCCGCTTCTCGGTCTCGATCCAGTCCGACGGCGATCTGATGTACGCGCCGGGCGCGTTGTGGACCGCGGCGCGGCACAAGATTCCGTTGCTTGCGGTCATGCACAACAACCGCGGCTATCACCAGGAGGTGATGCACGTGCAGCGGCTTGCCAATTTCCGCAACCGTTCGCCGAATATCGGCAACGATATGGCGCCGATCGGCACCAGCATCATGAATCCGGACATCGAGTACCACAAGCTTGCGGAATCCATGGGTTGGTGGGCCAAGGGTCCAATCAAGGACCCGGCCGACCTTGGGCCCGCGCTCAAGGAAGCGGTCGCCGTCGTCAAGTCGGGTCAGCCGGCCCTGCTCAATGTGTGGACGCAGCCGCGTTAAGGAGAATCACTCAATGATAAAAGTTCGCGTCCGCTTCATGCTTGCGGCCTTGGCGGCGAGCGTTGCGTTTTGTCAGGCAGCCGCGGCCGATCCCTCGGCCGAGAACGGCAAGACCGAGTTCGTCAAGAACGGCTGCTGGCAGTGCCACGGCTTCCAAGGCCAGGGCTCGGTGGCGACCAGCGGCGGCCGAGTCATCGCCGACACCCAGCTTCCGTTCGAGGCGTTCAAGGCCTACGTGCGCAATCCGACTGGTGCTATGCCGCCGTTCCGTGCCGCGATGGTGTCGGACTCGGCCCTTGCCGACATCTACGCGTATCTGGAGTCGCGTCCGAAGCCGAAGGCGGCGAAGGACATTCCGCTGCTCAACGGTCTGTCGTCCAAGTAGGCTGTCATATAGGTAGCGCCGTTCTGCCTTGATGGTCCACGTCTCAGCCGGCGCGCGCGCGTCGGGGGCGAAATTTTGCGTCTTCGGCGTTATAGTAGGAGCGGAAACTCGCCCGCTTGCCGGTGATAAGCAATGATGAGAGGCCGATGAGCGGCAAAGGCCAGATGCGGCTCGGCGCCTTTTTCAACCCGACGGGGCATCACGTCGCCTCGTGGCGGCATCCGCGTGCGCAGGCCGACGCCGGCATCAACTTTCAGCACTATCTCGACATAAGTCGCACCGCTGAACGCGGTAAATTCGACATGATCTTTCTGGCGGACAATCTCGGCGTTCGCCAAGCCCATATCGAGGCGCTGTCGCGTTCGGCGCAGTACATCGCCAATTTCGAGCCGCTCACCTTGCTGTCGGCGCTAGCGACGCATACGAGCCACATCGGCCTCGTGGCCACGGCCTCGACCAGCTACAATGAGCCGTTCCACGTGGCGCGTAAATTCGCCTCGCTCGATCATCTGAGCGGCGGCCGCGCCGGCTGGAACCTCGTCACTTCGGGCCAAGAAAACGAAGCGCGCAATTTCAATCGCGAAAAGCACTACGAGCACGGCGAGCGCTACGAGCGTGCTCGCGAGTTTGCCCGTGTCGTGCTCGGCCTGTGGGACAGCTGGGACGACGACGCTTTTGTGCGTGACAAGGATAGCGGGCAGTTCTTCCAGCCTGACGGGCTGCATCAGCTCAACCATCGCGGCGAAAATTTTTCGGTGCTCGGTGCGCTCAACATTCCGCGCTGTCCGCAGGGTTATCCGGTGGTCGTGCAGGCGGGCGGCTCCGACGACATGATCGGTGTCGCCGCGGAATTTGCCGAAGTGATTTTCTGCGCGCCGCTGACGCTCGAAGCCGCGCAGCGGTTCTACGCCTCGCTCAAGGGCCGGCTCGCCGCACACGGCCGCGCGCCGGACGAGATGAAAATCCTGCCGGGGCTGTCGCCGGTGGTCGGACGCACCGACGCGGAGGCGCTGGAGAATTATCAGTATCTCAATTCGCTCATTCACCCCATCGTCGCCCGCGAAGTCCTGTCGATGGTGCTCGGCAATGTCGATCTTTCGCCGTATCCGTTCGACGGGCCGCTGCCGGAGAACCTGCCGCGCTCGAACGCGAGCCTGCAGATTTTCCAGGAAGTCACCTCGATGGCGAAGCGCGAAAATTTGACGATCCGCCAGGTGGCGACCCGCGTCGCCGGCGCGCGCGCCAAGGCGGTCGTGTATGGATCGCCGCAAACCATCGCCGACATGATGGAAGAGTGGTTCCGCAAGGATGGCTGCGACGGCTTCAACATCATGCCGCCGTTCTTGCCAGGAGGGCTCGACGATTTTGTCGACATGGTGATCCCCGAATTGCAGCGGCGCGGTCTGTTCCGCACCGCGTATGAGGGGCGCACGCTGCGCGAAAATCTTGGACTGCGGCGGCCGCCCAGCCGCCATGTCAACAGCTTGGCAAGCGACGCGCCATCGCCGCGGCCGCGCGCGGCATCTGGAGGATGAAGGTGATCAACGTAAGAAGACTGGGGCACGCAACGCTGACCACGCCCGATATCGATCGCCAGATCGAGTATTACACCGAGGTCGTGGGTCTCACGCTGGTCGAGCGCAGCAAGGAACGCGCGTTTCTCGCCTGCAAGCTTGGCCTCGAAGCCATCGCGCTCGAACCCGGCAAGGCCAACGCGCTGTCCCGC
>Ga0208849_1000969_pt1 | contig 22708 bp, 22 predicted proteins | sample NGESurdeep072012_10_FD_184470 | JGI IMG/M metagenome (GOLD analysis project Ga0208849, IMG submission 184470) | Arctic peat soil microbial communities from Barrow, Alaska - NGEE Surface sample 53-3 deep-072012 (SPAdes) | ecosystem: Environmental > Terrestrial > Soil > Wetlands > Peat ... | reverse complement strand
CCTGGCCGCGGGCCTGGCCGCGGCCGGAACCGCTCGCGCCGAAGCGCCGGGCGATCCGGCGGTCGCCTCCTCCGACCATGGCAAGTATCTGGATAAGGACGGCAACCCGACCTACAGGATCAGCCCGGACGGTACCGTCGACTGGTACACCTTCTCCGGCTTCCGCCGCTATCATTCGGACTGCCATGTCTGCCATGGCCCCAACGGCGAGGGCTCGAGCTATGCGCCGGCGCTGGCCGAATCCCTCAAGACCCTCGGCTATTCGGACTTCGTCGGCATCGTCACCAACGGCCGCAAGCATGTCGATGCCGCCAATGACAAGGTGATGCCGTCCTTCGCTACCAACGTCAATGTGATGTGCTACATCGACGACCTCTATGTCTATCTGCGCGCCCGCGCCAACAATGCCATTCCCGGCGGCCGACCGCCCAGCCATGAAGACAAGCCGGAAGCCGCCACCAAGGCCGAATCCAGTTGCACAGGTATCAAATGAAGCCAGAACGTATCGAGAAGCCGGCAACGCCGACACATCACATCGCGAGGTGGGCGACGGGCGTCGTGGCCGCAGCCGCAATGGCATGGGGATTTGCCGTGCTGCCTTCCGTCGAGGCCCTGGCCCAGGCCGACAACGGCGCCGGTTCGCTTGAACTGGTCGATCCCAACGTGTTTCGCGCCTGCGGCGACCCGCGCAATCTGCCCTTCTCCAACGAGAAGGGCGAGGGTTTTGAGAACAAGCTGGCCGAACTGTTTGCCGCCAAGCTCGGCAAGAAGCTCAGCTATACCTATTTTCCGCAAGCCACCGGATTCGTCAGCAAGACGCTGGGCTCGTACCGCTGCGATGTGATCATCGGGTTTCCCCAAGGCGACGATCAGGCGCAGGTGACGGTCCCTTATTACCGGACAACTTATGCGCTGATCAGTAAGCCGGGAAGCGGCCTTGAAGGTGTCACCACGATCAGCGATCCGAAGCTCAAGGACAAGCGGATTGGAATCGTCGCGCGGACGCCACCGAGCACCTACATGGCGTTGAACGGCCTGCTGGGCAAGGCCAAATCCTATCCGCTGTTCATCGATACCCGCGCCGATTCCTCGGCGCAGGCGATGATGGATGACCTCGCCCAGGGCGTGATCGATTGCGGGATATTATGGGGGCCGATGGCGGGCTATTATGCCAAGCAAGCGACGCCGCCGCTGGTCGTGGTGCCGCTGGTCAAGGACACGACCGGTCCGCAAATGACCTATCGGATCGGCATGGCGGTCCGTCCGGCCGATCAGGACTGGAAGCGCACGCTCAACCGGCTGATCATGGAAAACCAGACCGAGATCAACAAGCTCTTGATCAGCTACAACATTCCGATCCTCGATGAGGCCAACGTGCCGATCACCCCAGAGACGCTTTCCAAGCGGCCATGATCAGGGCCGCCGCCGGTCTCGCGCTTGCGATAATGGTGGTTGCCGCGCAGGTTCGGGCCACGGAGGTGGCCGAACCGGACGGCTATCGCCTTGAAGATTATCGCGCCCCGACGCCCGCGACGCTGCGCGGTGCCCGGGTCGTCACAACAGATGAGGCAGAACATCTCTGGCGCAGCCACGCGGCATCCTTTGTCGATGTGCTGCCGCGGCCGCCGCGGCCGCGCAACCTGCCCGAGGGGACGCTGTGGCGCGACAAGCCGCGCCCCAACATTCCCGGCAGCATCTGGCTGCCCGACACCGGCTACGGCGAACTCGCCCCCAGCATGGCCGACTATTTCGCCAATGGGCTGCAGAAGGCGACCGCCGGCGACCGCGCCAGGATGGTCGTAATCTATTGCCTGGCGAATTGCTGGATGTCGTGGAACGCGGCCAAGCGCGCCAGTGCAATCGGCTATTCGAACGTCGTCTGGTATCCCGAAGGCACCGACGGCTGGCTCGCCGCCGGCCTGCCGCTGCAGGATGCTGAGCCGGAGCCGCGCCCGGGCCAATAGGGGCCTGAGCAGTTCACGGCTTGGGCGAGTCGGGGTTCATCGCGGTCTGGATCGCGCTGCCCAGATCAAACAGCCGCTTTTCGATCAGGACCGGCACGTCGCAGACATAGGATGTAGACTTCCGTCGATCCTCGAAGATGCGGGTCTGCCACGCCAACTGGTTGATAAGCGCGTCGTCCTGGGCCTGATCGGGGTTTGGCTTGTCCTGCATGTCACGCAGCTTCTGGGTTTCCTCGCGTATCTGCTCGGCCATCGCCTTTTGCTTGCGCGAAAAACGCTCGATGCCGTCCATCACCTGGTCGCGCTGGGCGTTGAGCTTCGAATAGAGCGCGGCGAACAATGTCTTCGCCTTGTGCTGCCTTTCCTCCTTGGCTCCGGTCACGAAGTTTGCGACCAGTTTCCGTGCGTCCTCGATCGGCGTGCGGCGCGCGGCCAGGCGTGAGACGAGGTCGGCTGTCGTCGTATCGACCGGCTTGGTGTCGGTCGGATCGATTGTGGGACCGGTCCAGACGCTTGCGATCGAGATTCCCGGGACCTTCAATTGCTGGCAAGGCCAGTCGGGATATCGAGGATCCAGCGCCAGCGCCGATTGCGACAGGCAGGCCGCCGTCGTCACCACAACACCGAAGGTAAAACCACGCATGCAAAGAGCCACGCCGCGCCTCCTTGGGGATTCGCCACCGCTGGCTTCGCGGACCGCCGGTGCTCGTCGGAAGGATAGATTTGCCGATGATTTTGCCGGCGCGCAAGCCTGCCGCGGATATATTGGGTATCGTCCGCGGCTCGCAAATCAAATCGGGCGGATCGGCGATACTGCCTGTCCTGGATAGGCGGCAAACAAGCCAGGGAGGAATTCAGTTGTTCCATCCGGTGATCGCCGGGCTTTGCGGTTGCACGGCATCCGCACTGCTGAGCGCCGCGGCCTGGTCCGGCACCGATCCGCCGCGCATCGATCCGGCAAGCCTGCCGCGCGTCGGCACCGTCGACCCGCGGTTCCAGTCCTACAACATCGAAATGGTCGAAATTACCGGCGGGGATTTTTGGCGGCCCTACCGAGCAAAACCCGACGCTGCGCGCGTACCGCCGGGATCGAATGCGCCGGAGGGCGTGGACGCCCATCTGTTTCAATATCGACCGCCGATTGACCTCACCAATGCCCGGCTGCGGATGCTCGCGGCGGCGCTGGGGCCGGCCTATCTGCGCGTCAGCGGCACCTGGGCGAACACCACGTATTTTGCCGATACCGACCCGCCGCCCTCGCTGCCGCCACCGGGATTCAAAGGCGTTCTGACCCGGCGCCAATGGCGGGAGGTGATCCGGTTTTCACAAGCGGTGGACGCGCCGATCGTGACGTCCTTCGGCATCGGCGCCGGTAACCGGGATGCCGCCGGCGTCTGGAGTCCGCAACAGGCCCAGCGACTTCTCGCCTATACCCGTTTGGTCGGTGGCAAGATCGCTGCCGCCGAGTTCATGAACGAACCGAACCTTGCGGCCATGGGTGGCGCGCCCGCGGGATATGACGCAGCCGCCTACGGACGCGACTTCAAACTGTTCCGGTCGCTGATGAAGAAGGCATCCCCCAAGACCATGATCCTTGGTTCCGGCACGGTCGGCGAGACCGCCATCGCCGCCGACCTGCTCGCCGCGTCCGGCGCCAGTCTTGATGCGCTTTCCTACCATTATTATGGGATGGTTTCGCAGCGATGCCGTGGCAGCGGCACGCCGGATGAAGCACTTTCCGATGCATGGCTGTCGGGGACCGACAAAGTGCTGGCATTTTATCGCACGCTTCGAGACCGTCTCGAGCCGGGCAAGCCGATCTGGCTCACGGAAACCGCCGAAGCCGCATGCGGCGGAAATCCCTGGGCCGCGACGTTCCTCGATACGTTCCGCTATCTCGATCAGCTCGGGCGGCTGGCCAAGGCCGGTGTTCAGGTCGTCATGCACAACACGCTGGCGGCGAGCGACTATGGACTGCTCGACGAGCATACGCTGCAGCCTCGGCCCAATTACTGGGGCGCGCTGTTATGGCGTCGGTTGATGGGAGCCACGGTGCTGGATTCCGGATTGCCGGTTCAACCCGGCCTTCACGTCTATGCCCACTGCCAAAGAGGCGCGCCGGGCGGCGTGTCCCTGCTCGCCATCAACACCGATCGCGCCGCGTCGTCTACGCTGGTGCTTCCTGTGGCGTCGGTGCGCTACACCCTGAGTGCGGTAAATCCGGGGGATGCCGACATCAGTCTGAACGGCCATGCCCTGCAGCTCGATGCCGGCAATGAACTGCCGCCCGTCGCCGGCGCGCCCGTGACCGCCGGCACCGTGACGTTCGCGCCCGCCACGATTACCTTCCTCAGCGTTGCCGGGGCAGCCAACAGCGCCTGCCGATAATGGCAACCCGATAGGCGCCGTCATTGCGAGGAGCGCAGCGACGAAGCAATCCATGCCTCCGCTTGCTGCGTCATGGATTGCTTCGCTTCGCTCGCAATGACGCAACACAACACGGTAGCTTTCTTGGCAAAACCCGGTCACCGTGCCATCCTCATGGACAAGGGTGTCCTGTAACAAACAAACCCGCCTGGGGGGAGAGACCGCCTTGTACCGTCATGCCGCACTTCTATGCTCGGCCGTCATCGCCGGACTGAGCGCAACCGCGACCGCTCGCGCCGCGGACTCCGACCGGTGTCTGGAACTGAGCCGCCGGTTTGAGATCAGCAAACCTCAGATCACCGCGATCGAGGTATCGCTGACGCTGTTTTCGGCGGTCGACGGCAATTGCATCGGCCTTGTGACCGAACTGCTTGATCAGGGCGCGTCGCTTGACGCGCGGGACCGGTTCGGTGCCCGGCCGCTCAGCCATGCTGCGAAGTCCGGCCATCTCAAGATGGTCGACGTGCTGCTGGCGCGCGGCGCGCCGATCGATGCGCGCAATCTCGCCGGCGCCACTGCGCTGTATTTTGCCGCCGAGGGCGGCCATGCCCCGATCGTGCAGCGGCTGATCGAACGCGGCGCTGACGTCAATCTCACTGGCCGCAGTGGGGTTTCCCCGGTTGCCGCCGCGGCCTATGCCGGCAGCGACCCGATCGTCGAGGCGTTGCTCGCGCGCGGCGCCGACGGTCGCGCGCCCGACGATACCGGCAAGCCGCCGGTGGTCTATGCGGCGGCCAGCGCGCAACTCGACATCGTGAAGCGGTTGCTGGCGCTCAAGATCGACATCGATGCCCGCTACTCCAACGATCTCACCCTGCTGATGTGGGCGTCGGGCCCGGATGAAAAGGTGTCGGAAGCGCAGGCCATCAAGGTCGTGTCCTATCTGCTCGACGCCGGGGCGCAGATCGATGATCGGGATGTACGCGGCCGCACGGCACTGATGATCGCGGCCGAGGGCGGCCGTGCCGAGATCGCCAATCTGTTGCTGGCACGCGGCGCCGATCCGTCGCTCAAGGACAAGGCCGGCAAGCGCGCCGCCGACCTCACCGTGCTGTCGTCGCTGCGCGAGCGGCTGACGCCGCGCTGACGCGCACATGCGGCTGGGTCGAGTCATGGCGGCGCGTCCGGTGGCCTCGTGGTTCGAGACGCGTGGCTTTGCCACGCTCCTCACCATGAGGGTCTGAGACCTCATCCTGAGGAGCGGCCACTTGGCCGCGTCTCGAAGGATGAAGCCACGGCCGCAAAAAGCGCCGGCGCGCTCAAAGGCCCGACAAATATTCCGTCAACGCCGCGAGGTCGTCGGGCGATGTTGCGAGCATCAGGTCGGACATGCCGGGATTGTTGCCGCGGGCGCGGCTGCGGAAATCGGCGATGGTCTTGGTCAGGTAGTCGCGGCCCATGCCGGCCAGGCGCGGCACGGTGCCGTCGCCCTGAAATCGTTCGAGATGGCAGCCGGTGCAGCCGACCGAGGTATTGGCGCTCTGGGCTCGCTCCGCAACATCCTTGGGCGCGCGGGGCTGACCCAGATCGGGCCATGGCTTTTTCGAGAAATACTCGGCGATCGCCAGCATGTCGTCGCGCTCCAGCGACGAGACGATCGGCTGCATGATCTCGCTCTTGCGGTCGCCCCGCTTGAAGTCGCGAAGCTGAATATAGATGTAGCCCGCCTGTTGTCCCCAGATGGTCGGGATGGTCTTGTCGACCGGCTTGCCGTCCTCGCCATGGCAGCCGGCACAGACCTGGGTCTTTTCCTCGACGCCCTGGGCGCGGAGCGGCGCTGCCGACACAATCACCAATGATGCGATGACGCCGGAAACCCACGCCTTCTGTCTGCCGTCCATCATTCCAACCCAATGCGGTCCGTCAGAAGAAGCGGGACCGCAACCGGTCCCGCTTCGCTATTCGATGATAGCCTGTCGCGTTCAATTGAGCGAGAAGGCGATGATGTTGTTGCCGCGGTGGTAGTCGACCTGGGTGTTGCCGCCCGCGCCGACCACGATGTATTGCTTGCGGCCCAGCATGTAGGTGGAGGGTGGCGCGTTGACCCCGGCGCCGGCGTGGAAACTCCACAATTCCTTGCCGTTCGAGGAGTTATAGGCCGCAAACTTGCCATTGCCTTCGCCGGTGAACACCAGACCGCCGGCGGTGGCGAGAATGCCGCCGATCATTGGCTGCGGCGTCTTCACCTGCCATTTGATCTTGCCGGTGTTGTAATTCACCGCGGTGATGTTGCCGGTCTGCTTTTCGCTCGGAATGACCTTGAAGGCGCCGCCAAGCCACAGCTTGCCGTTCGGATAGGGCGAACTGTCGACATGATAGGTCATCGGCTGATTGAGGTTGATGGCGTAGGCCAGCCCCTGTCCGGGGTCGGTGGCGATCGGCGACCATTCGACGCCGCCATTGGCGCCCGGCAGCATCCGCGCGCCGTCCTTGGTGGGAAGGGTCCACATGCTCTCCTGCGGCACCATCGCTTCGGAGAAGCGGATCAGGCTGCAATCCTTGCGGTCGTTGACATAGATGTGGCCGGTCTTGCCGGCATGGATGACGCCGGGGATGGTCTTGCCGTTCTTGTCCTTGACGTCGACCAGCACCGTCGGGCTGACTGCATCGAGGTCCCACAGATCATGGGCGATGTACTGGAAGTGGCAGACGTATTTTCCGGTATCGAGATCGAGCGAGACCAGCGAATCCGTATAGAGGTTGTCGCCGGGGCGGTTCGAGCCGTCGAGGTCGGGCGATGGATTGCCGACGACGAAATAGATCCGGTTGGTGGCGAGATCGACCGAAGGATTCTGCCAGACGCCGCCGCCGAGTTTGGCATAGGGATCGCCGGTCTTGGCAAGCAGATCCTTCTCGGCCTGGATGTCGCGATGCATGTCGCGGCCGGTGGCATCCTTCGTGGCCCAGACGCCGACCGAGTTCTCCGGAATGGTGTTGAAGTTCCACAGCAGCTTGCCGGTCTTCGCATCGTAGGCTCTCAGGAAGCCGCGGATGCCGTATTCGCCGCCGTTGGTTCCGATCAGGACCTTATCCTTGACCACGGTCGGAGCCATGGTTTCACTGTATCCGAGTTCCGGATCGGCGATGTCGGTCTTCCAGACCACGTCACCGGTCTTCGCATTGAGGGCGACCAGCTTGGAATCGAGCGTGGCAACATAGACGAGGTCGCCGAGGACCTGGACGCCGCGATTGTTCGGACCGCAGCAATAGGTCGTGATCGGTCCCATCTTGTGATTGTAGTGCCAGAGCTGCGCGCCGGTCTTGGCGTCAAGGGCGTAGACGTGGCTGAACGACGTCGTCACATACATCACGCCGTCGACCACGATCGGCGAGGTCTCCAGCGATTCCTTGACGTCGGTCTGGAAGATCCAGGCGACGTGCAGGTTCTTGACGTTGTCGCGATCGATCTGTTTGGCAGGATGAAAGCGCGTCTGGGCGTAGTTGACGTTGGTCAGCAGAAAATTGCTGGCGCTCTTGCCGGCGGCATTGAGTTGCTGCTGCGTGACCGGCGCAATCATCGCCTGGCCCGATGCCGACTTGCTCTCCTGTTTGGTCTCCTGCGCGTAGACAGGTGCTGTCAACAGGCTGGCTGCGCCGAGCAATGCGGCGCACACAATAGGTGATCTATTCATGGTTCCCGCCCCGATGTTATCGTTGTCATTGACCGGCGCCTTTGAAGCCAGGCCGGTTCCATTCAAATCTGGCCTGATCTGGCAAGTTTGACAAGGACAATCGGGAAGTCCTGGCAAAGTGGCCGGGCAAAAGTGCGGCGCCGGAGAATGCCAGCCGTCTGCAAGAACCTGCCGGGATCGGAAGCCATCCGTCGGCCGCCCGAGGCAAAACGGCGCCGTGTTGCGATAGACCTTTATCCTTCTGAAATTACAATGTAATCGAAACCGCGGCCCAATGCGGCCGCCGCGGCGCCACCGACGCGCCGCGATCCGGCGGGCTCGACGCGTCCTGGCGCAAGCGGGCCCGGAGCTTTGGAGGGACCATGACGCTTGCAACGACCCATGAAGTAACCGGCCTTGACGGGAATTCGCCGGCGATCCGTTCGCACCGCGGCAAGACCTGGACCGCAGCGGAGGCGGCCGTGCTGTACCGGATGCCCCTCAACGATCTCCTGTTCAAGGCGCAGACCGTGCATCGCGCCAACTTCGATCCGAATCGGGTCCAGCTCAGCCGTCTTCTGAGCATCAAGACCGGCGGCTGCCCCGAGGATTGCGCGTATTGCAGCCAGTCCGTGCATTACGAGTCCGGCCTGACCGCCTCCAAGCTGATGGAAGTCGAGCACGTGATCGCCGAGGCGCGGAAGGCGCGCGACAGCGGCGCGACCCGTTACTGCATGGGTGCGGCGTGGCGAAACCCGAAACCCCGGGACATGGAAGCCGTCGTTGCCATGGTGAAGGGCGTCAAGGCGCTGGGGATGGAGACCTGCATGACACTTGGCATGCTCGACCGCGCCCAGTCGGAGCAACTGAGCCATGCCGGTCTCGACTACTACAATCACAACATCGATACTTCGGAGCGCTACTACGGCGAAATCATCACCACGCGAAACTTCGCCGATCGCATCGAGACCCTCGAGCACGTGCGCGCCGCCGGCATGAAGGTCTGCTGCGGCGGAATTGTCGGAATGGGTGAACAGGCGAGCGATCGCATCGAGATGCTGACGACGCTCGCCAATTTTCCCGAACACCCCGAAAGCGTTCCGATCAACATGCTGATCCCGATCCCCGGCACGCCGCTGGCGAACGCGGCGCCGATCGATCCGATCGAGTTCGTGCGTACCGTCGCGCTGGCAAGGATCATGATGCCGGAATCGGTGGTGCGGCTGTCGGCCGGACGTACTGCCATGAGCGATGAAATGCAGGCGCTGTGCTTCTTTGCCGGTGCGAACTCGATTTTCATCGGCGACACTTTGTTGACAGCGGGCAATCCGGGAAACGATAAGGATATCGATCTGTTTCAGCGGTTGGGCTTGCAGCCGATGGAGTTGCAGGGTTCGTCCTGAACCCTGGCCTTTACAGGCATCGATGGTCCGAACTCCAGTTCACGGGGAAACCAGCCGCTTGTCCAGGACTTTCGAATTCGACTACGTCATCGTCGGTGCCGGGTCGGCCGGATGCGTGCTCGCCAATCGCCTGAGCGCCGACGGCAGCAATTCGGTACTGCTGCTGGAGGCCGGGCCGAAGGATTCCAACCTCTGGATCCATGTGCCGCTTGGATATGGCAAGCTGTTCAAGGACAAGACCGTCAACTGGATGTACCAGACCGAACCGGAGCCGGGACTGGATGGGCGAACGGTGTTCCAGCCGCGCGGCAAGGTGCTGGGCGGATCGAGTTCGATCAACGGCCTGCTCTACGTTCGCGGCCAACACCAGGACTATGATCGCTGGCGGCAGCGTGGCAATGCGGGCTGGGGCTATGACGACGTGCTGCCCTATTTCAAGAAGGCGGAAAACCAGCAACGCGGCGCCGACGAGTTTCACGGCGTCGGCGGCCCGCTGCCGGTGTCCGACTGGAGGCACGCCGATCCGCTTTCGGAGGCCTTTGTGGTGGCGGCGGCGGAAGCCGGCATTCCAACCAATCCCGACTTCAACGGCGCGACCCAGGAAGGCGCCGGATTCTTTCAGACCACGACCCGCCGCGGCCGGCGGGCGAGCACGGCATTTTCCTATCTTCGTCCGGCGCGGCGCCGAAGCAACCTGCACATCGAAACCTCCGCACAGGCGCAACACATCCTGTTCGAGGGACGCCGCGCCCGCGCGGTCGAATATCGGCAGGGCGGCACGCTCAGGACGGCGCAGGCGCGCAAGGAAATCCTGGTATCCGGTGGCGCCTACAACTCGCCGCAATTGCTGCAACTGTCCGGCGTCGGGCCCGCGGAACTGTTGAACCGGCACGGCATCGCTGTGGTGCTCGATGCGTCCGGTGTCGGAAACGATCTGCAGGATCACATGCAGGTTCGGATTGTGATGCGCTGCAGGCAGGCGATCACGCTGAACGACATTGTCAATTCTCCGCTGCGCCGGGTCATGGCCGGCGTCCAATACGTGGCGCAGCGCAAGGGGCCGTTGACCATCGCCGCCGGCACATCGGGAGCGTTCTTCAGAACCAGTCCCCGGCTGGCGACGCCCGACATCCAGATCCACTTCCTGCCGTTCTCGACCGACAGGATGGGAGAGAAGCTGCACGCGTTTTCGGGATTTACCGCCTCGGTCTGTCAATTGCGCCCGGAGAGCCGCGGCTCGCTTCGCATCAAGAGCGCCGACCCGATGGTCCCGCCCGAGATACGCATCAATTACCTTGCGACGGAAGCCGATCGCACCGCCTTTGTCGAGGGCCTGAAGATATTGCGCCGGATCCTGGGCGCCCCGGCGCTCAAGCCTTACGCGGTCGAAGAGCTCGATCCCGGGCCGAAGGTCTCGACCGACGCGGAACTGCTGCAATATTGCCGCCAGCGCGGCAGCACGATCTATCATCCGACCTCGACCTGCCGCATGGGCAACGACCCGCTCGCGGTGGTCGATCAGCGGCTGCGGGTTCGCGGCATCGATGGCCTGCGGGTGGTCGACGGCTCGGTGATGCCCGACCTGGTGTCGGGCAATACCAACGCGCCGATTGTCATGATCGCCGAGAAGGCGTCCGACATGATTCTTGAGGACGCGCGCTGACCTCAGCGGGGCCGTCGCGTTTGCATCCCGGCACCGGCCGGGTCATGTTGCGGCGGAATGCGAGCCCCGACCTCAGCGGGCGTCAAATGGAGCGTATCGGTGGCAATTCGAATCCGGATCGGAACACGCAAGAGCGTCATGGCGCTTGCCCAGACCGCGGAAATTGCCCGCCGCCTGGCCGCGGCCGGCACCGATGTCGAGATCGTCAAGTTCGAGACCACAGGCGATTCCGACCAGACCGGCAAGCTGTTGCCGCATGGCGGCAAGGGCGGCGCGTTCGTAGCCGAGATCCGCAACGCGGTGCGGTCGGGCGAACTGCATGCGGCGATGCATTCGCTGAAGGATATGCCCGGCAATGAAGACACCCCGGGGCTGGTGATTGGCGCGACGCTGCCGCGCGATCCGGCCAACGACGTTCTGGTGCTGCGCGCCGGACTGGCGATCGACGATTTCAGGCAGTCGCGCGGCAGGGGATTCAAGATCGGCACCAATGCCGTGCGGCGCGCCGCCTATGCGCGGCGGCTGTTCCCAGACATCGAGGTGATCCACTATCGCGGCGCCGCCGACACCCGCGTCCGCAAGCTCGACCAGCGGGAATTGCAGCGGTTGCCGGACGGCGGCGGGGTCGGCCCTGCGGATGCGCTGATCATGGCGCGCTCCGGGCTCGAGCGCGTCGGCCTTGCCGGTCGTATTGCCTATGAATTTCCAGTCGCGGAAATGCTGCCGGCGGCGGGGCAGGGCATCGTCGCGGTCGAGTGTGCGGCCGGCGATTGGCAGACGCGACAGCTCTTGTCTCGCATCGACGACGCGGCCGCGCACCGATGCGCCGATGCCGAGCGCGAGGTGCTGTGGGTGCTCAACGGCCATTGCAATTCGCCGATCGCGGGATTTTCAACCATCGAGGGCAGGCGGATGTCGTTGACCGCATCGGTGCTCGACCTCACCGGCGGCCTGTTCATCGAAGCCGCGCGCACCGGGCCTGCCGACCGGCCGCGCGAACTCGGCCGCGCCGTCGGCCTCGAATTGCTGGACAAAGGCGCGGCCGACATCATCGAGCGCAGCCGGCCGGTGTGATCAGCCTTGATACGCCCGCACCCGCCGCAGCATCTGCTCGACATGCGCGATCGGGGTTTCCGGCAGGATGCCGTGGCCGAGATTGAATATCAGCCGCCCGCCGGCATAGTTCGCCAGCACGTCGTCAATCGCGCGATCGAGCGCGGCGCCCCCTGCGATCAGCGCCAGCGGATCGAGATTGCCTTGAACGGCGACGCGGCTCTGCACGCGCTCGCGGATCAATGACGGCTCGGCGGCCCAGTCGATGCTGACGGCATCGACGCCGGTCGAACCGACATAGGCGGGCAGCAGCGCGCCGGCGCCTCTGGGAAAGCCGATGATTTTCGCGCCCGGCACCTTTGCACGCACGCCTTCGACGATGCGCCGGGTCGGTTCGACCGACCAGCGCTCGAATTCGCGCGGCGGCAGCACCCCGGCCCAGGTGTCGAAAATCTGCAGCGCGTCAGCGCCGGCCTGCAACTGCCCGAGCAGGTACTGGATCGAGTTCTCGACCAGCGCGTCGACGATCTCTGCGAAAGCCTCCGGATGGCGATAGGCCATCATCCGGGCCGGCGCCTGGTCCGGCGTGCCTTGTCCGGCCACCATATAGGTCGCGACCGTCCACGGCGCGCCGCAGAATCCGATCAGCGCAACCTGAGGATCGAGTTCGCGGCGAACCCGACGCAGCGCCTCATAGACCGGCTCGAGCCTGGCGAAGTCCGCCTGTGTCGCCAGCGTTGCAACCTGCTCCGGCGTATCCAGCGGGTCGAGCCGCGGGCCTTCACCCGCCTCGAACCGCACCGCGCGGCCAAGCGCGTAGGGAACGACCAGGATATCGGAGAAGATGATCGCCGCATCGAAATTGAAGCGTCGGATCGGCTGCAGCGTGACCTCGGCGGCATAGTCCGGTGTGAAGCACAGATCGAGAAAGCCGCCGGCCTTGGCGCGCAAGGCACGGTATTCCGGCAGATAGCGGCCGGCCTGCCGCATCATCCAGATCGGCGGTACGCGCTGGCGCCGGCCGGACAGGACTTCGATGAAGGGTTTCATGGGGCAATCCGGGTCAAGTGTCGTTCCGGTGGCGCAATCGGCTTATTGTCGTCTTTTGATACACGCCGGTCCCGGTCCGGCCAAGCAGGCTCGCGGCCCGTTCAATAATGCGGCGGCGGTTCGTTGGCGGCGCCGGGTGCCCGCGCCTCGGCTTCCCGCAGCCGTTCGCCGAGAATGGCAAACTGGCGCGTCAACGCATCGATCTGTTGCCATTGCGTGGTGATGGTCTGGTTCAACGTCTCGATGGTCTCGTCGAGAAACGTCAACCGGGTTTCCAGCGTGTCGATGCGGTCGTTGAGCGTCTTCGTTTCATTCATCGCAACCATGTCCCATACGGCATGGCGGTGGTTTATCAGGTGGGTGAGGGAGGGGAAAGGCATCGCGGACCGATGCCATGTCGTCCCCGCGCACGCGGGGACCCATAACCACCGCTCTCGATTGGCGAGGGGGGTCGTCGATCCAGGTCGTCAAAATCGAGACGCTGGTGGTTATGGGTCCCTTGCCTTCGCAGGGACGACTGCCATCCCCATGCATTGCCCATGACCACGGGAATATGCCATGTAATTCCCGCCCGCAGGGCAGTTCGAAAACAACAATAAGTGAGCAATTGGGCATGAGGAATTTCCATCTCGCCGGCCGTTCGACGGTGCATGCGGAGAATGCGATGGTGGCGACGTCGCATCCGCTGGCGGCGCTGGCGGCGATCGAGGTGATGCGGGCGGGCGGCACGGCCGCAGACGCGGCGGTTGCGGCATGCGCGCTGCTCGGCGTGATCGAGCCGCAATCGACCGGCATCGGCGGCGACTGCTTCGCGCTGATACAGCCGAAAGGCGAGGGCAGGATCGTTGCCTATAATGGCTCGGGCGGCGCGCCGATGGCGGCGACACCCGAATGGTATCTCGAACACAATCTGTGTTCGATCCAGCTGACCTCGGCGCATGCCGTCAGCATTCCCGGCGCGATCGACGCCTGGGAAACCATCCTGCAGGATCACGGCAGGTTCGGGCTCGATACCCTGCTGCAGCCCGCGATCAGGGCCGCGGAACAAGGCTATGTGGTGGCCCCGCGCAATGCCTTCGACTGGAACCTGCAGTTCGAGAAGCTGAAGAAAGGCACCAACACCGAGCGCTATCTGCTGCCGCATGGCAAGGCAGCGGTGGCGGGCGATGTGATCCACCAGCCCGAGCTTGGCCAGACCCTGCGGGCGATCGCCAAGGGCGGCCGCGATGCCTTCTACACGGGGGCTGTCGCCGCGGACATGGTGGAGACCCTGCGTAGCATCGGCGGCCTGCATACGCTGGAGGATTTCGCCGCCCATGGCACCGAGACCACGGTGCCGATCGGCACCGTGTATAAGGGCCACGATGTCTGGCAGTGCCCGCCGAACGGTCCGGGCATCACCATGCTGGTGATGCTGAACATCCTGTCGCGGTTCGATCTGACGAAGTTTCCCGCGATGAGTGTCGAGCGCTTTCATCTCGAAGCCGAGGCGGCGCGGGTCGCCTACATGATGCGCGAGCAATACGTCGGCGATCCCGCCCATGTCGATGTCGATGTGGTGAGGATTCTCACGAGGGAATTTGCCGACGAGCACGGCGCCAGGATACGGCTGGACGGGATGCTGGACCTGCCGAATGTGGCGCCGCCGATGAACCCCTCGACCGTGTACATCACGGTGGTGGACAAGGACCGCAACGTCTGTTCGTTCATCAATTCGATCGCGCATTCGTTCGGATCGGCGATCGTCTCCAACAAGACCGGCATTCTCCTGCAAAACCGGGCCGGCGGCTTCCGCGTCCAGCCCGGCCATCCCAATTGCATCGCGCCGGGCAAGCGCCCGCTCCACACCATCATTCCGAGTCTGGTCACCAAGGGCGGCCGGGCAGTGATGCCGTTCGGCGTCATGGGCGGCCAGTACCAGCCGGTCGGGCAGACCCACGTTCTGACCAACATTCTCGATTATGGCTGTGATGTGCAGGAAGCCATCGATATGCCGCGCGGCCTGCACTATGAAGGCGTCTACCAGCTCGAGGACGGCGTGCCCGCCGCGATCGTCGAAGGCCTGAAGAAGCTCGGACACAAGACCACCAGCGTGGTCGCTCCGCTCGGCGGCGGCCAGGCGATCTGGGTTGATTGGGACAAGGGCACCCTGACCGGCGGTTCCGATCCGCGCAAGGACGGTTGCGCACTTGGCTATTGAGCGACCGGCCTGCCACCTCCTGTTACAAAGGACTTGAACAGATGCGAAGTTTCCGGTTTCAAAGTCTTCCGCTTGTCGTTGCCGTCGCGATCGGTGTGACCGGCGCCTTTCTCTCCGCCGCGCCATCCGGCGCGTTGGCCCAGACCGCAGGAAAAACCATGACCACAGCTTCAGGCTTGCAGATCATCGATACCCATGTCGGCACCGGCGCCTCGCCGAAACCGGGCCAGATTTGCGTCATGCATTACACCGGCTGGCTTTACGAGGACGGCCAGAAGGGCAAGAAATTCGACAGTTCGGTCGATCGCAACGAGCCGTTCAAGTTTCCGATCGGCCTGCACAAGGTCATTGCCGGCTGGGATGAGGGTGTCGCCACCATGAAGGTCGGCGGCAAGCGCACCCTGATCATTCCGCCCGCGCTCGGCTACGGCGCCCGCGGTGCCGGCGGTCTCATTCCACCCAACGCGACGCTGATGTTCGACGTCGAATTGCTGGCGGTGAAGTAGGCTCCCGGCCGCTACGGAAGTGGGAGGCCTGTGGTGAAGATTTCCGTCCTTGACGATTATTTCGACACGGTGCGCACCCTCGAATGCTTCGCAAAGCTTGCGGGGCACGAGGTCACGATCTGGAACGACCACGTCCAGGACGTCGATGCGCTGGCGGGTCGGCTGCACGACACCGAGGCGCTGGTGTTGATCCGCGAGCGGACGCAAATTCGTGCTCCGCTGCTGGAGCGGATGCCGAAGCTGAAGCTGATCAGCCAGCGCAGCGTGTATCCCCACATCGATATCGACGCCTGTACCCGGCTCGGCGTCATTGTGTCGTCCAGCCAGCACGCGGGCACGCCGTCTTACGCCGCCGCGGAATTGACCTGGGCGCTGGTGCTGGCGGCGATGCGCGCGCTGCCGCAGCAGATGGCAGCGTTGAAGGCCGGCAAATGGCAAATCGGGGTCGGCCACACCCTGCGCGGCAAGACGCTCGGCATCTATGGCTATGGCCGGATCGGGGCCGTCGTCGCCGGCTACGGCAGGGCCTTCGGCATGAGGGTGCTGGTGTGGGCGCGCGAGAAGGCACTGGCACGGGCGCAGGCCGACGGCTACGAGACGGCGCCCAGCAAGGACGCCTTGTTCGAGCAATGCGACGCGCTCTCGCTGCATATGCGCCTGGTCGACGCCACCCGCGGCATCGTCACCTCGGCCGATCTGGCGCGGATGAAACCGACGGCGCTCGTGGTCAACACCAGCCGCGCCGGGCTGATCGAACCGAACGCCCTGGTGAAGGCCCTGCGTGCCGGCCGGCCCGGCATGGCGGCGGTCGACGTCTACGAGAGGGAACCGCTGCGCGACGTCAACGACCCGCTGCTGACCATGGACAACGTGGTTTGCACGCCGCATATCGGCTACGTTTCGCGCGACGAATACGAACTGCAGTTCGCCGATATTTTCGACCAGATCGTTGCCTACGCAGCGGGTACGCCGATCCACGTCGTCAATCCGGCGGCGATCGGCAAGCGCTGAGCCCGCGCAGGGACAAGTCCGCGATGCGCCGAGCGTTTCGTTATTCGACTGGTTTGCGATCGAGGTTTTCGCTACCGTTCGAGGAGCGTTTTTTGCGGGAAAGCCATCCATGACAGGCCATCACGATCATACCCATTCGCACGATCACGACCGCTGGAAGCATGACGGCGTCCGCGTCGTTCCCGGCGACCAGCTCGATCCCAACGTGCCCTCGACCGCCGGCATGGATCGCAAGGCCGCGATCAATTTCGCCCGCGTCGGCGCCCAGAAATTGTGGGCGGGCACCGTGACCATCAAGCCCGATGCCAAGACCGGCGCGCATCATCACGGCCATCTCGAGAGCATCATCTATGTCGTGAAGGGCAAGGCGCGCATGCGCTGGGGCGAGCATCTGCAATTCACCGCCGAAGCCGGCCCCGGCGATTTCATCTTCATCCCGCCCTATGTGCCGCACCAGGAGATCAACGCCAGCCGCGACGAGGTGCTGGAATGCGTGCTGGTACGCAGCGACGGCCAGGCAGTCGCGATCAATCTCGACATCGAACCGGTGGAGAAGCCGGAAACGGTGCTGTGGGTCGATCCGGTGCACCGCGATCCCGCCGAGACAAAGTGACAACGTGACGGGGCAGGTCGGATTGCGTCGTCGCTTGCGCTCCTCGCAAAGACGGCAAAAAAATCTCCGAAGCTGTCGGATCAGCGTCGGGTCGTTCGTCCTGCGGACGATCCAACCTTTAGAGGAACGCCTGCATGTCCAAGATCTCTCCCTGCCTGTGGTTCAATGGCGAAGCCGAGGAGGCCGCGAAATTCTATGTTTCGCTGCTGCCGGACTCCCGGATCGAGAAAATCCAGCGCAACCCGATCGACGGCCCCGCCGGAAAGGCGGGTTCCGTGCTGGTGGTGCAGTTCACGCTCGCCGGCCAGGAGTTCATGGCGCTGAACGGCGGCGCCCGTCGCGAATTCACCCATGCAATCTCGTTCAAGATCGACTGCGCCGATCAGGCCGAGGTGGACCGGCTCTGGGACGCGCTCTCTTGCAATGGCGGATCGGTCGACCAATGCGGCTGGCTCAAGGACCGCTATGGCGTCTGCTGGCAGATCGTGCCGTCGGTGCTGCTGCAGTTGCTGGGCGGTCCCGATCGTGCCGGCTCCGAGCGCGCGATGCAGGCGATGATGCGGATGGTCAAGCTAGACATCGCCGGGCTCCGGAAGGCGTATGAAGGCGGCTGAAAGCCGCCATCGCACCCATGGACCCTCCCGCGCGCGTCATTGATCGCAGATTCAACCGCGAGTTGAACGACTCAAAAAATCAAGAGGCGGCTCGCGTGCCGTCTCTTTTGCTGCGATGCTGCGGTCGCAATGCCGACGCGGGAACGCCGATGTGCCGACAATAATTCGGCAAGATAGGCGGTCATGATCGACGTTCGGCACAAGAACAGAAGAAATCCCGGCCTGTGTTTCATACTCCGAAGCGACAAAGCGACTATCAGGGCTCTCGCGCGATCACGCCGGACCGCACGGTGATCTCGATGCCGGTCCTGATCGGTGCGGCCATGATCGCCGCGGCGATCCTGCTGGCGGCGCTGATTACCGCGCTTGGCACCCGATTCGCGGGACTCGAAAGCACCACCGAAGAGAATGTGTGGCTGATCGACCGGCTTACCGGCAATGTTTACAAATGTGACGCGCCGGAGCGCGGCAAGGCGTCATGCGATGCGGAGGTCGCGACCGGAAGCGTCGGCGGGCCGCCGAAGCGCTGACACCGCCGATCGGGTGGCTCGGACGCGAATTCGCCGCACCGGTTGCCGTCTCGACCACCTGCCGCCTCCAGCCGCCGCCCCACTTGATTCGACAGTCAGCCCTCCGAATTGGTCGAGTGCTCTCCTGGGGTGGTACTTGTAGCACGCAGTACCACTCGCCTTATGATTGATTTTCTTTGGACTTATCCTTCAGGATAGAGGCAATGGTGTTATTCCCAGCACTCTAGGATTCTGAAGATCGCGGAACCGAAATGGCCGAGTCCTTCAAGGTTCTGTTCCATTTCTTGCGCCACATTTTGATTGCGGCCATCCTCTTTATGGCGGTGGCCGGGATTGCTATATTCTTATGGTATGCAACCGTCGTGATGGAACGATACGGGGTGCCCGACGAAATTCGGGTGACTTGCTATTATCTGTCCGAACTTCTGTTCTGGCTCGACGTCGGTTGCCTTGTTATCTATGTGCTGGCCGAGGTCGTTAAGTGGCTTATCGAAATCGCCGCGAGTTTTCGGGAATGACGGAGCGAGCGTCATGATGGGTTTCAAAACGGGCCAGAAAAAGCGTTCCGAACATGACGTGAGCCTGCTCGATCCCGTTGACTGGTCGCGGGAGATTTACACGGTAGCGAAGGATTACTTTTCGCCTCTTGCGGCGCTGACTCGAAACTTTGTCAGCCAAGTCCAAATGGACGCTAAGCGGCAGAAGGTCCTCGACGATCAGCAGAGCCTTGTCAAAACAGCGCCACATAAGGATCTGGACTGAGAGGCTGCTTTTTACTTCGGGCCAAACATTCGGCGCGAATCTCGCTACATTGCCGCCGCGATGCCCGCCGCCGACAAAGCCCGCCCCCTGACCAAGGCCGCCGCCAGGCGCGTCTGGCTGCGCGCCCAGCGGCTCGACACGCCGGCGCCGTTTGGCGAGGGGCCGCCGGCGACCGCGGCGGCGGTCGAGCACCTCGGCTATGTGCAGATCGACACCATCAACGTCATCGAGCGCTCCCATCATCATGTGCTGTGGAGCCGGATTCCCGAATACCGGCGCGCGGATCTTCGCCAGGCCCAGAGCATCGACAAGACCGTGTTCGAATACTGGACCCATGCGCTGTCTTACGTGCCGACCCGGGACTTGCGCTTCTTCATCCCGGCCATGAAGCGCCATCAGCGCGAAGGCCATCGGTGGTTCGGTTCGGTCAGTCCGGCGGACATGCGCAAGGTGATGACGCTGATCCGGCGCGGCGGCGCCCTGACCATCCGTGACATCGACGACGACGTGCTGACCGACAAGGAACATCTGTGGGCCAGCCGCAAGCCGTCGAAGCGGGCGTTGCAGCTCGCCTTCTACACCGGCACGCTCACCATCAGCGAGCGCAACGGCATGCTCAAGACCTATGAGCTGATGGCGCGCCATTTCGGCTGGGACAGGCCGCCGAAGCCGGTTTCGGCGAAGGAAGCCACCGCCTATCTGCTCGACCGCGCGCTCCGCGCACAAGGCCTCGTCAGCCTCGATTCGATCTGCCATCTCGATGCGCCGAGCAAGGCGGCGGTCCGCCGCCTGATCGAGGCCAGGGTCCGTCGCCACGAACTGGTGGCTGTCGCGCTCGAAGGCGCCGGCAAGCAGGAGCATTGGGGACGTCCCGAAACGCTCGAAACCGCCGGCGCCGACGCCGCCGAACTCGTGCACATCCTCTCGCCGTTCGATCCGCTGGTCATCCAGCGCAAGCGCAGCGAACTGTTCTTCGGTTACGGCCATCGCTTCGAGGCCTATGTGCCGAAGCAGAAACGGCTGTTCGGCTATTTCGCGCTGCCGGTGCTGGTCGGCGGCGAGATCGTTGCCGCCATCGATCTCAAGACCGATCGCAGGGAGCGCAAGCTGCTGCTGCAGCAATGGAGCTGGGTCGGCAGCGCCGCGCAGCGCGGCGCGCGCAAGGACTTAAGGCGCCGGATCGAGCAGGAATTGCACCGTTTCGAGCGTTTTCAGCTCGCGGACTGAGTTTCGCTGTGGGAAGCGGTGGCCTTCCCTTTGACAAGGTAAGGAAAATCCCTTACATTTATATATTCTAGGTATGTCAAGCGTTTGGGCGGCCGGGAGAGGGTTATGGCTCGATCAATCTTCAGTCTTGAAGAAACCAGCACCATTTCTTCGAAGGGACAGACCACTGTCCCGAAATCCGTACGCCAGGCCCTCGGCCTCAGTGAAGGTGATCAAATCGCCTTTCGGATCGATGAAACCGGAGTGACGGTTCGGCGTGCCAACGAAGATCGCGACCCTGCGATCGCGTCCTTTTTATCCTTTCTTTCAAAGGACATGGAAGTGCGACCCGATAGACTTCGTCAGCTTCCGCCTGAGCTTGCCGAACATATCGCGAGCCTCACTGATGCTGTTGAGTTTGATCCCGACGCCGCCATCGACGGCGACGTTGAATTCTGAGTGCGGCCCTCACGATAAACGGATGGACCCTTTACGCTCATCCGCTGTTTCTGGAACAGCTCGAAAGACTTGTCGCCGGAGTCGAACGCGACAAACAGCGCGATCCGGGAAGCTATTTCAGGAAGGCAAACGCGAAACTGCTTAAGGCTATTTTTACCGTCGCATTCGAGCGTATTCCAGGCGACCCGACAGACAAGCGCTATCGATTGGGCGGCACACTCGGGGACGCCAATAGACATTGGTTCAGAGAAAAGTTTGGCAATGGCCGCTTCCGGCTGTTTTTCCGATTTGACTCCAAAGCAAAGATCATCGTCTACGCCTGGGTGAATGATGCAAACACCTTGCGCGAATATGGTGCAAAGTCGGATGCATACGCCGTTTTTTCCAGAATGCTGACCGACGGCAATCCGCCCGATGGCTGGGATGCGCTTGTTGCCGCATGCCAGGATCCTGACTCGATCAAGCGACTGCAAGATGCTTCGAGGGCGGCCGAGACCTGACGTTTCGATCTTCCCCTCATTTTCCTGATGCGCTCTCGGGCGTGGGTCGCGGGTTGGCTTCGCTCAACTTGGGGGCATCGCGCTCACGAAATCATGATTACTGACGAATATTGACATTCATCAATGAATAGTCAAAAGTCATCATCAGGCTCGATCGCAGGAGAGGCCCGATGCTGGTCCGTTCAGTTTTATTGAGCTATTCCAGGCTATTAGCTGGCGCCTCGCTGGCCCTTGTGGCAATCGCGCTGGCCGGCTGCAACGACACCGTCGCCGAGAAGGCTTCGCCCAGGCGGCCTGTCCTGGTCGCCACCGTGCATTATGAAGCCGAATCGCCGGAACGCAGCTTTGTCGGCACCATCAAGCCCCGTGTTGAGACCGACATGGGCTTCCGCGTTCCGGGCAAGGTCGCCAAACGCCTGGTCGAGGTCGGCCAGACCGTCGATGTCGGTCAGCCGTTGGCAACGCTCGACGAAATCGATTTGAAACTGCAGGCCGAACAAGCCGAGGCCGAATTGCGGGCCGCGACCGGCGTATTGGCGCAGGCGGCGGCTGCCGAAACCCGTGCCCGGGACCTGCGCGGCAAGGGCTGGGCCACCGATGCCCAACTGGATCAGGCGAAAGCCGCCGGCGACGAGGCGCGGGCGCGGCTCAATCGCGCCGAGCGTTCGGTCGATCTCACCCGGAATTCGCTTTCCTATGCCACGCTGGAAGCTGATACCCGCGGCGTCGTCACCGCGACCCTGGTCGAGCCCGGCCAGGTGGTGGCTTCCGGACAGACCGCAATCCGCGTCGCGCGCTTTGCCGAAAAGGAAGCGGTGGTCGCGATCCCGGAAACTCTGCTCGGCCGCGCCAAGGACGGCGTCGCCAGCGTGACGCTATGGTCCGAATCCGGCAGGAAATATGCGGCGAAGCTGCGCGAGGTCGCGCCCTCGGCCGACCCCGCCACGCGGACCTATCTGGCGAAATTCTCGCTGCCCGACGCCGACGACCGCGTCTCGCTCGGCATGACGGCGACGCTGACGCTGGCCGATCGCGCCACCGAACGGGTGGCGCGGCTGCCGCTGTCGGCGCTGTTCAGCGAGGGCGGCGATCCATCGTTCTACATCGTCGATGCCAATGGCGACGTCGCGCTGAAG
>Ga0208849_1000968_pt1 | contig 22712 bp, 22 predicted proteins | sample NGESurdeep072012_10_FD_184470 | JGI IMG/M metagenome (GOLD analysis project Ga0208849, IMG submission 184470) | Arctic peat soil microbial communities from Barrow, Alaska - NGEE Surface sample 53-3 deep-072012 (SPAdes) | ecosystem: Environmental > Terrestrial > Soil > Wetlands > Peat ... | reverse complement strand
AGCCTTCCGACGTCTTGCACCTGGTGCCCAGATTAGTCCGGCCTGATCACAGGAGACGGGTCTGTTGGGGTCCCGGGTCGGGCGGTGTGATGCCAAGGTGTCGATAGGCGAGCTGTGTCGCAACTCGGCCGCGGGAGGTCCGGGCCAGGAACCCGATCTGGATGAGGTATGGCTCGTGTACGTCCTCGATCGTCTCGCGCTCCTCGGACAGCGAGGTCGCCATCGTGTCGAGACCAACCGGGCCGCCGTTGAACTTCCTGATCAGAGTCTCGAGAAGCTGCCGGTCGAGCGGCTCGAGCCCGAGCTCGTCGATGTCCAGCATGGCCAGCGCCTGCTTCGTCGTATCGATCGTCGCGCGCCCGTCAGCCCGGACCTGGGCGAAGTCGCGTACCCGGCGCAGCAGCCGGTTTGCAATGCGCGGCGTGCCGCGCGAGCGGCGAGCGATCTCCGACACCGCGTCAGGGTGGATCTCGATCTCTAGGATCCGGGCGGACCGGGTCACGATCTTCTCGAGCTCGGCCTTGGTATAGAAATCGAGCCGGTAGACGGCGCCGAAGCGGTCTCTGAGCGGGCCGCTGAGCAGCCCCTGCCGCGTGGTGGCGCCGATGCACGTGAAATGTGGGAGGGGCAGGGTCGCCGCGCTCGCCCCCACTCCCTTGCCCAGCACGGCGTCGAAGCGGAAGTCCTCGAGCGCGGGGTACAGCGACTCCTCGACCGTGCTGTTCAACCGATGGATCTCGTCGATGAAGAAGACATCGCGCGTGCTGAGGTTCAGCAGGATCGAGCCCAGCGCGCCCTGGTGGTCGATCGCCGGACCAGAGCTGACTTTGATTGCGACGCCCAGCTCGTTGGCGATGATGTGCGCCAGCGTGGTCTTGCCGAGCCCGGGCGGCCCGCACAGGAGGACGTGCTCGACGGGCTCGCCCCGGCGGCGCGCCGCCTCGAGCAGGATGCTCAGGTTCTCGCGAACCTGCTCCTGGCCGACGTACTCGGTGAGCAGCCGTGGGCGGAGCGTGAGGTCGAACTGGTCGTCGTCCACCCGGGCGTCGAGGATCGGCTCGCTCATTTCCGACCGAGCGCTTTGAGGGCGACCGCAAGCGCCTCTTGCGTATTCGGCGTCGACTTCCAGTCGACCGACTCGATGCCGGCGCGCGCCTCCTGAGACGAGAAGCCCAGGTTGCGAAGGGCCGTCTCGACCGCTTTCGGAACCACGCCGTCGCCCGACATTGCGGCGGCACGCGGCACGGCGTCCAGCTCCGCGACGGCGTCGAGCCTCGGCTTGAGCTCGATGATCACCTTCGCTGCGGTGCGCTGCCCGACTCCGCTCGCGCGCCTGATCGGCGCTGCGTCTTCGCTTACGATCGCGCGCCTCAGGACCTCGAGGCTGGCGGCGCCCAGGATATTGAGTCCCACCTTCGGGCCGACGCCGTCGACCTGAATCAGCATCTCGAACATGTCCAGCTCCTCGGCCGAAGCGAATCCGTAGAGCGCGAGCTGATCTTCCCTGACGTGGGTGTGGATGTGCAGCTCGACCGCCCCGCCGGGCGGTGCCATATCCTGGCGAGTCGATGTCGCGATGCTGACCATGTAGCCCACACCACCTACGTCGACCACCACGTAGTCAGGACCCGCTCGCCGCACGACTCCGGCAAGGTGTGCGATCACCTGGCGGCGGCCCTGGTAAAACGCCGGCTCCGCGCATGGCAGAGTGCGATTGCGATCGCGTCGCGCGCGTGCTCGTCGAGACGGCCCTCGGGAATCTTCACCTGCGCCGCGAGCATGCGCGCCATCTGCGCCTTGTCGGCGTTGCCGTATCCCGTGAGGATCACCTTGACCTGGCTCGGCTTGTACTCGAAGACCGGAACCCCGCGCTCCTCCAGGACCGCGAGGATGGCGCCTCTCGCCTGCGCCACCGCGACCGCGCTGGTGGCGTTGCGACCCATGAACAATTCCTCCAGCGAGGCCTCGGCGGGAGGATTGGCATCGAGGAGCTCTCGCAAGTGGCGCGTGATCACGACCAACCGCTCGCCGTCGCGCCCAGGTCTTGTTACCACCGTGCTGCAAGCCAGCACGAGATTGGGCTCAGAGAGCAGAGCGAAACCGGTGCTCGCGAGCCCGGGATCGATGCCGAGGATTAATCCGTTGCGAGCGGCGGGCATTTGTCCAGCAATCTTCTACACCTGTGCGGAGAAAAACGCGGGTGAGGACTGCGGTCCTCCGCCGCGGGCCGCCTCCTGGGGAACTCCACGCCACGATTGGGAGGCGTTTGGAATTGCAGAGCTTGGGAGTCGGCCGGAGTAAATCCGGCCTACTTGCGACCTTTCAATTAATTGCATTCATACCTGGGCTGAGACGCGTTCTAGGACGTTGGTGGGGATGTCAAAGTTGGCGTAGACCTGCTGGACGTCGTCGTCCTCTTCCAGTGATTCCATCAGCCTGAGCACCGCTACGGCCTTGTCTTCATCAACCGCCACCGTCTGCTTCGGCTGCATCGTGATCTCGGCGTTGTCGATCGTCACACCGAGTTGCTCGACCGCCGCCTTCACCTTTTCGAAATTGTTCGGCGGGGTCGTGATCTCCACGGACTTGCCATCGACCTGCACGTCATCTGCGCCAGCCTCGATCGCAGCGAGGCCGACCTCTTCGGGGTCGAGCTTGCCCGCGTTCGCGGCGATGACGCCCTTGCGCTCGAACATCCAGCCGACGGAGTTCGGCTCGCCGAGGTTGCCGCCCAGCTTTGCGAAGCGGTGGCGGATGGACGCCCCAGTGCGATTGCGGCTGTCGGTGAATGCGTCGACCATGACCGCGACGCCGGCCGGTCCGTAGCCCTCGTAACGAACTTCTTCCAGCTTCTCGCCGGCGAGCTCACCCGTGCCCCGCTTGATCGCGTTCTGGATCTTGTCGGTCGGCATGTTGATCTCACGGGCCTTCTGCATGGCAAGCCGGAGCCGGAAGTTGCCGTCGTGATTCCCACCACCCTCCTTTGCCGCGATGGTGATCTCTCGGCTGGCGCGCGTGAACGCCTGGCCGCGCTTGGCGTCGACGATCGCCTTCTTGTGCTTGATCCCCGCCCATTTCGAATGGCCCGACATTAAGCGAGGTGCCCCGTAGTACAGCCGCAGCAGATTCCCGGGGCCCCCGCGAAATCGCAGATTTCGTGGGGTGGGAACATTCTTTCGTTGATTCTACTTCAGCCGGATTCGAACGAAATTTCTTTTACCGGCCTGGAGGATGTCGCTGTCGTGCAGGCTGGTCTCGGTCGACGCCTTTTCACCGTTCACGCGGACCCCGCCCTGATCGATGAGCCGCTTGGCATCGCCTCGACTCTTGGCAAATTCGACCTCGACGAGCGTGCCGACCAGGTCTTTGACGTCTGAGATGGCCCGCTCCGGCACGTCTTCCGGAACGTCGCGCTTGCGAAACCTGACGTCGAAGTCCGCTTCGGCTCGTGCGGCCGCTTCCTCGCCATGGAGGCGCGTGACCAGCTGGCGCGCCAGCGCGGCCTTTGCATCGCGCGGCTTGAGCTTCAGCGTGGAATCGATTTCGGCAGGGCTCAGTCCAGAGATGAGACGCAGGTACTTCTCCGTCAGCTGGTCAGAGATCGACATCGTCTTACCGTAGATCTCTTCGGGCGGCTCGCTGATCCCGATGAAGTTGCCCAGCGACTTGCTCATTTTCTGAACTCCATCGGTGCCTTCCAGGAGCGGAAACACCGCGACGTCCTGCGGTTCCTGGCCGTACGCCTTCTGGATCTCGCGGCCGAAAAGAAGGTTGAAGAGCTGGTCGGTGCCGCCGATCTCCACGTCGGCTCTTACCGCGACCGAGTCATATGCCTGGTTGAACGGATACAGCAGCTCGTGCGCCCCGATGGGGGCGCCTGTCTTGATCCGCTCCGCGAAGTCCTCGCGCTGCAAGATCTGCTGCAGGGTCGCCCTCCCCAGCAGCCGCAGAATGTCGGCGGCCGTCATTGGCGCAAGCCACTCGGAGTTGTGGCGCACCTCCATCCGGGTGCGATCAAGGACCAGGTCGACCTGCTCGAAATAGGTCTCGGCATTCGCCGCCACCTGCGCGGCGGTGAGAACCGGCCTGGTTTCGGAGCGGCCGCTCGGGTCTCCGATCATTGCCGTGTAGTCGCCGATGATCAAGACCACCGTGTGACCTTCGTCCTGGAAGGCGCGGAGCGTGTCGAGCACGACCAGGTGGCCGATGTGTAGGTCGGGCGCCGTGGGGTCGAGCCCGAGTTTGATCCTCAGCTTGTCCCCGCGCTCCAGTCGAGCTTGGACGTGATCCGCGATGTGGATCTGCACCGCCCGCTCGCGCAGGCGCTCGAAGAACTTGGCCGTCACACCCTGAACTTTATGGGTTGACTGGGCCGGGACCGAAGTAGATCTGGGGGTCGCTTGGCAGCGCGGGCTGGAAGAGGTTGATGATCGGCTTGTCGATTTTGGTCGCGAGCGGCACGATGACATGCGATCCGTTGTAGGCGTTCCGGATGTTGAGCTGAAGGGTGTCGAGCTGCGCGCCGCCGAACGGGTTGGCGGCGGCCCCAAGCTCGTAAACGCAGACCACCGTGAGAAACACGCCGGTGATCAAGCCGACGATGACCCCGAACGAGCGGTTCAACGCTAGAGCGGGGATCTGGATCTGGCTGTGAGCGAGTTGAGTCGCGCCCTCCACGATGACCAGAACGCCGAGGACGAGCCCGAAGAATCCATAGATCCTTGCGTCCGGCGTTTCGAAGTTGGACGTTTGCTGGAGGATGCCACCGGCCTGCAGCCCCATGTTCGTGCCGGCGAGCACCGCGACGTACAGCGCGATGAAGCCGATCAGCCGCCGGAGCACGCCGGTGAAAAGGCCGCCCACGCCGTAGGCGACGATCACCAGGATGGCGAACAGATCGATCCAGGTCAATTTTTGTAGACCCTACCTTTCCTGGACCGAAGCCGCTGAAGCGACCCCGGACCGGGTCCCCCGGTTCGGGTAACCGTGGTCATGCGCACGCTGCCGGTTGTGAAAGACATTGCGGATTGCCATTGGCGCTTCACCGGCGCTGACGTCGCGGAGCTCAGAGAATTGCGAGGCGCTCATACCCGGAACCCCGCCTGGTGTCGCTTTTCCAGTGTCAGCTTGATCTCCGTCATCACTTTGTCCACTTCGGCGTCCGTCAGGGTGCGCTCGGGGCTTCGGAAAGTCAAGGTGAACGCAATGCTCTTTTGGCCCTCTGGAACCTGCACGCCGTGGTATTCGTCGAAGGCACGCGCGCTTTCCAGGAGATCGCCGGCGGACTCCTTGATGGTCGCCAGCAGCAAGCCCGCCGCGACGTGCTCTTCCACCACCGCCGCGAGGTCGCGCTCGATCGCGGGGAACCTCGGCAGGGGCTGTGCGAGAGGTGTTCGGGAGTTGGCGAGCACCGGCTCCACGTCGATCTCGAAGGCCACCAACCTGCCCTCGACCTTGAGGCCGGCCGCCACGGTCGGATGCAGCTCGCCCAGGTAGCCGAGCTGGCGGCCCTCGAGGAAGACGGCCGCGCACCGGCCCGGATGGAAGAGCTCGGCCGCCCCCCGCTGGTAGGTGCAAGCCGGTGCTGACAGCCCCTCAAGGCACCCTGCCAGGACCGATTTGAGCGCGTAGAAGGCGGCCCGGCCTGAATCCGGGGTGTTGCCCGCTGTGGCAACGGCGGCCAGGCGAAGCGGCTCCTCCGGCTGGCTGTACTTCTCGCCGACGCGCGCGAGAAAAGCCGATGCGATCTCGTAGATGCGGACCTCGTTCCGTCCGCGATCACGATTCAGGGCCACCGCGTCGACCAGCGACGGCAGCAGCGAGGTGCGCAGGGTGTCCATGTCGTCGCTCAGAGCGTTCGATACGCGCATCGCCAGCGCAGCGATCCGCAACGCCTCCAGCTTGCGGCCTGAGACCAGGGCCGGGTTCCAGGTCTCAGTGAAACCCGCACCGGCCATCACCTGGCGCGCCGCATCGAGGCGGCGGTCGAGGCTGGGGACGAGCGGCGTCCATCTGTCGTGGCGGCGGCCGGGCAAGGTCGGCGGGACCCGGTCGTAGCCGTACACGCGACCGACCTCCTCGACGAGGTCTTCGGGAATCGTGACGTCCAGGCGGAAGACAGGCGGCAGCACGTCCCACTCGCCGTCACCCAGCACCTTGACGTGGAATCCGAGCCGGATGAGGATCGCCTCCGAATCCTGAAGGGGGACGTGCGTGCCGAGCACCTCGTCTACCACCCAGGGCTTGAGCCTCACGCGAACCGGCTCCTGTGGCTGCGGGTAGACATCAGGCCATTCCCGGTGCACCGAGCCCCCCGCGAGCTCGGCGATGAGCGACGCGGCACGTCGCGCCCCGGCCAGGGCGAGCTCAGGCGGCAGCCCGCGCTCGAAGCGAGCAGACGCCTCAGTACGCAGCCCGAGCGCTCGAGCGGTCTGCCGCACGCTGGGCCCGCTGAAAGTGGCGGCTTCGAGCAGGATGTCCACCGTGCCGGCGGCCACAGCGGTGTCCTCACCGCCGATGACGCCCGCGATGGCGACCGGCCGCCCGGAATCCGCGATCACAAGCATGCCGCCGGCCAGCTCTCGTTCGACGCCGTCCAGGCACAGAAGCTTTTCACCGTCGCGAGCACGCCGAACGCGGATCTCAGCGCCAAGGAGCTTCGTGAGGTCGAAGGCGTGCAGCGGCTGGGCGTACTCGAGCAAGACGTAGTTGGTGATGTCGACGATGTTGCTGATCGGCCGCACTCCGCAGGCGCGCAGCCTGCGCTGAAGCCAGTCTGGGCTCGGACCGACCTTGACTCCCTTGATCACGCCGCCGATGTACCGGCTGCAGAGGTCGGGATCTTCGATGGTCACCTTGACCAGCTCCCGCCCCGGCGGGTTCGCGGTACCGGTGAATGAGGGCATGAAGTCGCGCTTGAGCGGGCGGTCGAGACCGGCGGCCAGCTCGCGAGCGACCCCGAGGTGCCCCATGCAGTCTGGGCGGTTGGACGTGACCTCGACATCCATGATCGCCTGGCTCGGGATCACCGTCGTCAGCGGGTCGCCCGGCGTCCCGCCGTCCAGGATCAGGATGCCCGAATGGTCGTCGCCCAGCAGAAGCTCGTCGGCCGAACAGAGCATCCCGCTGGCCTTGTAGCCGGCGATGTTCATATCCTTCACGAGCCGGCCGTTGGGAACCGTGGTCCCGGCAAAGGCGACGGGGACCAGAGTCCCGACGACCGCATTGGGCGCGCCGGCGATGATCTGCTGAACGCGACCGCCTCCGATGTCGACCTGGTGCACCCAGAGGTCGTTGCGAGACTTCGGATGCTTGACCTGCTCGAGGATCTTCCCCACCACGATCTGGGAGAGGTCCACGAGCGTGAGCGACTCGACCTCGATGCCAAGGCGCGTGAGCACCTCGGCCGCATCCTTGGGTGAGACGTCGGTCAGATCGACGAAGTCACCGAGCCACTCGTAGCTGAGTCGCATTGCTAGCCGAGCCCCCCCGTCCCGGCTTCGCCGGACTTCCCGGGCGAGCGGGGAAGTGACCTATTCATTTAGAACTGCTCCAGGAATCTGAGGTCCGATTCGTAGAACAGCCGGATGTCGTCGACGTCGTGCTTGAGCATGGCCATGCGCTCGATCCCGAATCCCCAGGCGTAGCCGTTCCACTCCGTCGGATCGATGCCGCCGTGGCGCAGGACCTGCGGGTGGACCATACCGCAGCCCCCCACCTCGAGCCAGCCCTTGTGCCTGCAGCTCTTGCAGCCCATGCCGTTGCAGATTCCGCATGTGACGTCGAACTCGAAGCTCGGCTCGGTGAAGGGGAAGTAGCTCGGTCGAACGCGAACCTTGCGTTCGATCCCGTACAGGGACTGGATCATGTAAAGCAGCGTTCCTTTCATGTCGCCGACGGTCAGGGCCCGGTCGATCGCCAGCCCTTCCACCTGGCTGAAATACGGCAGGCGGGTCGCCTCCGGCGCGTCGCGGCGATAGCAGCGTCCTGGGGTGATGATGTAGATCGGCGGCTCCTTGATCCGCTGCATGGCGCGAATCTGCACCGGCGACGTGTGCGCGCGCAGGAGCAGCTCGGGGGTGAAATAGAAAGAGTCCCAGTTCTCGCGGGCCGGATGGCCCGCCATGAGGTTGAGGGCTTCGAAGTTGTACCACTCGGTCTCGACCTCGGGACCAAGCTCGACCTGGTAGCCGAGGCTTTCGAGCACTGTCTCGATCTGGCGCCGGACCTGCGTGAGGACGTGTAGGTGGCCCTGCCCGAGCGGTGGTCCGGGGAACGTGATGTCGATCGCTTCGGTCTCGACGATGTCGGCAAGCCGCTCTACGCGCAGCTCGCCGAGGCGGGCGGCGATCGCACCCTCGAGCTGCTGCTTGATTCCGTTGAGCAGCCGGCCGCGGTCAGATCTCTCTTCTTTGGGGAGGCCCGGGATCTCCTTGATCAGGTTCGTCATCGCGCCACTGTTTCCGAACAGCGCCACCCGCACCTGCTCGAGCTCTTTTTCGTCGCGTGTGGCGGCGATCTGGCTCTTGTAGTCGTTGAGGAGCTGCTCTGGTCCGTGGATCATGCCGCCAGCCTCCTCCTGACTTCGAAGAGGATCAAAGCCGCGGCCGCAGCCACGTTCAACGACTCGACCCCTTCGCTGAGGTGGACCGTGACGAGCTTGAGATCGGAACGAGAAAGCCCATGCGTCTCACTGCCGAGCACGATCATGCCCGCTTTCTCGATCGGAACGTCTCCCAGCGGCGCGCCTCCGGCGGCGGCTGCGCCGTACCCCTCCAGGCCGGCGAGGTCGCTCCACGAAGCACGCGCGACGGTGAGCCGGAACACGTTGCCTGCCGACGCGCGCACAGCTTTGGCCCCATATGGATCGGCGGAACCCGCCAGCACAGCAAGCGCCGGTGCGCCGGCAGCCGCCGCGCTGCGGCAGATCGCCCCGACGTTGCCAGGGTCCTGCACGCCATCCAGCACCACCAACGGCCAATGTCGCCCCCGGGCGGCGGAGATGGCGGCGCTTGCGTCTAGCTCTTTGACTTTTGCGATCGCTATGACTCCTTGGGGTGTGACGGTCTGGCTGACGGTGCGAAACGTGCCACGAGCCAGGGTGATATGCCGTCCGCTTCTAGCGGTGAACTCGTCCCCCTCTCGAACCGCCACCACTTCGAACTCCAAACCGGCGGCCTCGGCCTCGGCGAGCACGCGCGGGCCCTCCAGGAGGACATAGCCTGGCTCGCGCCGTTGGGCGAGGCGCCGCAAGCGGCGGACGATCTCGTTTTCCGGGCTGGAGATCAGCTGGTCAGAGGTTGTTTTTCGCAACCTCCACCAGCCGGGCAAAGGAACCGCTGTCGCGCACGGCCAGGTCAGCCAGCACCTTGCGGTCGATCTCCACTCCGGCCTGGCGAAGGCCGTGCATGAGCTTGTTGTAGGGCAGCCCGGACTGTCGCGAGGCGGCGTTGATGCGCGCGATCCACAGGCTGCGCATCTCACGCTTGCGCCGCCTGCGGTCGCGGAACGCATACGCAAGCGCGTGCAGGACAGCCTCGTTGGCCGGGCGGAAGAGCAGCTTCTTCGAAAGGCGGAAGCCCTTGGCGCGATCGAGGATCGCCTTGTGGCGGCGATGTGCGGGGACGCCTCGCTTGACTCTTGCCATCTCTAGATCCCCAGGGCCCGGCGCACGGTCTTGCGATCGGACTTGGCCACCGGCTGCTCGTTCTCGAAGCCGCGCTTGCGCTTCTGTGACTTGTGCTCGAGCAGGTGGCTCTTGTGCGAGCTGGCGCGCATGAGCTTGCCGGTGCCGGTCACACGGATCCGCTTGGAGATTCCCTTCTGGGTCTTGATCTTAGGCACCGTTTGCGCTCTCTTTGGGGGCGACCTGGCGGGTAGGCGCCAGGATCATGAACAGGTTCTTGCCCTCGAGCAGAGGTGCGCGTTCGACGACCGCGAACGGCTTCGCGTCGTCGGCGACCCGGTCGAGAATCCTTCTGCCGATGTCCTGGTGGACCATCTCGCGGCCCCTGAACATGATTGTCACCTTAACTTTCTCTCCTGCTTCGAGGAACTGCTTCAAACCCTTGAACTTCGTCTGGAAATCGTGCTCCGCGACCTTCGGTCGCAGCTTCATCTCCTTCAGTTTGGTGACATTCTGCTTGCGGCGCTGGTCCTTCTCCTTCTTGATCGTCTCGAACTTGTAGCGTCCGTAGTCGATCAGACGGCAGACCGGTGGGCTCGCTTGCGGCGCCACCTCAACGAGGTCGAGTCCCTTCTCGCTTGCGATGCGCAGAGCGGCGTCCAGGGAGAGCACCCCCAACTGGTTGTTCTGGTCATCGATCAGCCGCACTTCCGAGCTGCGGATCTGATCGTTGATCTTCAGCTCTTTAAACGAGATGAGACGCTACCTCGGGTAAATTCAGAGTCCTGCTATTCCTCCAATTCGGCTAAATAAAACAAAACGGACGGCCTGAAGCCATCCGCCGTAACCGTGACCCTTTCGAGCGATGCCCTGAGGGTGAGGGTCGGTGCCCTGCTTCAGGTGCAGGATCGTACCGGAAACGTAACCCGATGCGCAAAGTGGCGTTGCCTTTGATGACTGTGATTTCCACGGACCGGACCGGCCCCGTAAGGTGGCGGGCATCCATGGGAACGCGATGGCGCGTGCCAGCACTTGGGGCGCTCGCCCTGATCCTGGCCGGCGCGTGCAGCGTCCCAGGGACAGGCGCCGCGAAATCGCCGGCACCGGTGGCCAGCTCTTCTCGCACGAGCTCCCCCTCGGCGAGCCCGGCCCAGAGCCCTTCGCCAGAGCCGGTGGCCGGCGCGTTCGGCGTGCTCGTGAGCTCGCTGAGCAGCAGCAGCTACACCGTCAGTCTGGTCGGGGTTGACGGCAGGGTCGTCGCCAGCCAGCTTGCCAACACCCCCGGGACGGTCACCTGCGGCGGCACAGCGGCCGGGGTCGTTCCTGTTCCCGTGAGCACCAGCAACACGCGGGCCTACTTCATGGACGCGCTCGGCGTCGTCCGCTACCTGGCTCCCAACGGAGACACCGGCCAGACCATCACGCTGCCGATTGGACCCGCTCGTCGCAGCCTGTTCGCGGTCAGCCCCGACGACGCGCTCATGGCGGTGGTGGTGGTGGACTTCCAGCAAGGCGGCGCCACGACCACGTTGTACATGTACCAGCTGCAGTCCGGAGGCGCGCAGCTCCTGCTGTTCAGCCAGTCCGGCGGTTACACGCTCTGGCCGACGGGCTGGCATGGCACCACCAACCTGGTCCTGGCGAAGGTGCCCGCGTGCACTCAGGGCGGCGGACCTTTCAGCGCCGCGCCGCAGGAGCTCCACGTGGTCGACCCGAAGACCGCGGTTCGTCGCTTCATCGTCGGCGGTCCGACTTGCGTAATCGCCGGACCGCCCTCGCCCGCGGGCGCTGTTTGCGAAGACACCGCGGCCTTTGCTCAAGCGAAAGTCCTCGACTGGACCGGAGCCACCACCCATTCGTACCCGATCTCCGGGGCCACTCCAGCCCTTATCTCACCCGACGGCACGCTTGTCGCCATCGCGGCCTACGGGGCCCCGACCACCACACTGCTTCCGACCAACGCCGCGGTCAATCTCGCCGCCTGCGGTTGGATCGACAGCACCCACCTGCTTTCGGGGGGTGACGTCCAGCATCAGCCGAGCGTCGGAGACATAACCACCGGCCAGGTCGTCCCGGTCGCGGCGCAGGGCGACTGCGCCGGCCGGATCCCGGGAGGCTGGTAGGGCGACTTACCGACGGCGCTCGGCGACCTCGGTGGCGACCATGCTGGCGAACGACTCGAGCGAGGAGTCGACCTCTCGGTTTGAGCGGTCGCGGACGTTGACGTGCTCAGTCTCCGCCTCCCGGGCGCCGACGATCGCCATGTAAGGCACCTTGCGCGCATGCGCGTCGCGGATCTTGCGCTGCATCTTCTGCGACCGATCATCGACTTCGACCCGAAGGCGCAGCGAGCGCAGGCGGTCAGCCACCCTGCTGGCGTACTCGTGCTGCGAGTCGGTGATCGGGATCACGATCACCTGTACCGGGTGCAACCAGGTTGGAAAGGCGCCGGCGTACTGCTCGATCAGGTAAGCGGTCATTCGTTCAAACGCGCCAAAGGCTCCGCGATGAATCATCACCGGCCTTTGCCGCGAGCCATCCTCTGCGACGTACTCGAGGTTGAACTTCTTGGGCAGCTGGTAGTCGACCTGGACGGTGTTGTTGGTGAACTCCCGCCGCAGGGCGTCGCGGACCTGGAAATCGATCTTCGGTCCGTAAAACGCAGCTTCACCCAGGCCGATCTTGTAGGGGAGGTTCAGGCTCTCCAGCGCCTCTTTGAGCGAAGCCTCGGCGCTCTCCCATTCGTCATCCGTACCCGCCCATTTGGTCTTGACGTTGTCGCGCACCGACAGGCGGTACGAGTAATCCTCGACTCCCAGCACGGACATGAAGTAGTTGGCGAGCTCGATCGCGCCGCGGACTTCGCCGATGACCTGGTCGGGCGTGCAGAAGATGTGCGCGTCGTTGAGGTTGAACGACCGCACCCGGATCATTCCCATCAGCTCACCCGATTTCTCGAGCCGGTAGTTCTGCCCCAGCTCTGCGATCCGCAGCGGCAGGTCGCGATAGCTGTGGAGGTCGTGGTCGTACACGAGGATGTGGTGGGGGCAGTTCATCGGGCGGAGCTCCAGCTCCTCTCCGTCGTCGAAGCGCATGGGTGGAAACATCGTGTCGTGGAACAGCTCCCAGTGACCGCTGGTCCGGTACAGGTCCAGCTTCGCCACGTGCGGAGTTATGACGTGCCGATAGCCGCGCTTCAGCTCCTCGTCGACGATCCACCGCTCCAGCTCCCGGCGGATGGTGGCTCCGTCCGGCAGCCAGATCACCTGGCCGGCGCCCACGCGCTCGTCGAGCGCGAAGAGCTTCAACTCTTTGCCCAGCTTCTTGTGGTCGCGCTTCTCAGCTTCTTCGAGGAACTTCAAGTAGTCCTCGAGCTCTTTCGGGGTCTGCCATGCCGTGCCGTAGATACGCGTCAGCTGTGGCTTCTTCTCGTCCCCGCGCCAGTAAGCGCCGGCGACGCGGAGGAGCTTGAACGCCTTCAAGTCGCGGGTCGACCTCACGTGCGGCCCCCGGCAGAGGTCCAGAAAATCGCCGGTCCGGTAAACGCTGACCTCGTCACCCTCGACCTTGTCCGCGATCAGCTCGAGCTTGTAGTCCTGGCCCCGCTTGCGGAACTCGGCCATCGCTTCTTCACGCGAGAGCGTCTCGCGGACGAACGGCCTGTCCTCGTTGACGAGGCGACGCATGCGTGACTCGATGGCGCCCAGGTCGGACTCCGACACCGGCTTGCTGAACTGAAAGTCGTAGTAGAAGCCGTCTTGAACCGGAGGCCCGATGCCGTACTTCGTGTCGGGGTAGAGCTCGGTGATAGCCGCGGCGAGGAGGTGCGCGGCCGAGTGCCGCAGCACCTGCAGCGGATCGTCGGTCGCCTCGTGTTCGCCGTAGTCGGCCATCGGGTCGTCCAGTATATGGACGCTTTGTACACGCTCGAGTCGCCCCTCCGGCCAGTGCCCTGTCCCCACCCGGCCGTGGCGTTTGGCCAGGGCCGACCTCCCCGCGCGGCGGGGAGGCCAGGGCAGCGGCCACCTCCCCACATGGTGGGGAGGCTAGATTGAATCCAACGGCGATCGTCGACGCCCTCGGTTATCCCGCGGCGGGGCTGGGCATCCTCATCGAGAGCTCCGGGATACCGTTTCCCGGCGAGGTCCTCCTGCTCGCGGCGGCCGCGTGGTCGGCCGCGCGCCACCACTCGATCATCCTGGTCATCCTGTTTGGTTTCCTCGGCGCGACGGGCGGCGCGGATATCGGCTACGTCCTCGGCTTCACAGGTGGCCGGCCCTTCGTGGAGAGGTTCGGGAGCATCTTCCGCATCCGCCCTGAGCACATTGCGCGCTCTGAGCTGTTCTTCGCCCGGCACGGTGACAAGGCGGTGCTCGCCGCGCGATTCGTGCTGGGCCTGCGCACGTGGGGCTCGATGCTCGCCGGGATGGCGCGCATGCCGTTCTGGCGCTTCCAGCTGTTCAGCGCCCTGGGAGGCCTGGCCTGGGCCACTGTCGTCGGGCTCGCGGGCTATCTCCTGGGAAGCAACCTGCCGCTGCTCGAGGCGATCATCCGGGATATTGGTCTGGGGGGTCTGGTTCTGGTTGTGCTTGCGACGGTGATTCTGATCGTGGCCGGCCAGCGCGCCTCCCGACCACGATGATGGCAACGCCGCCCGCAGCCAGCAGCGCCCCCAGGCCGCCGATGACGTGCGCGGTTCCGATGGTGTCGGAGAGGCCGGCGGCAACCAGCACGGGCACCGCGGTGACTCCGTTGATCACCATGTAGAGAAGCGCGAAGATCCGGCCGCGGATCTCGTCGCTGGTCGACTCCATCAGGTAGGTGATCGCCGGAATCATGATCGCCCCGAACTCGACGCCGAGCAGGAAGCTGAATGCGGCCGAGGTGATCCGGTTGTGCGCCTGCAGGTCGTGAAACTGCGCCATCGCCTCTGGCACGGCGGCGAGGGCGAGCATCGTCACTCCGTTGGCGAGCAGCGAACCTGCCAGCACCTTGGTTCGATCGAGATTGCGCAGGAACTGGCCCAGTAGCACCGCGCTGAGAATCACTCCGACGGTCGCCGGCCCGAGGATGACGTAGGTGTCCTGTGGGTTGATGCCGAGGACCCTGCTGACAAAGGCGGGCGCCAGCGTGAAAAGCATGAACAGGACCAGCACCGCGATGCTGACCTGGCCGAAGGCGAGGAGCAGACCACGCGATGCCCGCAGCGCGTCGACCCCTTCTTTGATGTCGACGAGCATGATGTGGAATCGGTTGCGGCTGTCCGCGACGGGAGGTTCGGTCGTCGGCTGAAGGTGCGGGATGTCTGAGGCGAAGATCAAGGTCCCACCGATGACGAGCAGCACGACCGCGCACCAGTAGGGCGCATACAGGTCGATTCTCGAGATGACCGGCGCGAGGGCCCCGCCGACGACCAGCGTCAGGACCATGGTCAACAGCGCCATCGAGTTGGCGGTGATGAGAGCCGAGCGCGGAAGGATCGTCGGTATGACCGCCGCCTCTGCAGGGCCGAACAGCTGGCCCACGGCGGAGAAGATGAGGGTGATCAGCAGCAGGTGCACGAAGTCGTTCCTGAGGCCCGGCACCAGCGCCGCGAGCGGGATGAGAGCCACGACGGCCGCCCGGCCGAAGTTGGCCCACATCATGATCTGCTTGCGGTCCATGCGGTCCGCGATGACCCCGGCCGGCGGTGCGAAAAGCACGGCCGGGACGGTATATGTGAGCAGCGTGATCGCCACCGGCGTGCTGCCGCCGGAGATCTTGTAGGCGAGGATGATCAGCGAGAAGAGCAGGAACTTGTCCGCGAGCTGCGCGGCGAGCTGCGCAAACCAGATGTTCCTGAATGCTGTGTGCCGCAGGACCGCGCGGAAACCGCCCCTGCCTTCGACCGGAAACCGGATTGGCTGCTCCACCGGCGCTAGAGATTAGCCGCCGGGACTGCGAAAACCCTCGTAGAGCGTCTCCCACTCAGCGAGCTTGAGGGTCTGCGGGCGCCGCTCGGGGTCGATTCCAGACTCGCGAAGGCGAGTGCCGGCCGCTGTGCTGCCGATGCCACTGATCCGGCCCAACGTTCCACCAAGTTGCTTCCGGCGGCCCTGGAACACGGTTTCGACGAACCGGAAGAAAGCATTGAAGTCATCGACATCCACAGCCGGTCGCTCGCGCACGTCCAGGCGCACGAGTGCCGAATCCACGCGAGGCGGCGGAGTGAAGGCCGCGGCCGGGATCGTCAAGAGGAGCTGCGCCTCGGCGAACACCTGCACGGCCACGGTGGACAGGCTCGCGCCGGTCGACGCGGTCCAGCGCTCCGCCACCTCCTTCTGGACGACGAGGGAAAGTCTGCGCGGGCGGGGTGGATCGTCAAGGAGCTTGCGAATCAAGGCGCCGGTGAGGTTGTAGGGGATGTTGCCCGCGACGACCTCATTCCCCGCTGGGAAGGCCGATCGGACGTTGAACCGCAGGATGTCGGTCCGCACGACCTCCACGTTCTTGAGCCCTTCCAGCGATTCGCGCAGCGCGGGGATCAGCCGGCCGTCCAGCTCCACCGCGACCACGCGGCGTGCCCTGCGCGCGAGTGCCACGGTCAAGGTTCCGACGCCGGCGCCCACCTCGAGGACCTCATCCTCCGGCGAGAGGCCGGCCTGCTCTGCAACGGCGTCGCGCAGCACAGGATCGGTGAGGAAGTTCTGCCCGAGGGAATGCTTGAGCTCGATGCGATGACGCCGCAGCAGCTGGTCGAGCTGGTGGGCGTCGGCGGGATCGATCATTCTCATTTCATGCGGCGAAACAGCGCTGAAGCATTCGCGCTCTCTTGTGCCGCAAGCACCTCGACGCTCACACTCCGCAGCTCGGCGACCAGCTCAGCGGTGTCGAGCAGAAACGCCGGCCGGTTGGGCACTCCCATCCGCTTGTGCGCGTTCCCGTACGGAGAGTCGGTTTCGAGGAGCAGGCGATCGGACGGACAACGTTTGACAACTGCACGCAAACCGTGCCGGCTTGGCCTCGTGACAAGCCCCGCAAACGAAAGGTAGAACCCGAGCTCGAGAAATCTCTCCGCCCACTCCCATTCGAGCGCGAAGTAGTGCATGACCCCGCGCAACCCGCCGTGTTCGGAGATCGCCGCCGCGACCTCGGCGGCCGCACCGCGGTTGTGGACCGAGACGGGCAGGTCGCGCCGAACCGCAAGTTCGAAGAGAAGGCCGAGCCGCTCCATCTGCACCTCGCGCGGCGGGCTGCCCGGCTGCTCGAAGTCGAGTCCAACCTCGCCTATCGCGACGACGCGCTCGTCCGACGCCAGCTTTTCGAGAGCCTCCAGCTCGAACGGGGCCATCTCGCTCGGCTGATGGCCCACCGCCGCCCACACAGCGTCGAAACGATGGGCCAGCGACACGGCGGTGCGGCTGCGCTCCAGATCTACGCCCATCGTGATCATGCGGGTGACTCCGGCACCGGCCGCGGCCTCCACCACCTCGCCGGGATCTCCCAGCTCCTCGAGATGGAGGTGTGTGTCTACGAAGATTGCGCTTCCTCTTCGACCACGTCGTCCAACCGCTTGAAGAGCGCCTCGGGAGGCGGTAGCGCGCGGCCGGGCGGGAGCTGTGAGAGTCGCCAGCGGTCGTCGCTGGCGTAGTCACCCGTGATCACCGAGTGCGAGGCACCATCCTCGACGACCTCGCGCACCTCGGGCTGCGGAGCGATCACATCGTCGTAGCCGAGCATCCGGTGCAGCTTCTGGGACGAGAAGGGTAGGAACGGCGTCAGCATCGTCTTGATGTTGTCGACGCAGCGGAGCGCGACATACAGCACGGTGCCGGCCCTCTCCCGGTCGGTCTTGATCGTGTGCCATGGCTGCTCGGTCCCCAGATAGACGTTGACCTTCGCCGCCATGGTCATCGCGTATTTCAAGGCCAGCTGAAAGCGCGCCTGGCCCAGCTGCAGGGCGACGTGGTCCAGAGCATCCTCCACCTCGGTGATGAGGCTTTCGTCCGCAGTGGTGAGCTTCTGCGGTTCGGGCACGGCGCCGAAGTTCCGGTGTGCGTTGACCAGCGTGCGGTGCACGAGGTTGCCCCACGTCGCCACGAGCTCGTCGTTATTTCGCCTCACGAACTCCGACCACGTGAAATCGGTGTCCTGGTTCTCGGGGCCCGCAATCATGAGGTAGTAGCGCAGCGCGTCGGGGTCGTATCGGTCAAGGACGTCTTTGACGTAAATGACCTGGCCGCGACTGGTTGAGAGCTTCTTGCCTTCCATGTGAAGGTGCTCGCTCGCGACTATGTCGTCAGGCAGCTCGTATCTCTCTTTGTCGTTGCTGACGCCCATGAGGATCGACGGCCACATCACCGTGTGGAAGGTGATGTTGTCCTTGCCCATCACGTAGTAGTGCCAGGCGTCGGGGTTTTGCCACCAATCCTTCCACGCGTCCGGCTCGCCGCGCTGAACCGCCCACTCGATGGAGGCCGAAAGGTAGCCGATCACGGCGTCGAACCAGACGTAGATCTTCTTGTGTGGGTTGTCCTCCCAACCGGGCAACGGAACTGGGACGCCCCAGTCCAGGTCGCGCGTGATGGCGCGGCGCTTGAGGTTTCGCACATATTCGAGCGAGTACTTGCGGACGTTGGGACGCCAATTGTCGTGTTTTTCGATCCACTCCTTGAGCTGTTCGCCGAAGGCGGGGAGGTCGAAAAAGAAGTGCTCGGTTTCGCGAAACTCGACCGGTTCACGGCTGCCGCGCTGGTGCGGTTCGATCAGGTCGATAGGGTCGAGCTGGTTGCCACAGTTGTCGCACTGGTCGCCGCGCGCGTCGGCAAAACCGCAGATCGGGCATTTGCCTTCGATGTAGCGGTCGGGCAGCGTGCGGCCGGATGCCGGATCGAATGCCCCCATCTGCTTCTCTTTGACCAGATAGCCCTTCTCATACAGAGTGAGGAACAGCTTCTGCGTGACGCGATAGTGATTGGCGGTCGTGGTCCGCGTGAAGATGTCATAGGTCATTCCAAGCCTGCGAAGGTCCTCGACGATCAGTCCGTTGTTGCGATCGGCGAACTCGTGCGGTGGCACACCCTGCTTGTCGGCCTCATAGGTGATTGGAGTGCCGTGCTCGTCGGTCCCGCTCGCCATGAGAACGCGCGACCCTCGCAGCCGCTCGAAGCGTGCGAGAACGTCGGCGGGCACCGCGAAGCCGGCCACGTGGCCGATGTGGCGCGGGGCGTTGGCGTAAGGCCATGCGGGAGCGACGAGCACGGTCCTTCGGTCGGTCTTCGTTTCAGGCACTGGAGATGACAAGGGTAATCTCGCCGCGCGGAGGGTCGCCCAGCGTGGCCAGCACCTCGGACGCGGTGCCGCGCAGCAGCTGCTCGTGAAGCTTGGTCAGCTCGCGTGCCAGGGTCAGGTGGCGTTCGGGCATGACTTCAGCGACGATCGCCAGCGTTTTCCTGATCCGGTACGGAGAGTCGAACGCGACCGCGGGCCGGGGATCTTTCTCCAGCGTCGCCAGCAGCCGGCGGATGTCACCCGGCTTGCGGGGCAGGTAGCCGAGGAAGGTGAATCCCGGTCCGCCATAGCCGGACGCGGAAAGCGCGGCGGTGATCGCGCTGGGTCCTGGAATCGGTACCACGGTGTGCCCCGCCGCCCATGCCGCGGTGACGAGGGCTTGCCCTGGATCCGACAACGTCGGAGTGCCCGCGTCGCTCACGAGCGCGACATCGTGCTGATCGAGCTCCGCCATGACCCGCGGAAGTCCGCGGCGCTCGACTGGCGCGCGATAGCTGACGAACGGCTTGCGGATGCCGTGGCGGGCGAGCAGCCTGGCGGTGACGCGCGTGTCCTCCGCGGCGATGGCTCCGACTTCACTGAGAATTCGCAGTGCGCGAGGGCTCACGTCTTCGAGGTTTCCGATCGGGGTAGCAACGACGAAGAGTTTGCTCACTGCAGTAATTGCCAATGGGCGTCGCCCCACCCGGCCGTGCCCTGTGGGCAGGGCCGGCCTCCCCGCATGGCAGGGATGTGAAGGGTGCTCACTCCCTTTCTAGCCAGTCTCCCACCCTCTCGGCTATATCCGCCGCCGGTCCTACGAAGCGCGAGGCGGGAGGCAGCACGTCCAGGAACGCCCTGCCGTAGTCACGGCCCAGGATTCGGTTGTCGAGGATCACCACCGCGCCGCGGTCGGTCGAGCGGCGGATCAAGCGGCCGAAGCCCTGCTTGAGGCGCAGCGCCGCCTGCGGCAGCGCGAGCTGCGCGAATCCGTCGCGGACCTGTTCCGCGCGCGCCGCGTAGACAGGTTCCGTCGGCACGGGAAACGGGAGCCTTACCATGATCACGCAGCTCAGCCTCTCGCCGGGCACGTCGATGCCCTCCCAGAAGCTCGCTGTGCCAAGCAGCAGCGGGCGCTCCGCCTCCTCGAACGACTTCAGGACCTGGCGCCGCTGGCCATCAATGCCCTGCCCCAGGATCAAGACCTCGTCGAGGTCGACCCGATGCTTCAAGGCGGCGTGAACGTCGCGCAGTTGCCGGTGCGAGGTGAACAGCACCAGGGTGCGCCCGCCGACGCGCCGGGCGACAGTCGCGATGACCTCCTCGACCTGCCGGTCGAATGACTCGTGCTCGGGCGACGGAAAGTCCGACGGCAGGCAGACCAGGGCCTGGCGGAGGAAGTCGAAAGGCGACGCAAGGATCAGCTCGTCGACGCCAGGACCGAGGCCGACCCTCGACTTGAAGTAGTCGAACGTGCCGCCCACCGCCAGGGTGGCCGACGTGAACACCGTCGACTGCCGGTCTGCGTAGACGTGCTCGCGCAGAAGCGAGCCGACGTTGATCGGAGCCGCGCGCAGCACCAGGTTCTCGGTGCGCGCGACCAGCGTGAACCAGTACACCTGGTTCGGGTCCGGGCTCAGCAACCCCTCGTCCAGCAGGCGGGCGGCGGCCTCGAGGCGGCCACGGATGATCTCCAGCTCCCGAATGCCCTGGTCCGGTTCCGCGCCGCCCAGCCAGTCGCGCACTCCGCCGACCGCCTTGCGAAGTCCGGCATCCAGGGCGGTCAGCGCGGTCACGGCGTTTTCCGCGGCGACGCTCATCGACGGCCATGCATCTCCTTCACGCAGCGCCGGTGTGAGGCGAACCGAATCGTCCCTGCGCTCTGTCTCGCCAAGCTTCGCCCCGACCCAGTGCGTGGCCAGGTCGAACAGGTCCCGAACCCTCCCGCCCGCCGCCAGGCTGATCGGTATCGCGTGGCCGAACGCCTCATCGGACGCGCCGAGGTGCGGCTGTTTCTGAAGTTCTGCGAGCAAACCAGATGAGGGGCCGCCCCCTCCCCCGCGAGGACCGCTGCGCGATCCTGGCGAGACCTCCCCACTCGGTGGGGAGGTGAAAGGGGAGGCCAGGCGCTCGAGCAGAGCGAGCAGTCCTGGGCCGTCCACCTCCTGGCGCAGGCCTCGGGTCGCCGCTTCTTCGAGATGGTGGGCTTCGTCGACCACCAGGTGGTCGAAGTCGGGAAGCAAGCCACCCCCTACCTCGGCGTCCGCAAGCAGGAGTGCGTGGTTGATCACGACGAGGTCCGACGCTTCGGCCTCCGCGCGAGCGCGGTGGACGTAGCAATCCTCTTTGGTGCAGTGAATCCCGACGCAGTCGAGCGGGTCGGATGCGATCTGTGCCCAAAGCACTTCCTCGCGTCCGTGAAGGCGCAGCTCCGACCGGTCGCCGCTCTCCGTCGTGTGAAGCCAGAGCATGACCTTGAGCTTGAACTTCAGCTCGTCGGGATCCTTGCATGGCTCCGCCAGGAACCGGCGCCACCGACGCAGCGAAACATAGTTGGACCGCCCCTTGAGCAGGCGCGCCTTGAAGTCCCACGGGAGCCACTCACGCAGGTCTGGAAGATCCTTGATCATCAGCTGCTCCTGCAGCGTGTGCGTGTTCGTCGAGACCACCACCCGTTCCCCGTGGCGTACCGCTCGCGCGATCGACGGCACGAGGTAGGCCAGGCTCTTCCCCGTGCCGGTCCCCGCCTCGACCACCAGGGTGCCGCCGCGAGCCTGGATCTGGGCCACCGCCAGCAGCATCTGGAGCTGCGGTTCTCGATGCTCGTAACCGGGAAGCGCTCCGGCGAGCGGCCCGTCCGGACCGAGCATGGCCGCCAACAGGGCAGGGTCGTCGGGCGGCGGCTCGGCCTCCTTGCCTCGGATCGAATCGACCATTTGACCCAAAGTGGGACCGGGGTCGGGATTGGGCGCGGTCAGCGCTTCGGCGAAGAAGCGGGCGATGGACCACTCGTACGGCGCCACGAGGGCCAGCATCGACTCCTTCAGATTCTCATCGAGAACCGTGGCCTCCTCTCGCAGCCTGAGCAGCAGCTGGCGCGTCGCGTCGGCGTCGTCGAGAGCGCGATGGGGTCTCGGCTGGTTGAAGCCCATCTCGGTAGCGAGCAGCGGGAGGCTGTGGCTGGCGGCCGAGGGCAGCAGGATGCGGGCCAGGTCCAGCGTGTCCAGGATTTCCATCGACGGGTCCCACAGCCCGGCCGCCGACAGGAAATCCACATCGAGCCGGGCACCGTGCCCGACCGGCTGGCGGCCGCGCAAGAAGTCGGCCAGCTCGCGCAGGGCTGCCTCTGGGCTGGCGGCCCCCCGAAGCTCTTCGGGCTTGATCCCGGTGAGCCGCAGCACGTTTTCGGGGACCGCACGGCCGGGATCGACCAGGCGTTCGAGCGTCGTAGTGACCTGCTCTGGGGTGAAAGCGACGGCGCCGATCTCGATCACTCGATCCCGGGCCGGATCAAGACCGGTGGTCTCGAGGTCGAGGGCTGCGTATTCGGGCACCGAATCGGGATTCTACGTAAAGGCCCGATTCCCCTTGGCGAAGCGGGTGTTAAGCGGTGCGGCGGTTGCTATATTTGCGCCCGATGCAAACCGGCGCGATCGAGGCACCCAAGCGGCTGGAGGACCTTCACGTCCGCCGTGATCTCGTCGCGAGCCTTCTGCTCCGGACCATCGCCTTCGCCGACCAGTTGAGCGGAGCGGCCATCGAGACCCGGCTCGGACTCCCGTTCGAGACGCTGCAGCCGATCATCGAAGAATTCCAGAAGTCCCAGCTCATGGACACC
>Ga0208849_1000967_pt1 | contig 22722 bp, 26 predicted proteins | sample NGESurdeep072012_10_FD_184470 | JGI IMG/M metagenome (GOLD analysis project Ga0208849, IMG submission 184470) | Arctic peat soil microbial communities from Barrow, Alaska - NGEE Surface sample 53-3 deep-072012 (SPAdes) | ecosystem: Environmental > Terrestrial > Soil > Wetlands > Peat ... | reverse complement strand
GCCGCCGCCATCGGTGCTGTAGATCGGAGCGTAGTGGCCACGCAAAGGAATCGACACTCCGCCGAGACCGAGGACGGAAGCCGGGACAGTTGACCGCTGGCCGCTGGCTTCTCCCAGGAACCTCTCAAGCTCGGAACGTTCAAAACGACGTTCGCGACGGCGGCCTACGCGCCGCGCCGGCAACAAGCCGGAGTCGCTCCAGCGACGGATGGACGCCTCACTGACTCGCAGAAGCTGCGCCGCCTCCCTGGTGTTCAGCAGACTATCGCTCACCTGGACTTTACTCACGTCTGCTTGCAGTATTGCATAGCACAGTCATATTATGTAGACAGACTTGTCTGTTAGCATCCGCCACCGACCCAGCGTTCAGCCCGTCGTTGACACGGACGATTTCGATTTCCTGTCGCTTCTGAGTGGTCCCAATTGTCAACGGCTGCTTGAAGGCTCCAAACGAGCCGTCTACCCGGCGGGTGCGTTGGTTGCCCGCAATGGGAGACCTCAGCCTGCTTTCTTGATCGAACGTGGATTGGCACGAGCATTCTGGACCGTCCCGGATGGACGTCAGGCCACGATTGCCATCCTGCGGCCATATGAGCTGGTGGGCGGAGCGGCGATTGCCGGCAATGCACCCTGGACATTCGTGCAGGCGATCACCGAAGCCACCGTGACCATTCTCGACCGCGATAACGTGCGCGCCCTGGCGGAGGAGGAGGTCGAGGTCGCGATGGCGATTGCCACTCAGCTATCCAGGCGGGTCAGCGATGCTTGCCGACTCGTCGCAATAAGATCGTTGGGCAGCATCCGGGAAAGAGTCGCATACGACCTCCTGGATCGCGCCGGTCACTCGCAGGCCGTGATCGGTCGGCTGGAGGTCACTGCGACGCAGGCTCAGCTGGCCGACTCCATTGGCTCGTCGCGTGAGGTGCTGAGCCGTGCGCTCGCGCAGCTACGTTCGACAGGGACGGTTGAAACCGCGCCCGGAGTGGTCCGCATATTGAAGCCGCAACAGCTGGCGGCCATCGTCAGCGCATTTGTGATTTAAGTCACGGGCGCAACAAAGGTCACGGCACTTTGGCTCATCTCACTGAGAAGCTACGGCGCGTGCGCGTTTCAATTCGTCCACAGATTCCGAGAGGGAGGACAGTCTCAGCCGGCTGATTAGGCAGCCGAGCGAAACCTGATTGAATCGATTCCCCACGACCCCCGTCCGGGTTCTGATTGTCCAGGACCATCCGCTGCTCGCTTCGGCGATCTCCAGGATCCTCGAGACCGAGGAGGATCTAATTGTTTGCGGTGTGGCACGGCGCGGTGACGAGGCCGCCACCGTGGCGGCGCGTGAAAAGCCCACCGTGGTCTTGATGGACTTCCGCTTGCCCGACTCCAGCGGCCCGGCGGCGGCCGCCGACATCAAGCTCGCCGCTCCCAACGCGGCCATCGTCTTCCACAGCGCGGACGATTCAGAGGCTTCATTGCTTGATGCGATCGACGCGGGAGCCATTGCCTACCTGACCAAGTCGGCGACCGCCGACCAGATCATCGAGGCAGTCCGCAAGGCGGCGGTCGGCGAGGTCTTGATTCCAGTGGAGCTGTTTGCAAAGGCAATCGCGCGCCAGCGCAAGGTGTTTACCGACGAGCAGGCGCGGCGAAAGCTCAGCGCCCAATTCACGCCGCGGGAGCTGGAAGTCCTCAGGTTGCTGGCCGAGGGCCACGAGACAGCCACCTTGGCCGGCCGCCTGGGCATCGCCCCCCACACGGTGGAGTGGCACGTCCGCCATCTGATCGAAAAGCTGGGAGTTCACTCGAAGCTCCAGGCGGTGATTGCAGCGGCTCGCATGGGATTGATCGAAATCTGACTTTGCAGGGCGTCACGTAAGCCGCTCATAAGCCCTAGGGATAGAGGGCACGCGTCCAGTGTTTGGGCATGGCGACTTTGGAGCCCGCTGCGCGTAGAACCCTAGACATGGGAATAGCCGGCGTGGTCTTGGCCGTGTTTACGTCCGGCTACATCCTCGGCGTATGGGCTGCTTGCTTCGTGCTCAAGCAGCCGCAGCGCCTATACGAAGACGGCGTCCCTGCGCCCCTCGCGGGTGCCCGCGCGATCGCGGCCCGTGTCTTAGGTGCCGAGAGGCGGCTCTGAGTCGGGTGAAGCGCATCCCAGGCCGGCTCAAGGTTGTCCGCCCGGGCTTGGCAGCCACCCATCAGCCGAACATCGCAGGGGGCACTGCGCGGGCCGACTACTTCCTTATCGTGGATGGCGACGCCGCGTTCGCCCGCCTGCTGGAAACGGAGCTTGCGACTATCGGCCTGGAGACACTTCGAGTAGCTGACACCGCGGCGGCGCAGCAATTGCTCGAGAGGACATCTCCGCGAGCGATTGTCCTCGATCTCCGGTTTGTCGAGCTCCCCACGAATCAAGCCGACTCTGCGCAGTCCGCACCCATCACCGAGGCGCTCTCGCGGTAGGTCTCGTGAGATACCGCACTCCGCCCGGCCTGCAGATCCTCCGAAGTGTGCTCATCGCCGACGACGAGCCGAGCATGCGACTCCTGGTTCACGCGACCATCGAGTCGGATGACTACACCGTCGTCGAGGCAGCCGACGGCGCGGAAGCCTGGGCGATGGTCCAAAAGCACAGGCCGTCGCTGGTCCTGCTGGACGTTCAAATGCCCGAACGCACAGGCATCGAGGTGCTCCGGTCGATCAAGGCGGATGCCAGCCTCATCGCCACCAAGGTGATCCTGTTGACCTCCAAGGCGCAGGAGATCGATGTCGAGGCCGGCCTGATCGCCGGCGCCGATTTCTACCTGACCAAACCCTTCTCTCCGCTCGACCTTTTGACACGGGTAGAAGAAGCCCTCCAGCTCTGATGGTGCAGCGCCAGGGGGAGGGGGATATCAGGCCTGATGGCCGTGGCTGGTCCCTGCGCACCTACATGTCGCTGTTCATGCTGGTGGTGGCCACCTGATGGCGATGCCCGACGTCTCCCGACCGCAGCCGGCACTTCCGGCGGACGATTCCGACCGGCTCCTGCGCCTGAGACAGCTCTTCCCGATCGCCGGTCCGGACATCACGGCATGGCCCAGGGTCCCGATGCCGGTCCTGTGCACGGCGTCGATCCTGTTCACGGACCTACGTGGCTTCACACGCCTGACCGAGCGATTCGCCCATGACCCGGCCGGCCTGCTCGAAGTGCTGAATGCACATCTGAAGAAGGTCCTGCGGTCGATCTCCATCTGCGGCGGTGTCGTCGAAAAGTTCGTCGGCGACGGAGTGATGGCCACCTTTGGCGCCAGCGGCGACGAAGCCGACCACGTCGGCCGGGCCATGGCAGCCGCGATCGGTTTGATCGGCGCCAACGAAGCCCTCAACCGGCGATCCGCGGCAGATTGGGGATTCCGGCTCGACGTCGGCGTCGGCATCGCGTCCGGAGATGTGGTGGTCGGCGCCGTCGGCTCAGCCGACCGCTCGGAGCTCGGCGTCCTTGGCGATGCCGTCAACGTAGCCGCCAGGCTGGTGACGCAGGCAGGGCCCGGCGAGGTGCTTATGACCGGGACCGTCTACCGCGCGATGGAATCCATGCTCCAGAGCGAGCTCACGTCCCAGTCAGCCGTCCGGGGGCGGTCAGGCCGTCTCGAGATCTACAGAATGTCCTTGCTCGGCGGCCGCGGCGACCTCGCCTGACTCGCCGTCGACTCGCTGGGCGAGGCCGGCGTGCTCGATGAGGAGCTGGGTGGCTTCGGCCTCGTCAGCCGGCCTGCCGATCAAGAATCCCTGGGCGGCATCGCATCCAGCCTCGATCAGGATCGCTTCGGCAGCCCGATCTTGAAGGCCCTCGGCGACGACGCGCAGGCCGAGATTGTGTCCCAGCCCGACGGCGGATCGGACTATGGCGCCCGAGTCCGGGTCGGTCGCCAGTCCCGACACGAACGAGCGGTCGATCTTGATCTCGTTGACCGGCAATCGCATCAGATAAAGGAGCGAGGAGTACCCCGTCCCGAAATCGTCGAGGGAGAGTCGGATTCCCATCTCGCTCAGCCTGGCCAGCGCCTTCCCTGCTGCGGCAGCCATCGCCACTCCCTCGGTGATCTCGAGCGTCAGCCTGTGGGGCTCCACGCCGGAGGATTCGAGCGCGCGAGCGACCATCTCCTCGAGGGAGTGGTCCTCGATGCAGCGTGGCGACACGTTGACGGACACCGTGACGTCCAGCCCCAGAGCGAGCCACTTGCGAAGCTGGCTCAGAGCGTTGTCCATGACCCATGCCGTCAGCGGGTGGATGATGCCCATCTCCTCCGCCAGAGGAAGGAAACGGTCGGGCGGCATCATGCCTTCGCGAGGGTGATTCCATCGAACCAGCGCTTCCATCCCCTGGATCGCACCCGTCGCCAGGGTGAGCTGAGGCTGGTACTGAAGCACGAGCTCGCCTTGAGGAATCGAGCGGCGCAGCTCGCCCGCGAGACCTGAACGTCGAAGCGTCTGCGCCTCCTGCTCAGGTGCGTAGACGGCATGCCCACCGCCTGACCGCTTGGCCACGTACATCGCAACATCCGCTCGACGCAGGAGGGTCGTGGGGTCGTCGCCGTGAACCGGGTACAGCGCAATGCCGATCGAGGCGCCCGTCTCCACCATCTGGTCCGCGATCGCGAACGGTCCTTCCAGCGCGGCCAGGATTTTGCGGGCCGTGGCAACCACGTCGTCGGGGTGTTTGGCGTCGGTGGTGAGGACGGCGAACTCGTCGCCACCGAGGCGGGCGATGGTGTCGGTCGCGCGAAGCACGCCGCGCAGGCGAGCGGTGACCTCTTGAAGCAGCGTGTCTCCACGGTCGTGGCCGAGCGCATCGTTGATGTCCTTGAAGCGATCGAGGTCAAGAAGAAGGACACCGAACATGTTCTGATTTCGTCGCGCCGAGAGCAGCGCCTGGCGCAGGCGGTCGCCGAACAGGCTTCGGTTAGGAAGGCCGGTTAGGGCGTCGTGCAGCGCCTGGTATTCGAGAGCATCGGTGTGCGCCTTCCGTTCGGAGATGTCTCGCATCGTCGCGATGAACAGATGGCGCGACCCCACCTGCATCGAGCTGACCACGAACTCCAGAGGGAACAGGCTCCCGCTCTTCCTCTTCCCCATCGACTCGTAAGCGGCGCTGATCGGGATGTCCTGCATCAGCCGGTGTTGCAAATAGTTCGTGAACCCGCTGCGATGCGTGGTGGCGATCAAGATCTCCGCCGGCTGTCCAACCAGCTCCTGCTCTTCGTATCCAAAGAGCTTCACCACCGCCGGGTTGGCGGATTCGATGATGCCTGCCTGGTCGATGGTCGCCAGCCCGTCCGAGACGTTGTCGAGCACCGACCTCATCCGCTTCTCGCTGTCCTGCAGGGCAACCTCGGCCCGCTTGCGCTCGACGAACTCGCCGATCTGCGAGCCGACGTCGTTCATGACGGCCACCAATCCTTCATCGAGCTCGCGATCGGCCCAGGTGTGGAGGGAGATCATGCCGACGACACGGCGTCCACTGCGCACTGGGAAACCGGCGATGCCATGAAGGCCGGCGGCGACCGCCGCCGCGGCCCGCGCCGAGCCGTCCGCGGTCAGGTCGCCGACAGACAGGGGAGCTCCGGCTTCCCAGACTCTGCCCGGCAGGCCCTCGCCACGCTTGTAGGTCGCCTCCTGCGCTGTGGCTTGGTAGGCGGACGTGTCTCGTCCCGGCCGCTTCCACGCGGCGACGAAATGCATCGCCTCTCGAGCGGGGTCGACCTCCCAGTACTCGGCGAGCTCCCAATCGAGGGCCAGGCACAGGCCTTCCAGAACGTTGGGCGCCGCTGCCTCCCAGCCGGGTGAGGTCACCAGCGCGTGCGTGACTGCGAAGCGGGCGGCCTGCAGTACTTCGTTCCGCTTGCGATTACCGATGTCGACCGCCACCGTCTGGAAGTGGAGGGGCTTGCCCGATTCGTCTCTCACAAGGCGGGCGTTGACGTCGGCCCACAACGACTGGCCGTCCCGGCGGATGAACCGCTGGTCAAAGCGAAAGCCAGGCGCCTCGCCCGCCATGACCTGCCGCCAAGCGTCCTGTGTCTTTGCCACGTCGTCGGGGTGCGTGATGTCGAAGAGCGACATGGTCCGCAGCTCGCCCTCCGTATAACCGAGCCATTCGTAGAAAGCCGGGTTGACCGAAAAGATGTGGCCGTCCAGCCCGGCAAAAGCCATGGCCGCCTGCGCCTGCTCGAAAAGCGTGCGGAACCGCGTCTCGCTGTCGCGCTCCGCCAGGTCGGAGCGGTGGCGCTCCGTGATGTCGTGGACGAGAGCGAGGAGCCGGTGAGTGCCTTCCGCGCTCAGCGAGCGCACCGCGGTCTCGACCTGGATGCGCCTGCCCTCCTTGGTGACTAGCGCCGATTCATAACGGAAGGGAACCTGTCCGCCGTTGAGCCGCGTCGCCAGCTGCTCGCCGAGACGCTGTCGTTCCCCTTCGGGCGCGAGCTCGATCAGCGAACCGAAGGCTGCGAGCTCGGTTGACGTGTACCCCGTCAGATGCTGATATGCAGCGTTTCCGGCGACGAACCTGCCGTCCTCGGTGATGACCAGGCCCTCACCGATGTCGCTAATCGCGTTCAGCAGCGATGCCTGGCGCTCCGACTGCATGGTGAGGTTGCGCGCGACGACGTGGTGCGTGATGTAGGCCAGCAGCGCGAGGCCGACGAGGACCAGGGCCCAGCTCACGACCTCGGGGGCGGAGAGATGGAGCATGACGAGGGCATCGATCCAGAGGGCCGCCAGCCCCAGGCCGGCGATGCCGATGACATAAAGGAAGTGGCGGGTCAAGAACCCAAGATCGAAGTAGAGGAGCATGGTCGCGAACAACGCGGCCGACAGTGGCATCAGGTCGTTGCCGAGCCACGGCGCGGCGACTCCGAGCACGGCAACAGCAAGCAGCACGTTGACCAACATCAGGCCGAGCTGCACCGCAACCCGGCCGGAGAACCTCGATGCTCTGATCGCCACTGCAAAAGCTCCGTACGCCACGCCAACGGCGATCAGCACGCCTTCTTCCTGGAGTATGACCCTGGGCAGACTGGCCTCCCAGAGGCGGAGCGCCACGGCGCCGATGATCACGGCGGCGGCAAGGCTGGTGATCAAAGGAAGGCGCCAGGACGTGAGAAACGCCGGCCGCCGCGGCTCGACGGCGCCGGCCGACGGCGCGCCGAACAACGAGTCGGCGCCGGCCGGCTGGGACAGGATCAAATCGCTCGCCAAACCACGACCACGATAGCGGTCAACGCTCAGGCCCGGCGCTTCCGGCGCCGGCAGGTTCGAAGGGCTCTCGGCTACTTGCCGATGTACTTGCCCGACTACTTGCCGGTCTTTGCCTTGGAACGCTGGGGGACCGAGCGCTTCAACGGCGCCCTTCGCCCGGCATGGGCCGGCGGGGGCTGGTTGGCCTCGGTGCCATTGGAGTCCTTGGGCCGGCTCGATGCCGCGTGCAGCGTGCGCAGCCTGTCCAGCCGCTCCTGCTTGGCCAGAAGGGCGGTCTTCAGGGCGTCCGACAGCTGGGTATCGTTCATCGGGACCACCCGCAGGCGGGCTTCCAGCTCCAGCACCTCCACTTCGGCCCGAGTCAGCTCGAGATCGATAACTTTTGCCACTTCTTCCTCTTAATACGTTTGAGAGCTACGCAACCTAATAACAACCCCGCGGACGCCCAGGTTATGCCTAAAACCTTAGAAGTGGCTGAGAGAGAGCCAGCCGACCATAACCTTGAGCGACGCCCCGGCCGACGAAAAATGCACCCCTGGGCCGCACAGGGATTGGTGCGTGAGCACCAGGGTCAGGGTACGGGTCAATCGAGAGAGATCGCGTCCCGAAGCTTTTCGAAGAAGCCCTTGGAGACCTTCTCCGGCTTGCCGGTCAGGCCACCGACCTTGCGCAGCAGCGCCTTTTGCTCTCCCGACAGGTCCTTCGGCACCACCACCTGGACGACCACGTACTGGTCCCCACGCCGGCCGCCGCGCACGTCGGGCATGCCTCGCCCGGCCATCCGGAAGGACTGGCCGTTCTGAGTGCCGGCCGGGATCGCTATCTCAACGGGGCCGTCGAGCGTCGGTATCTCGATGCGGTCACCCAGCGCCGCCTGCACCATGTTGACCCGGAGCTCGTAGATGACCTCCTGGTCGCGCCGGGCCAGATGCGCATGGGACTTGACCCTCAGCACGACATAGAGATCGCCTGGCGGCCCACCTCGTATCCCTGCCTCACCCTCTCCGCTGAGCCGGATCTGGGACCCGGTGTCGACACCCGCCGGGATCCTCACCGAGAGGCGATGCGCCCGCTCGAGCCGCCCCTGTCCCCGGCACTGCACGCATGGGTTCTTGAGCAGCCGCCCCGCGCCGCCACAGGTGGGGCACGTCGCCGCGGTGACCACTGAACCGAATATCGACTGCGCTGTCCGCCGGATCTGCCCCGAGCCTCGGCACCCCGGGCACGTTTCCTCGCCGCTCCCAGGCTCGGCGCCATTTCCAGCGCACCTGTCACACGTCGTCAGGCGCGGGACGTCGAGTTGTTTCTCTATCCCCAGGAAAGCCTCCTCGAACGTGATGGTCATGTCGTAGCGAAGGTCATCGCCGCGATTCGATCGCTGCCGTCGCCCGGCTCCTCTGCCGCCACCGCCGAAGAACGTGTCGAAGATGTCGGCGAACGGCATGTCGGTGAAGTCGACCGCCGGGCCGCTACCCTCTACCGCCGCGTGGCCGAACATGTCGTAGGTGCGCCGTCGACCGGGGTCGGACAGAACGGTGTAGGCCTCGCTCGCCTCTTTGAAGCGGGTGGCGGCGACAGCGTCATTCGGGTAGCGGTCGGGATGCGAGTCCATGGCGATCTTTCGAAAAGCTTTCTTGAGGTCGTCGGCGGATGCCTGGCGGGCCACGCCTAATACCTCGTAGTAATCGCGCTTGACCGCCACTGCCTAACGCAGTTTAGTGAGAGCGAGAACCGCCGTCGGCGGTCGGCAGGGCAGGCGGTCGCGCGACTTTGACGAGCGCCGGCCTGACCACGCGGTCGCGGATTCGATATCCGCGGCGCAGCTCCTGGACGACCGTGTCTTCCGGGTGTTCCGAGGATTCCTCGTGGCCGATGGCCTCGTGGACGGCTGGATCGAATGGCTTGCCCAGCGCATCGATCGTCTCGAGCCCGTGCGCGCGCAGCGCCTCCTCGAGCTTGCGCACGCTGAGCTCAAGGCCCCTGGCCCAGGCTTCGTCGATGCCTTCCGGCTGGTGGTCGAGCGCCTTGTGGAGGTCGTCGAGCCCTGGCAGCAGCCTGGCTATGAGGTCGGCCGAAGCGTGCTGGATCGTCTCCAGGTGCTCCTGGCGCGAGCGCTTCTTGAAGTTGTCGAAGTCAGCCGCCAGCCGTAGGTATTTGTCCCTCGCCTCGGCGAGCGCGGCCTCCAGCTCGGCGACCTTTGTCTCTATGGAATCTGTAGAACGCGGAGCCGTGCCGTGCCCGGCCTCGTCGCGGAGTTCCGCTTCGTGCGGATCGTGCGGAAGCTTACGCGTAGTCATGAGATGTAGATACCTCGCAAAGCGGTCGGCTCAAACCCCCAGCTCGGCCATCCGTTCGCTGGCGCCCCGAGCCACCGCCTGAAGCCGGGCCACGGTCTGGCTGTATGCCATGCGCGTCGGACCGATCACGCCAAGCACTCCCTTGAGCCGGTTCGAAGGACCGTAGCTGGTCAGGACGACGGCGCAACCCTGGAGCTGGCTTGAGGCGTTCTCGGAGCCGATCACGATCTGCAGATCGGATTCGCCGATCAGCTCCCGCAGAAGCACCGTGAGATAGCGGGTCTCCTCCAGCACTTCGAGAACCTGGTGCAGTCGCGACGATTCGGCGAACTCCGGCTGGCGCAGCAGGTTGCGCACGCCGTCATGGACGACAAGGCTTTCCGACCCTTTCTCGTACTGGTCCAGCGCGACCACGATCAGCCCCAGCAGCTCCTTGTCGAGGCCCAGTGACGCGCTTTCATACGTCCGCCGGACCTCCTCGCTTGCCTTGCCGCCGAGTGTCTCATTGAGACGCGCGGCCAGCGCGCTCAGGTCGGGCTGCGTCGCGGATTCCGTGACCTGCAGGACCTGCTGGCGCAGCAGGTTCCCTTCCAACAAAAGAATGAGCAGAACCTCGGTCGGCTCGAGCGAGACGAGGTCGACGTGCTTGACGCGCGCCTGCGTGCCCTGCGGCGCGCTGGCCACTGAGGCGTTCTGCGTCACGGCCGCCAGGGTCATCGCCACCTTCTCGACCAGGCCCTGCACGTCGGCAGGTGCCTTGCGGAGCTCCTCGCGAATGAACAGGGCGACACTGTCGGGGATCGCCTCCAGGTCCATGAGGAAGTCGACGAAATAGCGGTAGCCGGAGTCGGTGGGGACCCGACCGGCAGAGGTGTGCGGTTGGGCGAGGTACCCGAGGTCCGCCAGCTCGGCCAGCTCGCTGCGGATCGTGGCCGACGACAGGTTGACGAAATAGCGGCTCTGCAGGGCCTGGGAACCGACGGGCACGGCGCTCGTCGTGAACTCTTTCACCACCGCACGCAAGATCGCTTGCTTTCTGTTCTCCATGGCGTTTAGCACTCTGCCGGGCAGAGTGCTGATTAGAGTACGACCAGCGCGATCTGGTTGTGGAGATCCAGCCCTCGTCGGGTGGGCACGATGCGGCCGTCGTGGCGCTCGATCAATCCACCTTGCACGAGCTCATCCAGCTCTTTATCGAAACCGTCCGGCGCCTCCATGCCGCCGGCGGTCCGCAACCCGAGCATCAAAGCCTCGCCTTGCGCCTTTCGCGGCGCCAGCTCCTCCCCATCGGCCATCGGCTGTTGTGCGGCGATGTACTCTCGCGGCCTCGCGACGTTCCACCAGCGACGCGACGACCTGCCGTCCGTGGCATACGAATGGGCGCCTGCACCTGCTCCGTACACCGGGCGGCAACGCCAATAAGCGTGGTTGTGCCGTGACTCGAAACCCGGTTTGGCCCAGTTCGATACCTCATACCTGGTGAAGCCGGCGCGTTCCAGCTCCTCGCACGCTGCATCGAGCTGGTCCCACTGGAGGTCGGTCTCGACCTCCGGCACCCGACCCTCGGCGCGCCGGCGCCACAACAGGGTTCCCTCCTCGAAGGTCAGGCAATAGGTCGAGATGTGATCCGGGCCGAGGGCGATTCCGCGCCTCAGGGTCTCCAGCCACGAGTCTCGACTCTGAAATGGGACCGCGTAGATCAGATCGATGCTCACGTTCGGCATTCCCATCGACCGCGCCAGGGCGAAGGCACGTGTCGCCTGCGCGGCATCGGTCCTTCTCTCCAGGACCGCCAGAGCGCGCGGTTCGAATCCCTGCACGCCGAGGCTCAGGCGATTGACGCCCCCATCGAGCCAGGCCTGCATCTTTGTCTCGTCGGTGCTCGCGGGATTCGCCTCGAGCGTCACCTCCGCGTCAGGGGCGAGATCGAAGTTAGAGCGGACGAAGCGCAGCAGACTCGCGATTAGCTCGGCAGGAAGTAGGCTCGGTGTGCCGCCGCCGAGATACACGGTTTCCAGGCCGGCGAATGGAAATTGCGCGCGCGCTGCCGAGAGCTCTCGCTCGAGAGCGCCGACATAGTCAGGCATGAGCCTGTCCATCCCGGCATAGGCATTGAAGTCGCAGTAGCCGCATTTGTGCTTGCAGAACGGGAGGTGGATGTACAGGTGTTTGAATGGGAGCGACGTCATATGCCCTTGGGAGCTCACGGCGTGGTCGTCTTCAGATCGGCCACCTCGGCATGGCTGAGCTCGATGAGTCGCTGGGGAGTGATCTCGAAGACCGAGTCGGGCCGCCCCGCCGCCGCCCACACGACGCCATGGCCGAGCAGGTCGCGGTCCATGAACACCGGGACGTCCGTGGCATGCCCGAAGGGCGGAACGCCTCCGATCGAGTACCCGGTCGCATCGCGAGCTATACCGGCATCGGCCTTTGCGACCGGTGCTCCGGCCACCGCCGCGAGCCGCAGTTCGTCCAACCGATTCGCGCCACTCACCAGCGCGACCACCGGTCTTCCAGCCGCCACGAACACGAGGGATTTCACGATCTGGCTCACCTCGCACCCGATCGCGTTCGCGGCGTCGACAGCGGTGCGCGTGCCTGCCGGGAACTGCTTGACCGCGATACCGACCCCAGAATCTGACAGCCACGTTTCGAACCGGCTCATTTCTGATTCAGGATAGGGTTGAGGCAACTTGAGAGTCGTCGTCACCGGTGTCGCGGGCTTCATCGGATCCCACCTGAGCGAACGCCTGCTGGCGGCCGGCCATGAGGTGGTCGGCATCGATTGCTTTGCGGACTACTACGAAAGGGCGCGGAAGGAACAGAACCTGGACAAGTCCAGGAGCCACGACCGCTTCCAATTCGAGGCAGCGGACCTTGTGGATGCCGACCTCGCTCCCCTGCTCGACGGCGCCGACGTCGTCTACCACCTCGCCGGCCAGCCCGGCGTTCGACCCAGCTGGGGCAATCAGTTCGACCGTTACGTTCGCGACAACGTGATCGCCACCCAGCGCCTTCTCGAAGCCCTGAAGGACGCTCCTATCAAACGCTTCGTGTTCGCCGGGAGCTCCTCGGTGTACGGCGATGCCGAGAGATTCCCAACCAAGGAGACGGCGCTGCCTCGACCGCTATCGCCCTACGGCGTGACCAAGCTCGCCGCCGAGCACCTCACGAATCTCTACACAAGGAACTTCGGCATCCCGGCGGTTTCGGTCAGGTACTTCACCGTATACGGCCCGCGCCAGCGACCCGACATGGCGTTCTCGCGCTTCATGCAAGCCATGACCGCCGGGGACGACATCGAGGTGTTTGGCGATGGCGAGCAGACGCGGGAGTTCACCTACGTCTCTGATGCCGTCGACGGCACCATCAAGGCGTCGACAGCTGATGTTGTCGGCCAGATTTTCAACCTCGGCGGTGGCAGCCGCGTGACTGTGAACCAGGTGCTCGCAACGCTGGAGGAGATCAGTGGACTCAGCATCCGAAGACAGAACCTGCCGGCGGCGCCGGGCGATCCGCGTCACACAGGGGCGTCCATCAACCTGGCCCGGGAGAGGTTGGGCTGGGAGCCGCGGGTGTCCTTGGCGGAGGGCCTGGCCAAGCAATGGGAGTGGTTCCGGGCGACGGAGCCGGAGCGCTAGGTTCGAACCACTCGAGCCTTATTCATCAAGCTTGAGCACCGCCATGAAAGCCTCTTGCGGGATCTCGATCGAGCCCACCCGCTTCATCCTCTTCTTGCCTTCCTTCTGCTTCTCCAGCAGCTTGCGCTTGCGCGTGATGTCGCCGCCGTAGCACTTGGCGAGCACATCTTTTCGCATCGCCGCGATTGTTTCGCGGGCGACTATCTTGCCGCCGATCGCCGCTTGAAGCGGGACGATGAACATCTGGCGCGGGATGATCGTCTTCAGCTTTTCGACCAGCTTGCGACCCTGGATCTGTGCCTTACTCCGGTGCACGATCAGTGACAGCGCGTCCACCGGCTCGCCGGCCACGAGCACGTCGAGCTTCACGAGGTCACCTTCGCGGAAGCCGATCATCTCGTAGTCCATCGACGCATATCCCTTGGACCTGGACTTGAGCTGGTCGTAGAAGTCATGGATGATCTCGCCCAGCGGCATCTCGTACTCGATGACCACCCTGTCGCCGGGCCTGTGCTCCAGATGCTTGTATCCCCCGCGCCGTTCCTGGCACAACTCCATCATCGGGCCGACAAAGTTCGACGGAACGATGATCGACAGATTCACGAAAGGCTCCGCGATCAATTCAATCGTGGTCGGGTCTGGCATCAGCGCGGGATTGTCGACCTCGATGACCGCGCCGGTCTTGAGCGTCACCATGTACTCGACCGTCGGAGCCGTGGTGATGATGTCCAGCTCGAACTCGCGCTCCAGGCGCTCCTGAACGATCTCGAGGTGGAGAAGGCCCAAGAACCCGCAGCGAAACCCAAAGCCGAGGGCCGCGGAGTTCTCCGGCTCGAACGACAGTGCGCCGTCGTTGAGCTGCAGCTTCTCGAGGGCTTCCTTGAGGTCGCCGAACCGTTCGGAGTCGGTCGGAAAGAGTCCGGCAAACACCATGGGCTTGACCTGTCGGTAGCCGGGCAGCGGTGTCGCGGCGCCATCGTCGGCAGTGGTGATCGTGTCGCCCACCCTCGCGTCGACCACGTTCTTGATCGCGGCGGTGACGTAGCCGACCTCGCCGGCGGTCAGCTTCTCCGCGGGCCTGGGGCCTGGAGCAAACCAGCCGACCTCGTCCACCTCGTGGACCTTGCCGGTGTTCATCATCCGAATCTTGGTGCGAGGAATGATCTCTCCGTCGACGACGCGGACGTAAGTGATCACTCCGCGATACGTGTCGTAGTGGGAGTCGAAGATGAGCGCGCGCAGCGGCGCTTTGGGGTCGCCATGCGGGGGCGGGACCCTGGCGATCACCGCTTCGAGGATGTCCTGGGTGCCGATGCCCTGCTTGGCGGAGGCGAAGATGACCTGATCGCGGGGAATCCCGGTTACGTCCGCGATCTCCTCCGCGACCATCTCGGGCTGCGCGGCGTCGAGGTCGATCTTGTTGACGACCGGCACCAGGGTCAGGCCGGCTTCAACGGCCTGGTAGAGGTTGGCCAGCGTCTGCGCCTCTATCCCCTGCGCAGCGTCGACGACAAGGATCGCGCCCTCGCATGCAGCCAGCGACCGCGAGACTTCGTACGCAAAATCGACGTGGCCGGGCGTATCGATAAGGTTCAACTCGTAGGTCTTTCCGTCGCGGGCGGGATAAGTCATGCGGACGGCCTGCAGCTTGATCGTGATGCCCCGCTCTCGCTCGAGGTCCATGGTGTCGAGGACCTGGTCTTGCATATCGCGCTGGCTGATCGAGTTGGTGAACTCGAGGAGCCGGTCGGCAAGCGTCGACTTGCCGTGATCGATGTGGGCGATGATGCAGAAGTTCCGCACCAGCGCCTGCTTCACGGTCAACACGCTATGAATCGTAGGTGCCAGGCCGGATTGACCGTGCCAAGATTGCCGGCAGCATGATCACGGCGCTCGGTTTGCTCATTCTGCTTGCGGGCGGATTTCTGTACACCAAGGTTGTGGGCGACTTCCTCATCAGGCACGTGACCTCGCGATCGTTGGGTACCCTGGCACCGGGATACGCGGCTTCGCGCTCTGGCATCAAGGCCTACTCAAACGTCATTGCGTCGTTCGGCATCCTGGTCATCGGCCTTGGCGCCACCGATTGGGCGGGGAGCCTGGGCGCGTTTGTGGCAGTCGTCGGGCTGGTTAGTTTCGTCGGGTTCTCAGCCGCTGCGATTGCCGGCGAGGTGAAGACGTACCGCGCGCTGAAACGCTAGACCGCGATCGGCGCGGGCTGGTCGAGTCGCTGGTGGGCGCCCAGGCTGAGCGGGCGGGAAAGTGCGGCCGAGCAAATCATCGAAGCCATCTCGGCGGCGTCCGCGGCCGTCGCGGAGCCGGCGCCCGACCCCAAAACCCGCAGACCGCGCGCAAGCCCGCGCCCACTGCGGAGCACGCCGGCCGCGGAATCCAGGACGCGGCGGACTTCACCCAGGCTGAGCTCACCCCGCCTCCACATGTGACCTCGCGCGCTAGCGGACCCCACAATGGGCGCCGTGGCAGTAGCCGCTGCGGCTGCACGCCTTCCGAAAGTGGCTGCCTCGAGCAGCGAGTTGCTTGCCAACCGGTTGGCGCCGTGCACGCCGGTCCGTGCGCACTCGCCGGCAGCGAACAGGCCGGGGACCGACGCCCTCCCATCGAGGTCGGTCGACACGCCACCCATCGTGTAGTGGGCCGCCGGCATTATCGGCACGGGCTCGTGCAGCGGATCGATCCCCGCGTGGCGGCAGTTGCGCATGAAGTTTGGAAAGCTCACGCGCAACAGCTCCGAATCCATGTGCGTTGCTGAGATGAACGCGGGGCCTCGATGCTTCGCCAGCGCCACTGCCACCTGGTCTCGCGGCAGAAGCTCGTCGATGAAACGCTCACCGGCTGCGTCGACCACATGAGCGCCCGCGCCGCGTAGGGCCTCCGTGATGAGGAATGGGTGGGGACCAGCAAAGACGGTCGGGTGGAACTGGACGAACTCCAGGTCGGCGACATGCGCCCCGGCACGCGCCGCTTCGAGGATGCCCTTGCCGTTGCTCAGCCGGCTGTTGGTCGTGCGCTCGTACAGGCCGGCATACCCGCCGGTGGCGAGAATCGTTGCGCCGGCGTAAACGGTCAGGCCGCCGGAGAACTCCGCCCCTTCGCACACTCCGTCGCCAAGCAGTGCATGCAGCCGCGCGGTGAAGCGGGTGATGCGTGGCTCGAGGTCGATCGCCGCATGCACGAAAGCCATGAGCGTGTGACCACTCTGATCGCCGCCGAGGTGAAGGACGCGAGCCATCGAGTGGGCCGCCTCGCGGGCAGCGTCACCATCGAAACGCACGCCAAGAGACTCCAACCAATGGACCGTCTCCGGACCTGCCGAGGTCAGCATCGTCACCGCGTCCGGATCGCACAGCCCGGCGCCTGCGGCCAGGGTGTCGATGGCGTGTAGCCGAGGCGAGTCCTCCGGCAGCACAGCGGCGGCGATACCGCCCTGAGCTCGCTCGGATGAGGCGGGGCCGGCCGACACGAGCGCGACGCGTGCGCCCAGGCGTGCGGCCTCCAGCGCTGCGGCGGAACCCGCGAGCCCGTCGCCGATGACCAGGACGTCAGTGGCAACCTGACTGCGGAGATCGGAATTGATCACAACTCCACCATCCGCTGAATGGCGCCCCGAGCGCGGTCGGCAACGTCCTCTGGCACCTTGACCTCGAACACATCGTCGCGCAGCGAGATGAGCAGCTTCTCGAGCGTGATCTTCTTCATGTAGCGGCAGATGGCGCGCTCGCTCGCGGCGTAGAAACGACCCTGCGGCGCTTCCTTGGCCAGGCGATGCATGATTCCGAGCTCCGTCGCGACGACGAAGCTTCGGGTCGGGTACTGCTGAGCGTGCTTGACCATGCCCTCAGTGCTGAGGATGTGAGTTCTGTCTGCGTCGATGTCGCCGCTCGCCTTGAAGTACATGCACTGGCTGGCGCAACCGCACTCGGGGTGAACGAGCAGGTCGGCGTCACCGTGCTCCGCGCGAGCCCTGTCGAGGTCGGCGGGCCTGATCCCCGCATGCACGTGGCACTCGCCCGGCCAGACATGCATCTTCCGCCCCGTGACTTTCTCCAGGTAGGTGCCAAGGAACATGTCGGGCAGAAATAGAATCTCCCTGTCTTCAGGGATCGCGCGGATGACGCGCTCCGCGTTGCCTGACGTGCAGCAGTAGTCGCTGAGCGCCTTGACCTCCGCCGTCGTGTTGACGTACGAAACCACGACAGCGTCGGGAAACTCCGCCTTCCATGCGGCCAGCTGCTCGGCGTTGATGGTCGCGGCGAGCGAGCACCCCGCGGCGAGGTCCGGAATCAGGACGCGCTTCTTCGGGCTGAGGATGACAGCCGTCTCGGCCATGAAATGGACGCCGCAGAACACGATCAGGTCGGACGGCGTCGCGGCGGCTTGCCGTGACAGTCCCAGCGAATCGCCTACGTAATCGGCCACGTCCTGCACCTCGGGCACCTGGTAGTTGTGCGCGAGGATCACCGCGTTGCGCTTGCGCGCGAGCTCGCGGATTTCCGCGCTCATGCCCGCGATGTCGCGCGGCACGTCGCGCCGGGAATACTCGGCGGCGTCAGCCTCGAGCGAGATTGTCTCTACCGCCATGTCCTTGTCACCTCCAGGCTCAGGTCCAGCGCCGGCGCCGAGTGCGTAAGCGCTCCAACCGATATCCGGTCGACCCCGGCTCGCGCAGCTGCAACAGCTCCTTCCAAGGTCATGCCCCCTGATGCTTCCAACTTCGCGCGGCCCGCGGTGATTTCAACTGCTTGCCGCATCAGCTCGGCCGTCATGTTGTCGAGCAGCACGATCTCTGCCCCAACGTCGAGCGCCTCGGCCAGCTGCTCGAGCGTGTCCACCTCAACCTCCACGGCCATCCCGACCTTGCGCGCGCGCCTGATCGCTTCGCGCACTCCGCCAGCGGCCGCGACGTGGTTGTCCTTGATGAGGATCGCGTCCCACAAACCGTCGCGGTGGTTGTGACCGCCCCCGGCGCGCACCGCAGCGCGTTCGAGCGAGCGCAGCCCGGGCGTCGTCTTGCGCGTGTCGAGCAACGTGACTTTTGGGTAGGGCGCTAACGCGTCCGCATACCGGCGAGTCATCGTCGCTATTCCTGAAAGGCGCTGCAGGAAATTGAGCGCGGTGCGCTCGCCGATGAGGATCGAGCTCAAGGAGCCGCTGACCCTCGCGACCTCAACGCCGGCCGCGAGCCGGGCGCCATCGGCAAGGAGGGCCTCGTATTTGCTGGCCGGATGGATCATTTCGAACACGCCCGCCGCGGCGTCGCTGCCGCTCAGCACACCCGGCTTGCGAGCGATCACCACCGCTTCGCCCATCAGATCGGCGTCGACGATCGAGCTGGTCGTCACATCGACGTTGCTCTCGCCGAGGTCCTCGGCGAGGGCGGCCGCCACCACCTGGTGCAGGTCAGGCTTCGATGAAACCATCGGGCTCCTCGCGCAAGCCAAAGGCCTGCTGGGTGAAACGGAAGAGATATGCCTTCTTGCCGCGGACGCTTCGCTCCTTGCCGGTCTGCTCGATCACGCCGCGGTCGACGACCCTGCGCCAGAAGTTGCCTCGATTGATCGACAGCCCAAGGACCGCCTCGTAGACGTGCTGGAGCTCCGAGATCGTGAACTCGGAAGGCAGCAGCTGGAATCCAACCGATGAGTAGCCGACCTTGCTCCGCAGGCGCCGCACCGCGTAGTCGACAACCTCGCGATGGTCGAACGCCATCTCGACCGGCAACCGCCTCACCGGGTGCCAGTCCTGCTCAACCCCATCCTTCTCGCCCGCGCACGCCTCAGCCGCTGCGACAGGCACGATCGCGAGGTACGCGACGGACAGCACGTCGCCGCGTGGATCGCGCCCAGGCACCACGACATGGCCGGCGCTATCCAGCTGCTGGGGCCGGTGAAAGGTCTTGAGCTGCTCGATCCAGCCGCCGTCGACCCCCGTGATGCCGACCTGGAGGGCGCGCGCCTGTGAGTCGAGCGAAGAGCCGGGGCAGCGCAAGCCGCCGGGGAGCGCCCAGAAACCCGGGTACGGTGGCTCGGTCCGCCGGCGAAGGAGCACGCTCAGCTCGCGACCCGCAAGCGTGAAGACGGCCAGGTCGACCGAGACCGGACAGCTCGAATCTATGAGGTCACGCGAAACCTTTTGCTCCACCATCCCATGCCCAATGTTATCTCATTTCGAAGCGACATGGGAAGCGAACTTATGGACGTGTCACCAGGGCCGTCGCCAGGGCCACCAGGGCCGCCGTGTCGGCGCGCAAATTGCGCGGGCCCAGGGTGGCCTTTTGAGGCACCAGCGCAAGCTCTCGGTCCGACCAGCCCCCCTCGGGGCCGACCAAGAGCGTCAGGTTTTGGGGCTCCGCCATGTCGGCCAGCCGTACTGGCGCGGTGCGCACGAGCATCACCGGGTTCTCGTTCATGTCGACTACGTCTTCGAGCGATGACGGCCCAAGGACATCGGGGACGCCCAGCCTGCCGGCGAGCATCGCCGCCTCGCGGCAGATGGTTCGCCAGCGTTCAGGCTTGGCACCGCGCGCCACACTGCGGTCGGCCTGGACGATGTGAAAGGCATATGCGCCGGCCTCTGTGCATCGGGAGAGGACGAGTTCGAGCGCGGGAGCAGGCAGGTGGGCGATGGCGATCACGATTCGTGCCAACGGCTCAGGGTCGTGCGCACGCTCGGAGACAACAGTGCCCTCGACCCGTTCCGCGGTGACTCGATCGAGACGCAGCGTGAGCATGAGTCCCGCCGGGTCCACCACCTCGATCTTCTCCCCCACCCGCGCCCGCAGCGAGCGAGCGAGATGGCGAGCGTCGTCGCCCAGGATTACCGCGCGCTCACCATCTCGCTGGACAAAAAAGGAAGGCAACCGTTACATCGCGTTGAAGGTTTCGTAGACCGCGATCTCGCCGCCGCTCCTGATGATGGGACAACCCTTCGCCAGCTTCGTCGCCTTGTCAAGCGAGGGGGCATCGATGATGCTGTAGCCGCTCGCGCGCTTGCCAATCGGCCCTTTCGCGGTGCTGCCATCAGCCCTGATCTTGTTAACCGCCCCAGAAAACGGATTGCCACCGTCCACCATCGCCGGCCCGACTTTCGCGAACCATTTCTCCCACTGCTTCAAGACCCGCGCCTGCGCAGCCGGCGACTCCGGCATTCCTCCGCCGTAATAGACGAGCAAGTACTTCACGCTTCCTTCTCCTTGTCCATAGGCCGCTGCGACAGATGCGCAGGGTGCCCACGCAGGCTACCTGTTGCGCGCGGCAGTGCTGAGATTTTCTTGCGCGGCGAAGCGTATTGCAAGCGGAGCACTGCGATCAGCGCCAGCGCGGCCGCGAGCCTGTCTCGATTTGCCGAATCGTTGAGCCAGCGGCTCGTGCCCGAAGGATGCGGCAGCGGAACGATCACAGGCCGTTCCCCGAACCGATTCCCGACGCGATCCTCGAGGGAGCCGGGACCAAGGAACCGATTGATAGCCATCTGGCCGACTGGGATCAGGACCTGTGGTTTGAGAATTCGCAGCTCGGCATCGAGCCAGTGGGCGCAGTTGGCGATCGCGGACGCGGGCGGCCGGAGATCCCCGGTGCCGGTCGCGTTCCGTCCCGGAAAGCAGCGCATCAGCGCTGCGATGTAGGTGAGGCTGCGGAAGTCTTCAGCGCCGGCGAAGCCGGCGCGAAGCATCCAGCGGTCGAGCTCCTTGCCGGCGCGACCATCGAAAGGACGCCGCGACACTCGTTCGGTGGGACCTGGTGCCTGGCCGACCAGCATGAACGGCGCACCCCATTGACCTGAGAAGGTCGGATTCGCCTCGGGGATGATGCCGTCGCCGACGCACTTGTGGCAAGCGCGGCAGGCCGCTTGATGCGCAAGCAGGGTGGATGGACTCATGCCAGCTCGAAGTTAACAGGCAGGGTTGTCCAACCGGAGCGAGTCCCTGGGTATCGGTAACATGCGTTGGCGATGACACTTCCCTCCACCGAGCAAGTGCTCGGCGTGCTCTCCCACATCCAGGACCCAGACCTCGGGCGCGACGTCGTAAGCCTCGGGATGATCAAGGAGCTGGAGGTCAGCCCTCAGGGCAAGGTCAGCTTCACGTTCGAGCTGACGACGCCGGCGTGTCCCGTCCGCGACCGCTTCAAGTCGCAGGCGCAGGACCTGGTCGGAGACATCCCCGGCGTCACCGCTGTGGAAGTCCACATGACCGCCAACGTGCGGCCCGCTTTCATGCGACCCAAGCCCTCAGAGATCCTCCCCGGCGTCAAGCAGACAATCGCCGTCGCCTCGGGCAAGGGCGGCGTGGGCAAGTCCACGGTCGCCGTTAACGTCGCGGCCGCGCTGCGCAAGGCCGGCGCCGAGGTCGGCCTCCTGGACGCCGACATCTACGGTCCGTCGGTCCCGGCCATGATCGGGTCGCACGCCGTGCCCGAGCAGGTCAACGGACGCCTGCAGCCGATCGACGCTCACGGTCTCAAGGTGATGTCGTTCGGCCTGATCTACCCCGGCGAACAGCCGACGATCTATCGCGGGCCGATGGTCGGCAAGGCCATCGAGGCGATGATGGTCCAGGTCGACTGGGGCCGGCTCGACTACCTCGTGATCGACCTCCCCCCGGGCACCGGCGACGCCTCGTTGACCCTCGCCCAAGCGATCCCTCTCACAGGCGTGGCCATCGTGTGCACGCCGCAGGATGTCGCCACCGACATCGCGGTCAAGGCCCTCCAGATGTTCAGGAAGCTGAACGTCACGCCCCTTGGCCTGATCGAAAACATGAGCTGGTACGTCTGTTCCAATTGCGGGCACCGCCACGAGATCTTCAGCCACGGTGGCGCCGAGTCCGCCGCCAAGCGCCTGGGCGTACCGTTCCTGGGCGCGATTCCGCTCGAGGAGGGCATCCGCGAGGATGCCGACTCCGGTACCCCGGTTGTCATCTCGAGGCCCGAATCCGCGGGCGCCCAAGCCTTCACGCACATCGCCTCGCAGGTGGCCGCCCGAACCTCCATCCAGTCATTCCGGCAGCTGCCGGTGATCAACGTCCGCTAGGAGTCGGCTAGCCCACTGCAAGACCCCGACCCGTTTCCAGTCAACGTCGACGCCGACCGCGAACGCAATGTGATGGACGTGGTTTGGGAGGACGGCCACCGCAGCACGTACTCGGGGGAGCAGCTCCGCTGGGCGTGCCCCTGTGCCGAGTGTCGTGGTGAGGCGGGCGCCCCGGGCCGCCTGTCGCGCGTCAAGAACCTCGCTCCAGAGGAGCTTCGACTTCAGGACGTGAGCCTCATCGGCCAGTACGCGCTGCAGATCGCATTTCAGAGCGGCCACGCCACCGGGCTCTATACGTTCTCGCTGCTACGTCGGCTCTGTGCCTGCGAGGAGTGCGCGGCCGGTCGTAAATCCGATCTAGGGCATAGTCCTCCGTGACATAATTCGCCTCCGGCCCGTTTTCCTTACGCCCTTGCAAGAGATCCAGCCCTCGCCACCACCGGCCGCAGCCTTACGGCGACCCCGACGAAAGGGGCTCGCCGGTCGAGGTTGGATCC
>Ga0208849_1000965_pt1 | contig 22759 bp, 15 predicted proteins | sample NGESurdeep072012_10_FD_184470 | JGI IMG/M metagenome (GOLD analysis project Ga0208849, IMG submission 184470) | Arctic peat soil microbial communities from Barrow, Alaska - NGEE Surface sample 53-3 deep-072012 (SPAdes) | ecosystem: Environmental > Terrestrial > Soil > Wetlands > Peat ... | reverse complement strand
GAAGACCATCATGAAAGAACTGATGGAGAGCCAGAACTCGATTGTGTTTATCGATGAGCTGCACACGCTGGTGGGTGCGGGATCGGCGGAGGGGTCGCTGGATGCGGCGAACATTTTGAAGCCTGCTCTGTCGCGGGGCGAGATTCAGTGCATTGGCGCAACAACTCCGGCGGAATACCGCAAGTCGATTGAGAAGGATCGCTCGCTCGAACGGCGCTTCCAGGCGGTGAAGGTTCCGCCGCCGAACGAGGCAGAGGCGATCAAGATCATCATGGGCATCAAGGACCGCTATGAGAAGTTTCATGCGGTGAGCTATACCGATGCCGCGGTGGAATTTGCTGTATCGCACTCAAGCCGGTACATTCCGGACCGTTTTTTGCCGGACAAGGCCATCGATTTGATCGACGAAGCGGGTGCGCGCGTGAAACTGCGCCAGACTTCGCTGCCTGAAGAGATCACCGAAGTTCAGAAGCGGATCAAGTTCATCGTGCACCGCATGGATTCTGCGATTGCGAATCATGAGTTCGAGAAGGCGCGGTTCTACTCCGACGAGGAGCGCAAGGAGCGCGAGAACCTGCGCGCGCTGCGCGACAAGTACCACCTTGATGATTCGGCGGCGGGGATTGTGGGCCGCGAGGACATTGAGGATGTGGTGAGCCGGTGGACGGGCGTGCCGGTGACCAGCATCAAGGAAGAAGAGACGCAGAAACTGCTGCGCGTGGAAGAAGAGCTGCACAAGCGCGTGATCTCGCAGGAGAAGGCGATTTCGGCGTTGGCGCGGGCGATTCGCAGGTCGAGGGCTGGATTGAAATCTCCGAACCGGCCGATTGGTTCTTTTCTTTTTCTTGGACCAACTGGTGTTGGAAAGACAGAGATGGCGAGGACGCTAGCGAATTTCTTATTCGGGTCAGACAAGGCGCTCATCCGGTTCGATATGTCGGAGTTCATGGAGAAACATTCGGTGTCGAAGCTGATTGGTTCGCCTCCGGGGTACGTCGGCTACGAGGAGGGTGGGCAGCTGACGGAGCGGGTGAAGCGGTCGCCCTATTCCGTGGTGCTGTTGGATGAAATTGAGAAGGCGCACCCGGATGTGTTCAACATTCTGCTACAGGTGTTTGAGGATGGGCAATTGACGGACGGCCTGGGCAACACCGTCGACTTCAAGAACACCATCGTCATTATGACGTCGAACATTGGCGCCAAGTACCTGGTGAAGGAGAAGAAATCGCTTGGCTTCCACGGCGATGCTGAAGAGGTGATTAACGAGGCTGTCGAAAAGAATGTGATGGCCGAGGTAAAGAAGGCGTTCAACCCTGAATTCCTCAATCGCCTGGACGAAACAATTCTCTTCCAATCGCTGACGGACGGGGACCTGATCCAGATCGTCGAACTGCTGGTGCAGACTTTGAACGTCAATCTGGCGCAGAAGTCGATTACGATTTCGGTGAACGACGATGCGAAGAAGTGGATTCTCGATAAGACGCTGGTCGATCGCAGCTACGGCGCGCGCCCATTGCGCCGCGCACTGCAGCGGTACATCGAAGATCCGCTTTCGGAAGCGCTGATCGCAGGGCAAATCTCAGAGCGGCCGGCGTTTCTTGAGGTTTATCTCGACCAAAACCAACTGTTCTATCGGCCGGTAAGTGCGGATGAGACGATTGGCGACGAGAAAGCGGCGGGCGTGTTGTTGTTCAGCGCCTAAGCGCGTTAGTGAAAAGAGACTTGAGGCCCTCGGCGAAAATGCCGGGGGCTTTTTATTTTGCGAAGGACTAAACCTAAACGCTTGGGTTTATGATATGCTCTTTTCATGCCAACCGTTCTGAGGCTTGGCGGGCTGCGCGTTGTCATCTATCTGAACGACCATCAACCGGCCCATGTAAACGTTATTGGGCTGGGGAACGAAGCCGTCTTTGAATTGAATGGCAGGATAAGGGCCGTTACGATTCGCGAGAACTACGGATTCACTTGGCGTGAGATTGCCGAAATCGAACGGGCGCTAATTCGGAGTCTGGCTGGGCTCATAGCCGAATGGGAGAGAATCCATGGAACAGAATGACCAATTCAGTGCGGCAAATCGAAGGGGACGCGAACTTCGGAACGCGCTTCCTCACGCCGTGAGTGCGCGGTACGACCGCCGTATCGGACGCATTGTGATCCATCTCTCTACAGGGCTGGATGTTGCATTCTCGCCGCGCGACGCGCAGGGACTTGAGAACGCATCGGCTGCGCAGTTGAACTCGATTGAAGTCTCTCCTTCGGGGTTTGGCATTCACTTTCCTGCGCTGGATGCTGACCTTTTTTTGCCCGCGCTCCTCGAGGGGTTCCTGGGTTCCCGAAAATGGATGGCGAGCCGACTTGGTTTTGAAGGTGGCAAATCGAAGAGCGCCGCCAAGGCAACCGCGGCGAAGCGAAACGGTCGGCTTGGGGGTCGGCCGAGGAAGAACCTAATCAAAGCGGTCGCCTAGATCACGCTCCCTTCTCATCGAATTCGCAGACAACTGGAATTCTCGGTGATTGTGTGTGCGATTCCGTTGCGATCACGACGCCTGCGCCCCTCATTCCCGATTCACTCTGTGCATTTACACTAGAAAGCGGAGAAACCTGTGTTTGTTGATAAGTGGTTAGCGAAAATTTTCGGCACGGAGAACGAACGAGTCATCAAGCGGCTCAAGCCTATCGTGATTAAAATCAGCGCGATGGAGCCGGAGATGAAGAAGCTCTCGGATGAAGAGCTGAAGGCTAAGACATTTGAGTTCAAGTCAAGGATCGCGGCGCGCCTGGAAGGGATTACCGACGCAGACGAAAAGAAGGCGGCGGAAAAGGAAGCGCTGGACGAAGTTTTGCCCGAGGCATTTGCAGTGGTGCGCGAGGCCGGCTGGCGCGCGGTGCAGATGCGGCACTTCGATGTGCAGCTGATCGGTGGCATGGTGCTGCACCAGGGAAAAATTTCCGAGATGAAGACCGGCGAGGGCAAGACGCTGGTGGCGACGCTGGCTTGCTATCTGAATGCGTTGGCGGGGCACGGCGTGCATGTGGTGACGGTGAACGACTACCTGGCCAAACGCGACGCCGAATGGATGGGAAAGATTTATGAGTTCCTCGGCCTCACCGTGGGCGTTATTGTTCATGACTTGAGCGACGAGCAGCGGCGCGCCGCCTACGGGGCAGACATTACCTACGGCACGAACAACGAGTTCGGATTCGACTATCTGCGCGACAACATGAAGTTCGATATCAAGGATTGCGTTCAGCGCGGGCATTACTACTCGATCGTGGACGAAGTGGATTCGATTTTGATTGACGAGGCGCGGACGCCGCTAATCATCTCCGGCCCGACGGACCAGACGACGGACAAGTACGCGCGCGCGAGAAAGATCATTCCGGATCTGGAAATGGGCGAAGAGGTGGAATGGAGCGACAAGCAGCGCCAGAAGGAACTGGGCATTGAGCTTGCCGAGAGCGAGAAATATTTTAGCGGCGATTATTTCGTGGATGAGAAGCAGCGGACGATCGGCGTAACGGACTCGGGCTGGGAGACGATCGAGAAGGCGCTGGGGATCGGCAACATTGCCGACGCCGAGAACTGGGAAATGAAGCACTACGTGGAGACGGCGATCAAGGCGCACGCGCTTTACAAGCGCGACGTGGAATATGTAGTGAAAGACGGCGAAGTCATTATCGTGGACACGTTCACGGGAAGATTGATGCCGGGACGGCGTTGGAGCGACGGCCTGCACCAGTCGATTGAGGCCAAGGAAGGCGTGAACATCCGTAAAGAAGACCAGACGCTGGCCACGATTACGTTTCAGAATTATTTCCGGCTTTATCAAAAGCTGAGCGGCATGACGGGAACGGCGGAGACGGAAGCGGCGGAGTTCGGGAAAATCTACGAGCTCGAGATTGTGGTGATTCCGACCAACAAGACTATGCGGCGCCTCGAAAATCCAGACGTTGTTTTTCGCACGGAGAAAGAGAAGTACAAGTCGGTGGCGGACAACATCGCGGAACTGCACGCGAAGGGGCAGCCGGCGCTGGTAGGAACGACTTCGATCGAAAAGTCGGAGAGGCTGTCGACGATTCTGCAGAAAAACGGCGTGAAGCACGTGGTGCTGAACGCGAAGTTCCACGAGCGCGAGGCGGAGATTGTGGCGCAGGCGGGACGGCTGGGGATGGTGACCATCGCCACCAACATGGCCGGCCGCGGCACAGATATTTTGCTGGGCGGCAACGCGGAGTTCATGACGCGCCAGGAATTGGTGAAGAAGGGCAAGGCGCGGGCAATCAGCGTGGCGGAGGGAGCGATCAATCCCATGGCGCCGGCGGGTTTCCAGCGCTTCTACTATCAGGGCCAGGAGTTTGAAGTCTCCGATGGCGAGTGGACGGAAACCAATGCGGTGCACGCCGCAGCGGCTCAGGAGGAGCACGACGCGGTGATCGCGGCCGGTGGATTGTTCATCCTGGGCACGGAGAGGCACGAATCGCGGCGCATCGACAACCAGCTACGCGGGCGCGCCGGACGCCAGGGCGATCCCGGCGAATCGCGATTCTTTCTTTCGCTCGAGGACGACCTTATCCGCATTTTTGCGCGGGGATTTGCGGGCGCCATGATGCAAAAGGTGATGGTCGAGGACGAAGCGATCGAGTCGAAGATGATTACCAAGCGCATCGAAGGCGCGCAGAAGGCGGTAGAGGCGCAGAATTTCGAATCGCGCAAACATCTGCTGGAATACGACGATGTGATGAACAAGCAGCGCGAGGCCGTCTACGGCCTGAGGCGACAACTGCTGGAAGGCGTCGAGCAGCGCGAGATGATTCTGGAGGATTACGTCGGCGGGATTCTGAGCACTCTTCTGGATGAGTTTGCCGGCGAGCGCGTGCGGCAGGATCAGTGGGACTTTAAAGGGATGGGCGAGAAACTGGTCGACCAGTTTGGATTTAATCTGGCCGCGTCGGGCATTCAGACGGAGACGCTGACCCGGCACGAGCTGGGCGAGGAGATCTTTGCCAAGCTGTCTGAATCCTACGAGGCCAAGGAAAAGATTCTTGGCGCGGCCCAGATGCGCTACCACGAGCGCATGGTGATGCTGAGCGTGATCGACGGGCTGTGGAAGGATCACCTGCTCTCAATGGATCACCTGAAAGAGGGCATCGGCCTGCGCGGCTATGCGCAGAGAGATCCGCTGGTCGAATACAAGCGCGAATCGTTCGACATGTTCGAAGCAATGATGTTGAAGTTCCAGGAAGACACGGTGCGGTTCCTGTTCCGGATGCAGATTCTTGGGCCGGACGGGCAGCCGATAGATGCTGCGCCGCGGCCGCGAGGAATCGTGCCCAATGCTCCACCGGTAGCCAGCGCCGCGCGACCGGCTGCCGGCGACGGCGCTCCGCGGGAGATCGAGATCGCCACGCGTAAACCTTCGACGACCATTGACGAGCTGGAGAAGGAGTTCAAACGCAAGAAGGAAAAGGAGCTTGCGGCGGCCAGCCGGCAGGGCGGCGGAGAATCAAGTGAGCAAGCGCAACGGCGGACTGGCGATAAAGTCGGCCGCAACGATCTCTGTCCATGCGGCAGCGGCAAAAAATACAAGAAGTGCCACGGGGCGTAGCGGCAGGGGCGTAGGGACTGGGCCTTTCCGTTATGTGGGGCAACGACAAGAATCTAAATCATGTAGCATCCCTGGTCACGGCTCTTGATCGGATAAAAGCGATATAAGCATAACCAATCAGGAGGGCTATATCCTGTGGAACCAGCTTTCGACCGGCCCAAACAACACCGCGCCATCCATCGTTAGCAAAGCCACTACACTCGATGATAACTATGCAAATCGACAGAAATATAGCGGAAATCTTTGGCTTCCAAATTGCCAGGATTGCGATTGGTAGAATTGCCAAGAAACCACAAAACAGTAATAACGTCGATTCGATGAGATCCCTTGAATTGAGAGTAAAACTCGCCGCGAGTCCGAAGAAAAACACCGCTATGCCATATACGATCCCAATGGACAGGATGGAATAAACAATAACTGTTCTCGTCTTGGCAAATCCATAATTCATTGACATCCGAATGCCACTAGCGCAGGAAGCTGAAGAAGCCCCGCTTACTGCTCTTTTCTGAGATCAGACCTGCGGCTGTTTTGGCCATGAGACGGATTTCCCGCGAGATCTCGGAGTCGGTCATCACCATTGGACTGGCGGTCTCGCGCGTTCTGCGGGCGGCGGCGTAATCATCGGGAATCTTCCACTGCGCTGATCGGGTCAAGGCTTTGACGATCTGTGCTTCGTCAAAGAGCGCGTCGCTGCTTTTGTTACGATTGATCACAATTTGCAAGGTATCGCCGCGTCGAGAGAAAAACTTCGCGATCATGCGGTTGGCAGTGCGCATCTCGGAGATGCCCACTTGCGTGATGAGAAAGACGGTTGCGAACTCTTCAAACAATGTTGAGTCCATGAGATCGATTCTCGATCCCGCATCGACCACGACGTAGTCGTAGATGTCACGCGTAACCGAAAGCAGCTTGTCGACCGCTTCCTTTGTGGCAGCGGCGTCAGACAAATCAGTCGGCGCGGGAAGCACCGACAATCCCGAGCTGTGCTTGGCGACCAGAGTGGAGAGCAGGTTAGCATCTACGCGGCTGGGATTCTCAAGCGCGGTGGCGATGGAGTATTCGGTTTTGATGCCGAGGTTGATGGCCACGTCGCCGAGCGGAAGGCCGAGATCAATGAGGAGCGTTGAGCTGTCGCTTTCCTGAGCCAGAGCCAGCGTAAAATTCGACGCCAGTGTGGTCACGCCGCATCCGCCTTTTGAACCGAGGAAGACAAACAGCTTGCCAGTTTTCTTGCCATTTTGCTCGGGTGGAGCAGCGGGGCGGTGTGTCGTGGCGCGCTGGAGGGCGGCGGAGACCTCAACTTCATCAAGAGGCAGAGTGAAGAACTCGCGCACCCCGGCGCGCATGAACTGGACTGCTCGCTTCATATCGGCGTTAGCGGTGTAGGCCATGACATAAGTGCGGCGGCTGGCGCACAGGCTCTCGACGAGAGCAAACGCGTAATCGGGCTCGCTATCTACATCAATGATGACAATTTCATAGGCCTGCGCCAGCATTTGGGGCAGATCCTCGAGTCTGGGAGGGAACGAGGAGAATTCATGGAGCTTGAGCCCAGGGCGCTTGGAGACGGCAGCGGCGATAACCTTGCGCCGTTGTTCGTCGGGGCCGAGGAGGGCGACGGATAAAGTTGTCTCGCCCTGAACGGCGGAATTCCCTGAGGCTTGCGACATATGGAGCAGTATTCTCCCAACGCTCTATGATAGTCCATCTCATTGTCGAAATGGGACTTGCTATGACCCTTTCGGGGGAGTGAATCAAGATGGTCGCGGGATGGAATGCCAAGCGATTGATGGGGATGGAGCTATCGGATCGACCGGGGAGTGCGGGGCTGAAGACAAGCGAAAAAAGCGGTCGGTGTTTGGATTAGTTCCCGGTTGGTTGGCAAAGCGAGACGGTAAGGCAGACGATGACGGCGGCCGAAGAACAAAGTGGACGAGGCGAATGAGACGGTTAGCCGAAAAGGCCCAATAAAGATTTCTTCTTGTCCTTATCCTTATCGTTTGAGAGGCCGGAAATCTCGCCGGCCATTTTTCGGATCACGCGCGCGATGGGGGAGTCGGCGAGAGCGAGCGGCTCGGCGCGGCTCTGCATTTCGCGCACGGCAAGGTAGTCATTGGGGATGTGCCACTGGGGCGCGACGGTGAGGGCGCGCTCGACGGCGTCGTCGCCGACCTCAACGGACTTAGGCGAATAGCGATTCAACACGACTTCGAGCTTGGAGGCGTGGGCCGGGATCGAGCCTGTGATCATGCGATTGGCGTTGCGCAGTTCCGGAATTCCGATTTGCGTTACGAGGTAGATTCGCGATGCGAGATCAAAGAGGTGGGTGCGCGTCCAATCGAGTCGAGACCCGGCATCGATGACCACATAATCGAAGCTGTTGCTGGCCACAGTGAGCAGCCTGTTGGCGGCGGCATTGTCAATGGGGACGTGCGGAAAACGGCCAGGAGCCGCGAGGAGGTACAGACCCGAGGCGTGGCGGACGACCAATTTGGAGAGAAAAGAAGAATCAAGCCGCTCGGCCTCGCGCAAGGCGTCGACGGTGGAGAACTCGCAGGCCAAACCGAAGCCGAGCGCCGCATCGCCAAGAGGCAGATCGAAGTCGATGAGCAAGGTGTTCTTCGCTGTGTCCTGCGCCAAGGCGACCGCGAAGTTGCTGGCCACGGTGGTGACGCCTGCTCCCCCTTTCGCGCCGACAAAGGCGAGAATCTTTCCGGCTGTTTTCTTTGGAGTTGGAGACGCCTGGATGCGGCCTGCAACGCGAGTCATCGCCTCCTCGATTGCGTCGGGCGGGAAAGGAAAGGTGAGAAACTCGCGAGCGCCGGAGCGCATGGATTGAATGAGCAACTCGTGTTCGGTGCGGTGCGAGTAGACCAAGACGGTGGCCGGGCTGAGCGCGCACAGGCTCTGCACTGTTTGCAACGCCTCGTGAATATTGGTGTCGAGGCCGACCAGAATCATTTCGAATCCCTGGCCAGTGAGCCAGGGAGCATCCTGCAAGGAGGGAAGATAGCCGGGCACGAGGAGGACTGAGCCGGTTTTGGCTCCGGGCAATGATTCGGCGACGGCCTTGGCTCGTTCGTGGTCGGGATCGACGATGGCAATCGAGAGCCCGGGCGGGCCAACCGAGTCGAGAGTGTCGGAGCGGAGCGGAGTTACGGTTTCTGTAATTTCAAAATCAGTAGCCATGGGTATCCTCCAGACGGAACGCGATCAGAATTTCGCGAAGTCTGGGCCGCGATGTTTTAGAACCGCTCACGAAGAGTTATCGGCAGAAACCGAGGCGAGGATGAATGAGGCTGAATTGAAGAGGGTAATTTGGAAAGACTAAACAGCCGGGCCGACTCTGCTGAAGCGGAGGGTCATCGCATGGAGGCAGCAACGACGGCAAAGGTGAGTTCTGCGGCGTTGCTGCGGTGCTGCTGGCGCCACTGATCAAAGAGGCGGCCATAGCTGAGGGTGATGTAGTCGGCGGGATCGACGCCGAGGCGGAGGGCAGCGCGGTCGATCCATTCGGAGGGTCCTTCGAGTTCGGCGTAGTTGCCGATGGGAGTTTCATCGATGACGCAGTGGCCATTCACGCCGTGTTCGCCGAGGTCGGCCCATTCGGTTCGCCATTTTTCATAGCGGAAGGCGGCGACGAGGCCGAGGGAAAGAAAGAACTCGGCGAGCGCGGCGCCATGGGCGATCGGGGTTTCGGTTTCGACGCGATGCTTATGGCGGTCTTCACGCGGAATTCCGGGGCCAGGGAGGCGCTTGTGGGTCAGCGTCCAGTGGCCTGCGTAGCTGCGGATGCGGAGGATTTCGGTGCGGGCGCGCATGAGGCGGTGGGGAGTGTCGTAGAGGGTGTTGCTCTCGAAGCTGCGCGGAGTTTCGAGGCGGAAGCCGGCGGAGTGGAGGCGTGCGGCAAGAGCGCTGAGGTCGTGGACACGGAATTTGATCTCGGTTTCGACGGGCATGGGTACAACAGAGTATAAAGCCGATGGCATGGAGGGGTTGCGGGAAGCGAGAATGGGAGTAAGGCAGGGAACAGGGAATAGGGAATAGGGAATAGAAATTCAAATGAGGGGCATGGAGTGAAGACTCAGCGGCTCAGAGTGGACGCGGAGAATTTGGGAACGCCTGAGGCGCAGGAGGCGCTGGAGCGTGCGGCGGAGATTTTGCGCGGCGGGGGATTGGTGGCGCTGCCGACGGAGACGGTCTATGGGTTGGGAGCGAATGCGCTGGACGGGGCAGCGGTGGAGCGGATTTTTGTGGCGAAGTCCAGGCCGGCGTGGGATCCGGTGATTGTGCATGTGGCGTCGGTGGCGATGCTCGATGGGCTGGTGGAAGAGATTCCCGACGCGGCGCGCAAGCTGATGGAGGCATACTGGCCGGGGCCGTTGACGCTGCTGCTTAAACGGGCGCGCGCTGTGCCGGACGCAGTGACGGCGGGAAGGCCGCTGGTGGGCGTGCGCATGCCGGCACATCCGGTGGTGTTGGAGATAATCCGGCGGGCTGGGGTTCCTGTTGCTGCGCCAAGCGCGAACCGGTTTGGGCATGTGAGCCCGACGACGGCCGAACATGTGCTGGAGGATCTGGATGGGCGCATTGACGCAGTTGTAGATGCGGGGCCGACAATGCGCGGGGTGGAATCGACCGTGCTCGATCCGATCAAGATGATGATTTACCGGCCGGGTGCGGTGACGGCGGAGCAGATTGAAAAGATTGCGGGGCATGTCGAGGTGTTCCGGAGCAGCGAACCATTACGGGAGACGCCGACAGGAGCGATGCCCTCACCGGGAGTGGGGCTGAAGCACTACGCGCCGCGAGCAAGGCTCGTGCTGGTGGAGGCGCGAGGCGAGGAGCGAAACGGGGGGCGAGATGTGGAGTTGGGCGCGCGCCTGGTTGAAGCAGCTAGAGTGGAGAGCGGCGAGCGACTCGGCGTTATGCTACCGGGGGGAATTGTGACGGCGCCCGAGATTGCGGCGGCACAGATTTATCCGTGGGGAAGGTGGGGTGAGCCGGAAACACTGGCGCAAGGGCTTTATGCGGGGCTGCGATCGCTTGATGCAGCTGGATGCACGGTGATTCTGTGCCCGTTGCCGCCGGCGGAGGGGATTGGGGCGGCAATTCGGGACAGGCTTTTAAAAGCAGGGACCAAGGGAACGAGGGACTAAGGGACTGAGGGACTAGGGACTAAGGGACTGGCTAGCCGTTGTCGCCGAGCTTGTACATATATTTGATTGCGGATTTGTAGATTAGAGTTTTTGTGCGGCCGCGGATCTTGAGCGAGCTGCGATCGTACCATTCGATGCAGCCGTCTACGCGCTCACCATCTTCGAGCACAATCACCATTGGAGTTTGCGACTGAATCTGCTTCTGGAGATAGAAGAGCTCGGCGCGGCGGTTGGGCGCGTCGCCGTTGACGGTCTGCGCGGGAAAACGGAAGGGAAGCGGGGTAGGGAAACTCCTTTTTCTCCGTGGCGGAGTTTGGCCGGCTTCCGAAACACGCGATTCAGGGACTGTCGATTCAGGGACTGGCGATGAGGGGAGAATCGACGGCAAACTCATGGGGAACCAGCCTCCCTAAACGATAAAATCCGATACGCAAAAAACAACCGGAGCTGCCGGGGCCCGAATAACTTAATCCGCCAAAACCTACCCAAAACCTCTACGGGGCGGAGATGCTGCCCGAAACGCAATCTTAACGAGGTCGAAAGACCGTGTTTCCAAACCCAAGTCAAGCAGGAGTTTCTAAATCCGAGTCAGGCATGAGACAGTCCCGCGCTGTCGCGAGATGCGTGTCCCTGCGTCGATGGACTCAATGGGAGTACTCGTTACCCAAAAAGATGCCTGGGGCCGATTGGAGGTTGCTCTTTTATTTTGCGTTCAAGTTACGACGGCGTCAAGCACGTGCGCAGCGAGTGGCAAACAATGCGCGACGAGCGGTGCAGAAGAAGCGGTGGGCAGTGAACGGGTGCAACGGTTGGTGAAGTGCGTTCAGAGGATACTGTCTGCCGTTAGGCCCATGGTCATGGCGTCGAGGGAGAGCGAACGCAACAAGTTGCGGCGCATGCCCTGTTCCACCTGAACGAGCGCGCGGGCGGCGTTGTCGAGCCATTCGACGGAGAGACCTTCAGCGAGGCGAGTCAGCTCGGCGGCGATGTCGATGTTGCGTATGAGGGATGGAGTGCCGGCCACGATGAGCAAGAGATCTTCAATGAGGCTGCCGAGGGCGCGAAGGAGATTGACGGTCTTCTCCTGGCCGTCGGCGCCGGCGCGATAGGTTTCGGTAGCGTGAAAGAGAGTCGAGTAATCCGGCTCACGAATCGCCGTGCGGAGAATTATGAGCGCGTCTTCGCGGCTGGAGAGATACGTGGCGAGATCGAGGGCGAGTGCTCGACCAACTGCGCCCATGGCGAGACGCGCGACGAGAGCGCGATCTTGCGGCTTGAGCTCAGGGCGGCGGCGGGCGAGGAGGGATTCGAGTTCGGCTGCGGGGATTGCGCCGAGACGATGGATGACGGCGCGGGAGCGGATGGTGGGAAGCAGCTCCTGCGGATTTTCGGTGAGCAGAATGAGCGAAGTGTGGTCGGGCGGCTCTTCGAGAAGTTTAAGCAGGCTGTTGGCTGCTTCTTTCATGAAATTCGAGGAAGTAAAGATGGTGAAAGCGCGACGGGATTCCGCGGGCGGGCGGTAGAAGGCGACGTGAATGGCCTGGCGAATCTGGCCGAGCTTGATCATGAGCTGGGGCGGATCGGGCGGAATGATGAGCACGTCAGGGTGCGTCTGGATGAGGATGCGCGTCTCGCGCTTGTCGGTTTCGCGCAGGTCGTCGCGGGCGGCGACGGCTTCATCGACGAGCGTTTCGAGGTTGGCCGAGACGGCGATTCGGACACAGTTGGAGCAGACGCCGCAGAAATCGGGAAGGCCGCCGGATTCAGTTGGCTGGAGGCAGTTGACTGCCTGGGCGAGCATGAGGGAGAGCGTGTATTTGCCTGCGCCGCGGGGACCGGCCAGGATCATGGAGTGGGGAAAACGGCCGGAGCGAATGCTTTCGCGCAGGTGCGTGACGGTGGCCGTGTTGCCCAGGAAATTCTGAAAGCCCATGAAACGAGGATAGTGCATGGGCTGGCGGCGGGATGACGTGCGAGCAAGTTACCGGATAGGCCGCTTTCCAAAGTCTGATCTTGTTTGCGGGTTTGTCGTTCGGCGGCGCCAGGGGGCTGTCGCCCGCTCAAGCGGGCTTTGACGCGTGAGCTGGATTCGACTCCCCAGGCTTGCGCCTGGGGCTAGCGTCTTTTCGCCCGCTACGCGGGCTGGCGACGGACGGCGAATGGGCGGGTGCGGTATCCCACCCTTTCACATGAAGCCGTGAAAGGATGGGGCAACCACCTGTTCGTGCGAAACCAACGGTTCGCGCGAAGGGAGATGAACGGCAAGAGAATTTTCGGAAGGCGTGAATAATTCACAGGGCGGCTCAGTCCGGGCGGGAGTAGACTTGCGGTGGCCAGCGGAAACCGGGGGAATTGCTGACCAAATCAAGACAGGAGAAAGCGAATGAACACAAGGCATTGGAGTGTCTTCACGGGTTTGTGTGGAGTTGCACTGTTTGCGATGAGCGCGATTCCATCGGGCGCGCAGGCGACAGAAGTCAAAGAGAAACCAGCGATGTACTCGTATATTGCCAACTGGCAGATTTCGCCGGCGCATTGGGGAGCGGACGTGGCGAAGATTAATGCCGCGGACGGCACAATTTTCCAGGGCGCTCTTGCCGACGGGACCCTTGTTGGCTACGGCAACGATGTGAATTTGGTGCATACGCCGGACGGCGAGTCGCACGACACGTGGTGGTCGTCGACCTCGCTGGCGGGGCTCTTGAAGGTGCTGGATAAGTTGAGAGGATTGGACTATTCCAGCTCGCCGCACTCCTTGAGCCCGACAAAGCATTGGGACATGGTGCTCGTGAGCCACTATTACAACTGGAAGCCAGGCGCTTATACCGGCGCGTATGTCAACGTGGCAATGTATCAACTGAAGCCGACTGCGGACGATGATTCGGTGGGAACGCTGAGCAAGAACGTGGTTGTGCCGATCCTGGAGAAGCTGCTGGCCGACGGGACGATTCTGGAGTATGAGGTCGACACCGAGGCCATCCACACCGATGCGCCGGGATTGTTTGCCATTGTCTACGTGACTCCGCAGCCGGATGGCGTCGATACGGTGCGCGCGGCGATCAGGGGCTCAGGCAAAGACAATCCGCTCATCAGCCCGGCGTTCGATTCCTACATTGACTACAGCCAACATCGCGATGAGCTGCTGAAGGGGAACGGGGCGTACAAGTAGAGGCGGAAGACAGCGGGACTGCAACCCCCCGGTCTCAGAAGCGAGACCGGGGGCCCCAGCGAGTCAGAGTTCGTTCTGTCCCAGGTTTCAAAATCGAGACCTGGGGCACCCGACTTTCCCACCCTAATTGTTCGCTACGGCGAACTATTCAGGATGGGGCAACCGCCGAATTGACGAGTAGGCCCCTTGCGGGGACTGTTTTGTTTGCGGATGCAAGGGTAGTTGGCGTTCGCGCTTTCCCACCCTTCCGCAGAAAAAAGCGGAAGGATGGGGCAACCACCGAATTGATGAACGGGCCCTTTGCGGGGCCTGTTTTGTATTGCGCGGGCGAGGGAAATTGGGATTTGTGCTATCTCCGGTCTCAGAAGCGAGACCGGGGGCCCAGCGAGTCAGCGTTCGTGCAGTCCCAGGTCTCAAAATCGAGACCTGGGGCACCCGACTTTCCCACCCTAATTGTTCGCTGCGGCGAACAATTAAGGATGGGGCAACCGACTAAGGATGGGGTAACGGACCAGTGTTGACCATATTGACGGGTCATAGAACAGGCCTCTTTGCGGGAGCCTGTTTTGTTTTGCGGGGCGCGGGAAATTGGGGTTTGTGCTATCCCCGGTCTCAGAAGCGAGACCGGGGGCACCCGCTGTCGATTGCACGCCCAACTTCGCTCTGGAAGACTGCGCCCGGTTTGGGCGCGGTTATTTGCCGGTGTAGATGACGTGCCAGATGGATTTTGACCCGTCGTCGGAGACGAAGAGCGAGCCATCGGGAGCGACCGCGATACCGACGGGACGGCCCCATACATCGCCGTCGCCATTGCCGACGGTGAAGCCGGTGAGGAAGTCTTCGTATTCGCCGGTGGCATGGCCGTTGTGCATGGGCAGGCGGATCACTTCGTAGCCGGCGCGCTGCGAGCGGTTCCATGAGCCGTGCTCGGCGGCGAAACCGTCGCCCTTGAACTCGGCGGGGAATTGCGAGCCCTCATAGAAGGTCAACTCGAGCGAGGCGAAGTGGGGCTCGAGAATAATGTCCGGCGTGATGACTTTTGACTTCAGCTCGGGATGCTTGCCGACGAGGCGCGGATCCTGATGGCCCCCCATGTACCACCACGGCCAGCCGTAAAAGCCGTGCTCCTGCACATGGGTGATGTAGTCGGGGACGAGGTTGTTGCCGAGTTGATCGCGCTCGTTGGTGGAGCACCAGAGTTGGCCGGTAGTGGGGTTGATGGCTTCGCCGACGCAGTTGCGAATGCCGTAAGCGTAGACTTCGACGAACTTGCCCTCGGGGGTGAATTCGAGAACATCGGCGCGATGGAATTCCTCGGGGTGCGTGTCGGCGTCATCAACATTGGTGAGCGAGCCGACGGAGGCGAGGAGCTTCGAGCCGTCGAGCGTGAAGGCGAGGTCGCGCGTCCAATGACCTCCGCCGCGGAGCTTGCCGCCGCCGGGAAGATCGGCGATGTGTTCCTGAGGGCCGGTGGCAGTGAGGTCGCCGTTGTGGTAGGGAAAGCGGACGATTTCATCGGTGTCGCCGATGTAAACCCACTTGGGGTTGGGGCCGAGGGGATAGAAGGCGATGCCGAAGGGCTGGTGGAGATCGGTGGCGAAGACGGAGATTTGCTTTGGCTTGCCGTCAGCGTCGACGCCGCGAAAGATTTTGATTTTTCCGCTGGCGCTTTCCGCGAGGAAGAGATCGCCGTTGGGAGCGAAGCGGATGAGGCGCGGGTTGTCGAGGCCGGTGGTGTAGAGCTCGACCTTGAAGCCTTTGGGCGCGACCGGCCACGCGCCTTTGGGGCGGGGAACGACGGTAGGGCCGTTGTCGACGGATTGGTCGGGCATGGGCGCGGGCAGATCGGCGATGGTGAGATGGCGGCGAATGCCGGGAGCTTCGTGAGAAGCGTCAGTGAATGCGGCCTGGCCGGTGAGGACAGCAGGCTTGGTTGAAGAATCACTTGTTGCGGGACCGGATGCGGCGGAGGCGGTGAGAGTGAATGCGAAAGCAATGGCGGCGGAAGCGGCGAGGAGACGGTGCGGATAAATCATGGGACCTCTCGGGACGGTGAAATTCACGGAATGAAGTACGACCGGGGCGGAACGCCCGTGGAACCAGCAACTATTGTTTCAGATGCGGCGGAAGGGTGGTGGGTTCAAAAAACAGGGACCAAGCCACCCCAGCGACGAGGACCTGTCGCTGGGGACCCCGGCAGGGACCGAGGGAACGAGGGATCAGGGGACCGAGAAGACAGGGGCAAGGTCGTAAGGGCCAAGGAGCAGCGTGCGAGGAAGCGGGCACGTGGAGCATGATGCACGTTCATTGCTTATTGCGAGAGGGGCGCCGCGGGACCGAAGGCCAATGTGTTTCGGGAGTCCAATGACCCTTTTCGAGTCGCGCGCCAACTTGTTGCCCGCAGCGCTCACACTTGTGGAGATTCCATTGCGCACGGTCTGCGTTAGCGAGGAGCAATTTTATTGTCTCTTCGCTGAAGGAGCCGTCGCACGGTTTCACTGGAATCGGCATAGGGAATTCTTTCTCGTCTCGATAAGACATTGTTCCACGACGACTCATTGTTCGATGATCAACGAATCACGGCCGTCGAGTGAAGTCTGTAGAAACAGGCGCGATCATCGGGAAATCTCAGGGAGTAGAAGTGACAGAAACCGAGACCCTCGCCTGAACTAACTCTACGCGCTTGAGCCAGATACTTATTTTAGATGCCGGCCACAGCCTTGAGGAATGGCAGGAGTTTGCTGGGATGGCAGGGAGGGCAAGATTCGCTAGATCTTTCGCCCGCTAAAGCGGGCTCTGCCGGGGGATTTGGACTTAACCCCAGGCTTGCGCCTTGGGGCTACCGTCTTTTGCCTGCTACGCGGGCTGTGCCATGTAGGCTCGACTCGATTCCCCAAGCTTGCGCCTGGGGCTACCATCTTTTGCCCGCTACGCGGGCTGTGCCATGTAAGCTCGACTCGATTCCCCAGGCTTGCGTCTGGGGCTTCCTTCTTTTGCCCGCTGCGCGAGCTGCGGGCGAGTTGTCGGTTCAGCAGGTCCAACGGATCAGTGAGTCCGCGGTTCAGGAAGTCAGTGAATCAGCAAGCTGCCGGTAAGGGGCGTGTGGTCTGACGATGGGCCGACGAGGACCTGGTAGCTGGCTGGCGCGAGGTTCCAATGGGCGGCGGTTTCGTCGTAGGTTTGGAGGACTCGCGGATCGATGGAAACGGTGACGGTTTGCGATTTGCCGGGGGCGAGCGTGATGCGCGCGAATCCGGCGAGGCGCTGATACGGTTCGTCTGAACCTTTGGGGAGGGTTGCGTAGACTTCCGCGATTTCAGTGCCTGCGCGTGTGCCGGTGTTCCTAACGGTGAAACGCGCGGTTTTCGCCGCTGAATCGACAGTGAGAGCGGAATAGGCGAAGGTGGTGTAGGACAAGCCGAAGCCGAACGGGAAAAGCGGCGTTTTGTGTTCGGCCTGGAACCATTTGTAGCCAACTTCCGCGCCTTCGGTGTAGTCAACGGAGTAGTTCGATCGCGGCGCGCCGGCGTTGACAGGGGCTGAGCCTTCCCTGCGAAGACGCTGCGGCAGCGGTGGAATGGTTGCGTGAGGAAGGTCCTGCTCGCTCTTCGGGAAGGTGATGGCCAGCTTACCGGAGGGATTGACGTCGCCGGTGAGTATGTTCGCCAGAGCCTTGTGTCCCGAGCTGCCGGCGAACCAGACTTCGACGACGCCCGCGACTTTGTCGAGCCAAGGCATGGTGACGGCGGTTCCGGTTTCGAGCACGACGATGGTGTGAGGATTGGCCACCGCTACTTGCGCGATCAAGGCATCCTGATTATCCGGGAGCGAAAGGTTGGGCAGGTCCATGCCTTCCGATTCCCACTGATAGGCGAAGACGATGACGAGATCGGAGTTGCGGGCGAGTTTTGCTGCCGAGGCCGGATCAGTGCCGGGATCGAAGGTGATTTTTGTATTCGGCAGTTTTGCGCGGAGGGCCAGGAGCGGCGAAGTGGGGAACCAGATGTGCTCCTGCCAGTTGGATGCACCTTTGCCGGGAGGCATGATGGCGTTTCCGCCGGGCGGGTCAACCTGGGCAGAGCCGCCGCCGGAGATCATGCCGACGTCAGCGTGGCCGCCGATGATGGCGATCGAGTGGACGTGCGAGGGAACGATGGGGAGGATGGAGTTGCGATTTTTGAGTAGAACGATGCTGTTCTCTTCGACATGCTGGGCGACTTCGAAGCCTTTTTCTACGTCGAGGACACTCTTCTGGGGCGGATCGTCGACGACTCCTGACAGGAACTCGGCATAGAGAACACGCCGCGCGTGGTCGTCAATTTCAGAGAGCGGCACGCGTCCGGCATCGACGGCTTCTTTCAGCTTGGTGCCGAAGTAGTTCGCCATGGGCTGCTCCTGATCGAGCCCGGCGGCGGATGCCTTTTCCGTGGAGTGAGTTCCGCCCCAGTCGGAGTCAACGAAGCCCTTAAAGCCCCATTGGCCCTTCAGGACGTCGTGAAGCAGATAGGAGTTCTCGCAGGCATAGTCGCCATTGACCCGGTTATAGGAGCACATGACGGCACCGGGATTGGCGATGGAGATGGCGATATGGAACGCGAGCAGATCCGACTCCTGCATGCCGCGCTTGGAGATGATGGCGTTGACGAAGTTGCGGCCGGTTTCCTGGTCGTTCATGGCGTAGTGCTTGATGTCGCCGACGACGTGCTGGGCCTGTTCACACTTCATCAGATTGCCGACGATGGTTCCGGCGAGCAGCGGGTCTTCGCCGGCATATTCGAAGGTGCGGCCGTCCCGGGGCTCGCGAGCGAGGTCGACCCCGCCACCGAGAGTCATGTTGTAGCCCTGTGCGCGAAGCTCGCTGCCGATGACTGCGCCATAGTCGCAAGCGGACTCTGTGTCCCAGCTGGATGCGGCTCCCAGGCTTGATGGCATCGCGGTGGAGTATCTTCCGTTGGCGCCGCTGTCGCGAACTCCATAGGCGGCATCGGACATGACGAGGCCGGGGATGCCGAGGCGCTTGACACCTTCGACATAACCGGCGCCGCCGTTGGCGAGATCGGTGAGCGGCGTGGTCCAAAAGGCAGCGCGAGACATTCCGTTGCCGTGCAGGAGGGCGATCTTCTCGTCGAGCGTGAGCTGCTTGAGGACGAGGTCGGCGCGATCTTCCGGGGAGAGACTTGGATTCATCCAAGGCCGGTCGGTTTGGGAGGCGGACGCGGGCGGGGCAGGAGTGGTTTGGGCGACGGCGACGTTTGATCCAAAGGCGACTCCAGCTGCGGCTATGAACAGGAGAAGTGAGCGGGCGGTCGACATGCGCTTGAGCATAATTCTGATAGGTCTCCGGATGATTTTCTAGGCCGGTCCAATACTACAACGCGGAGTGCGGGGTTGGCAGTTGGTGGCGGGGTCTTTCGCCCGCTACGCGGGCTTTGCGAGCCCACCCTTCGCGCGAATTCGAAGAAGCAGGTCCCCATTCGACTTCGATCGCACCCGCGATCTCCGCTCAGGGCAGGCTTTCGGCTCCCATCGCTGCGCTTTGGTCGCTCAGGATGACAGCCGGGGGTGGGGCAACCATACATTGTGGGAGGGTGAGTGCGGGGGGTTGGCGGTGTTAGCCGGAGGACGGACTACATTAGGGCGGACTACAGGTGGCCAAGGGTGGTGGCGGAGATGGTGCCGGTGACGACGACGCGTTCGCCGTGCTGGGTGACGGTGGCGGTTTTGAGGAGCTCTTTCAGAGCGTCGTTGGCCAAGGCGTTCTTGGCCGGGGGGGTGCTGGCTGGGGGGGTACTGACGCCGGGGTTGCCGGCGCCGGGGCTATCGGGACTGGGGTTATCGGGCCCGGGACTATTGGCAGCAGGATTTGAGGGGGGCTGGGCGAGCGCTCGAACGAGAGTGAGAAGCGTGGCCAAATCGGCGGCCTGGCTGGTGGCTTTGTCTTCGCTGGGGGCGATCTCCTCGACTCTGAAGCGCAACGCTTCGAGCTCGCCGGGGACTGGAAGCGCCGGCGCGATGCTGGCGATGATGGTGGAATCAGGCTCGAGTGGAAGGGCGATGCCGAAGATGTGTATGGAACCGCTCTCAGAGAAGGGAAGTCCGATTTGGCCCACGCCCCAGGCGAGAGAAAGCAAAGGCACGTCGTGATAGTGCTGCTCTAGGAGCGAGGAGCCGGAAAAGGGCAGCGCGGCGGCGCGATGGCGGTCAAGCATGGAGTGGATCTGCTCGGCGGTGGGGGTGTTGGAGATGGCAACCGAGTCATAGCCGATTTGGACAACGCGGACGGTGCGGTCCTGAGAGGTGATGTTGTAGATGGTGTGGCCGGCGTAAGTTTCGCGCGAAGTGGCCTGAGAATCGAGCCACGCGTTCAGCTTGGGGCCGGTGATTCTGCCGACGAGGACCATGGAGTAGGCGACGGAGCCGTTGGGGCCGTTGGGATCGGGCATGCGATGCAGGCCGATGGCCACCTGGTCGAGATCGCGCTCGGGGTCGATGCCGATGTCGTTAACGAATTCCTGGTACTCGGGGACGCGAGCGGGCGGCTTGAAGTTTTTGCCGGCGAGGGTGCGGATAGCCTTGAGGTTGAAGTAGATGATGCCGTCGGACTCGGGGAGCAGGCGCGCAGCCTCGGGCGGGGCCTTGGAGCGCAGGAAGATGGCCAGAGCCAGCAGGAGCAGGACTGCGGCGACGATGAGAAGCGTTTTGCGGGTGCGTCGGCCCATGGGGATTTGATGCAGGAACCGTCAGGAATGAGTGTAAAGGCAGGGAGTGGGGAATAGCCAATAGCCAGTAGGGCTCGAGGGAACGAGGGAGCAAAGGAACAAGGGAATGAAAGGGCGGGGAAGGTGGGTGAGCCCATGCCGCGGCCTAATGTCCTCTGGACTTAGCATTCTTGCGCGCGGAACCGATATTCATGTCGGCGAGATTGTCATCGAGGCCTTGGCCGAAAGCTTCTTCAGCGCTGGAGAGAAAGTCGCCGACGAGACGGATGCGGATGAGGCCGAGAATCTCGCCAGTTTTGGCGTCGGCTATGGTCACGATGAAGGTGGCGGCCGAGGTTGGGCCGCCGATGAGCCCGCTGACGGCCTCACGGCTTTCGGTGGCGGCTGTGCCCGCGGCTCGGACGAAGACCAGCACGTCAGAAGTTACGGAGCATGGCAGCATCGCGACCTGATCGCCGAGCGTGAAGGCGGATTTTGCGATTTCTCCCGGCTTCTTGTCCATCAAGGGGGAGATCGCGCCGTATTTCTGCTGAATCTGAGAGATGACCTGCTGGATTTCGCTGTCAGATGCGCCGCTCGAGAACGGATTGGCGGCGGCATTAATCGCGACTCCGTCAGAATTAAGGTGCGATTCGACGAGAAGCTGAAGGGCAGTCGCCCAGTCATCGGATTCCTTAACCATTTGCTCGGCGCCCTTCATTCCGAGCTTGGTGAGCTGGGCCGCGGGCGGCATGAAGCATGCGGAACGGATGGGGAGCCGGCGGGATTCGACTTTGCGCTGCACGTAGAAGGACGAGGCGTGGGCGGTAGCGGAGCAAACCGCGACAATGATCGTGAAAGTAGGCGCCAGGAGAATTCGCCTGGGAATATTCATTGCGGTTTACCTCCCTGGTTTTGGCGGCTCTGGCAATCGGCGAGGCGGCGCTCAATGCGCAGGCGGTCGAGGCTGGTGTTGTCGACCAATTGCAAGTAACGTTGATAATTTGCGGCTGCGTCGGCGAAGCGCGATTCGTCTTCATAGAGGAATCCGAGCTCGCGGTAGGCGAGCGCTTGATCGGGACGGTCGTGAATGACGGCGAGGAATAGTTTTTCGGCAGCGGCCTGATTTTGCTGGAGGGTCGCGCGCCCCCCAGGTGTGGAGGCGAGCTTTTGCTGTTCCTGCTCTTCGGTGAGCATTAGAACGTCTTTGCGCTGGCGGTTTGCGCCTTCTTCAGTGAGTTCGTCGGCGGTGGGCAGAGCGGTTTTTGCGCCCAGCTCGCGATATGCCTGGCCGAGCAGCATTTCGTAATCAGGATCCCCCGGGAAGGCGTTGACGAGGCGAGCCGCACGGGCGACGGCGGTGCGGGGTTTGCGTTCTTCAATGCAGGCCTGGACGTCGAAGGCGATGACCGGACCAAAGGCTGCCAGATACTCATGCTCCGAGCCTTTTTCGGCGGGCGGTCCGGGGTGCGCGTCAATATATGCGGCGGCTGCCGCTTCGCGTAGCTTGAGCATGGGGTGGTCGTGATAGAAGGTGGGGTGCGGCTCATATTCGAGAGTGCTATCGCCGTCGAACAACTGGAATGTGGCGGCCATGGCGCGTGGATCGTATCCGGCCGCGGCCATTGCCACGATGCCATCGCTGTCGGCTTGCTGCTCCATCTCGCGCGAATAGCCGTAGACGGATTCGACCAGAATCAGCTGGCTGGCGATGGAAGCGCCTGCGACTGTTAAAGCCGCGCCGCTGGGTGTGACTGCGCCGGCCGTAGCGAGGATGTCGGCGAGGACAGCCTTTTTTCGAACGCTGCGGTTTTCGACGTAGGTGTGGCGCTCGTAGACATGCGCTGTCTCGTGGCCAAGGACTGCCGCAAGCTGGGCCTGATTTTGTAACAGACCGATGAGACCGATGGTGACGTAAACGGAGCCGTTGGGCTCGGCGAAGGCATTCACTTCGGGATTGTTGAGAATCATAAAACACCAGGTGACGTGCTCAGGCGTAGGGTGATCGCCGAGGACGCGCTTGCCGATGACGTCAAGATAGGCTTGAACGCCTGGGTCGTGGAAGACTAATCCCTTCTGCTCGTAGTCGCTGTCCATGGCGTTGGCATTGTCGAGCAGAGCCAGGTC
>Ga0208849_1000964_pt1 | contig 22804 bp, 22 predicted proteins | sample NGESurdeep072012_10_FD_184470 | JGI IMG/M metagenome (GOLD analysis project Ga0208849, IMG submission 184470) | Arctic peat soil microbial communities from Barrow, Alaska - NGEE Surface sample 53-3 deep-072012 (SPAdes) | ecosystem: Environmental > Terrestrial > Soil > Wetlands > Peat ... | reverse complement strand
GGTGGTCGGGCTGCCGGGATTTGAACCCGGGACCTCTGCGTCCCGAACGCAGCGCGCTACCAAGCTGCGCTACAGCCCGCGGCGAGTTCCCTCGCAGCCTGATAATCCTACTCGTTGGCTCGTAACGTCGACAAAGGCTAAAGCGTGCTCGGGACCTCGGGTACGAGCGGCGGATGGAATTCGACGACGAGTTCGCTGATGCGCCGCTTCTCCACCGACTGCACCCGGAACGTCCAATCGCGGTACGTGAAGGTCGTGCCGGCGACGGGAATCTCGCCCGCGAGGTCGAGGACGAAGCCCGCGATCGTCACGTACTCGCCTTCAGGGATCTCGAGACCCAACTCCTCTTCGACACGGTCGACGTGGGTCTGACCGTCGACGAGCCAGCGGTGTTGTCGGATCTTCACGATGGTCGGTTCGTCGTCTTCGTCGAATTCGTCGTTGAGGTCGCCAACGAGTTGTTCGAGGATGTCGCGGATCGACACGACGCCGGCCACCCCGCCGTGCTCGTCGAGGACCAACGCGAAGGTGCGATGTTGCTTGCGCATCTCGCTCAAACTCTCGAGTAGGTCGAAGGTCTCGGGCAGCATGAGGGGGCGGCGGATCTTGCGCGCGATCTCGTCGGTGGTGGGCAGGGAGACGCCGATCGCCCGTTTGAGTGTGGAGCTTCGAAAGAGGTCGTTGACGTACAACACACCGATCACGTCGTCGAGGTCGTCGCTGACGACCGGAAAACACGAATGACCCGTGTCGCGCACGGCCTCGGCGATCGCTTCGGGGGTGACCGGGAGGGTGAGGAAGGCCACGTCCACGCGCGGGGTCATGACGTCTCGAAGTTCGAGTTCGCTCAGCTGATCGACGCGGACGTGGATGGCCTCGGCTTCAGGAGAGGGTGGTCGAGTGTTCTCGCGCCCCGACAGTCGCGCGCGGAACCGCGCGAGGCCCGAAGGGGGAGGCTTCGAATCGCTCATCGAGCGTCGGTACTGCCGACGCGGACGGTTGCTGGTCGCAACGAGTCGTCCTCGTAACTCTCCCCACGAAGGAGCGCGCGAACCGCGCTGCGAAGTCGTTGAGGGTCGAGTGGTTTCACGACGAAGCCCTCCGCGCCCGAACGTCGAGCGAGGAACACGTCGGGACGGCGGTCGAGCAGCATGAGCACCGAGACGGGATCGGCTCCGCCGTAGGACTCGAGGTTGCGCAGTTCCATGGTGATCGCCATGCCGCCCATGGCGCCGATCTGCAGATCGACGATGACGAGATCGACGCCGCCCTCCTTGACCCGTTCGATGGTCTCGGGGCCGCTTGACGCCTCTTCGATGTCGACGCCGGGCCCGGACAACATGGTCTCGAGTTCGCGACGGAGCGACGCCAGATCACTGGCGAGAAGGACGGTAGCCACGAGAATCAGCGTAGCGGAGTCCCGATTTGCGGTATCTGAGGTCCCTCTTCTTGGCAGAAAATCTTCCCTTGTGTTTACGGGTCGGTGGTGGTTAGTCTGCGAGTCAGGGCAATACGGGGGGCGGAAATGGCGACGACGTCAATGGATTGGTCGAACGCCGCGGCTTGTCGTGGAAGCGAAGGCTCGCTCTTTTATTCAGCCGACAGCGCTGAGCGCAAGGAAGACCGTGTGGAGCGAGAGCTGCTCGCGAAGCGCATCTGCGCGGGATGTGGTGTCCGCGAGGACTGCCTGCGCGCCGCGCTCGATCGCCACGAGACCTACGGCATCTGGGGTGGACTTAACGAGTTTGAACGTCGGGCGCTGACGCGCGTGGTCTAGTCCAGCCGAGTTGAGCCGGACTGACGATGGTGAGCACGATGAGGAGCGCGAACGTCGTCACGTGCACCGCGGAGCAGTAGAGACAGATGCTCTTGATGATGATGAATTCCGCGTAGACCAGCCACAACACGAAGCACATCGACACGACGGACAGGAAGAATCGAGCTTGGTGGAGCCAGCGCGCTTTCGAGTGCCAAGCCCAGGGTGAGTTGATCGCCGCCATGACCGCGTAGGTCCCGAGTCCCAAAATGGCCACCGGAACGTGCAGGAAGTACGACTGCGGTGACGTCGTCACCTTGGCGCAGTCCACGAAGCCCGTGCCCGAGCACACGAGGAGTTGCTTGGCGAAGTGCGTGATCGTGAGGTAGATCGAGAGACCGAGTCCGAGGAGACTCAGTAAGAACGTCGTTACCTCGGCCCAGCGCGGAACACTAAGTTCCGAGTCGATCACTTCAGACCCATCACCTTGTCCGCTGCCTTCACGCCGGGACTGGTGCATACGCTGCCGGGCTGTTGTTTGGTCATCGTGCAAATCGCCGCTGTCTGGTAGTTGGCTGACGCGATGATGGCCTGCGTTATCGGACTCGTCGGATTACTGAGTCCCGCGGCGATGGTGCTGCGCGTCGACCCGGCGAGCGCGGCGGGAGAGTAACTAGCACCCGCGACGAGGAACTGATTGCCGAAAGTGAGGAAGGGAATCGATCCCGCTTCTGACGGCGTGAGCCCCGGGATGTACTTCGGCGCGTCGTACTTCGTGATCAGCGCCGTCTCTTGGACCGTCGGCTTTTGCAGCGCGGTGTAGAAGTTCAGTGCAGTACTGAAGATGTTCGTGTACTCCTCGACGCCCTTGAACACGATGTACGGCGACGTGTACGTGGCGTTGACGAACGTGAACGTCGGCGTGTTCGGGTCCTGGTCACCGGAGTAGCTCGACATGTTGCCCAAGTTCTTCCAGGTGCCGAATCGGCTCAGCGCGACGATGGTCGACCAACGTTGCGCGGCGCAGAAGGGGCAGTACTCGGCGCCGATATAGAGGATCTTGGGTACACTCTTGCCCGAGGCGTTCGTGGCCGTGAGGGCGGGCTGGCCCTTGACTTGGTGGGGCGGCGTGACTGGCGCGACGGGAGAGGTCGTGCCCACCGTATTGAAGACCGACACCGGCACTTTCGTGAGTTCGGCAACGGTGGTCGGGTCCGTGGCCTGGAACGTGGCGGAGCCATTCTTGCTGGGGGTGCCACCGCTCGCGACCTTGATGATGACGAGCGCGGCGACGACGACGACGACGAGTCCAACGGCGAGCCAGGTGAAGAGACCAGCGGGGCGCCCACCCTTCGCGGGTGGTCGGGGCGGCGTGGAACGCTGCTTCGTTGTCGAGGTCTTAGCCACGATGCTCCTTAGGGATGTACGACTCTCAAACTTAGTGGACGTAAGCGGCGTGAAACAGAGAGGGGTGTGGACTCGGTAAGTTGACCAGCGTGGTCGAAACCCTGATTCCACGCCCTGCGGCGACCGTTCTCACGCTTCGTGATTCACCGAATGGTTACGAGATTCTTATGCTCCGCAGAAATACGCGCAGCGACTTCGGTCGTGGTGCGCACGTCTTTCCCGGCGGCGCGGTCGACGACGGTGACCGCGCCGCCGCACGCCAGGTCTACGGGCTCAGTGACGAGAACGCGTCTCGGCGTCTCGAGCTCACCTCCGGTGGTCTTGCCTTCTACGTCGCGTGCCTGCGTGAGCTCTTCGAAGAGGCGGGCCTGCTCATCGCCTGTGACGAGGATGGTCGCGCCGTCAAGTTCACTGACCCCGACGACGTCGCGAGGATGGCGGCGCATCGTGGTGCGGTGAACGCGGGCGAACTGGACTTCTTCTCCATGATGGACGTGGAAGGACTTCGACTGGATCTTCGAGGACTTGAGTACGTCGCGCACTGGGTCACACCGGCGGGTCTTTCGCGCCGCTACGACACACGGTTCTTCGTCGCGCTCGCTCCAGGGGACCAACTCGCGACGCACGACGCGGGTGAAACGGTCGCCGACCTGTGGACGAGGCCAACAGAAGCACTCAAGTCGCACGCTCGTGGGGAGTTCGAGATGATGTTCCCCACGATACGAAATCTCCAGTTAATCGCCAACTTCTCGAGCAGCCGGGAGGTGCTCGACTACGCCCGATCACTGCACTCCATCGTCCGCGTCGAACCTCGAGTGGTGCAACGAGACGGTGAGCAGGTCATCCTGACCCCCGGTGACGACGGATATGAGGTCACGGACCCGTAAATGTCGTTAAAACTGCGGTGTCCATTCGCAGAATCCTTCGCTACCATGGAAGCAAGGATTTCTAAAGGAGCTGAGTCGAAATGACCACTACCAACGTGAACTTGACCTCGAAGGTCACCGAGCCCATCACGCTGACCGCCACCGCGATCACGAAAGTCGCCGAACTCATCGCCGACGCGGGTGCGGACGAGCCCTTAGCACTGCGTGTCGCCGTGAAGTCGGGCGGCTGCTCTGGCTTCAACTACGACATGTACTTCGACTCCGAGATCGCCGACGACGACGTCGTCAGCGCGTTCGGTGGCGTCAAGGTCGTCGTCGACCCGGCGAGTGCGGAACTCTTGAATGGAGCTGCACTGGACTTCACCGACGGTCTTCAGGGCGCGGGATTTCACATCACGAATCCCAACGCCACTCGTACCTGCGGGTGCGGCAACTCCTTCAGCTAACGAACGTGCCTTCGAAGCGTCCTTATTCGCACTGGCGTCGCGCGGGCGATTTCATCATCATCTCAGGTCAGTTGGGCGTGCTGCCCGATCACGAGACGACGACGTTCGCCGAAGGCGGCACCACCGCTGAGCTTCGTCAAGCCCTCATCAACGCGACGACCGTGCTCGCCGAAGCAGGTGCCACGTTGGCCGACGTCGTGAAGGGCTCGCTGTTCGTCCTCAACATGCAGGACTGGGCGGCGTGCAATGAAGTGTGGCTCGAAAACTTCCGCGATCCGTTGCCGACACGCACTGCCATCGCGGTGGCGGAGTTGCCGCTGGGCGCTAAGGCCGAAGTCGAACTCTGGGCGTACCTGCCCGAGAGTTAAACGCCGTAGTCGTTCGACGTGCCGAACTTGTAGCCCACCGAGCGCACCGTTTGAATCAAGTGCGCGTACTCCTCACCCAACTTCGCGCGAAGACGACGCACGTGCACGTCGACGGTGCGCGCACCGCCGTAGTACTCGTACCCCCACACTCGACTGAGCAACGTCGCGCGCGTGAAGACACGATTGGGATTGGTCGCGAGGAATCGCAGTAGCTCGTACTCCATGTACGTGAGGTCCATCACGCGCCCCGCGATGGACGCTTGATACGTCTCGAGGTTCATCGAAAGCTCCGCGTGTTCGATGCGCGGCGCCACGCTCTCGTTGCCCGCTCGCCGCAGTCGGTGGCGAAGTCGCGTCGCGAGTTCGCTGACGTCGTAGGGACCAACGACGAAGTCGTCGAAGAGGTCTTCACGGAACGTGAGGTCGTCGAGCTGGTAGTGGTCGAGCAACAAGATGATGGGTCCGACGCCGCGCTCGCGTTGACGCAGCTGACGACAGAGGTTCATGGCCTCGGTGAAGGGCAGCGCTGCCGCGTTGATGACCGCGCCGGCGAAACCGTCGGTCGGCTCGAGTGCCGTGATCTCGTTGAGGTGCGCCGAAGCGGCGATGGCGGGCGTGACCCCGGTCACGTCGAAGGCCTTGCGCACCGGCCCTTCGCACGAGGGAACGCAGAGTACGACGTCGATACTCACAGCAGCGGAAGGTACCTCTCGAGTTCAAAGGGAGTGACCTGCACGCGGTACGCGTCCCACTCGGCGCGCTTGTTCCGCAGGAACCACTCCACGAGGTGACTGCCGAGTGTCTCATGCATCAACGATGAACACTCCATGAGATCGACAGCCTCGGCGAGTGACTGGGGGAGGGCCGCCGTGCGCTGACCTTCGGGCGGTAACTCGTAGTTGCCGATCACGCCGCGTAGCCCCGCCGCCAAGATGACGGCGAACGCGAGGTAGGGGTTCGTCGCGGAGTCTGGTGAGCGGTACTCGATCCGCGTGGAGTCCATGCGTCCGGGCTTCACCGAGGGGACTCGCACGAGCGCCGCCGCGTCGAAGTGCGCCCACTCGGCTCCGACGGGAGCTTCGGCGCCCGGTACGAGACGCTTGTAGGAGTTGACCCACTGGTTCGTGATCGCGGTGATCTCGGGCGCGTGGCGCACGAGGCCCGCGATGAACTTCGTCGCGAGGTCACTGAGTCCGTAGGTGTGCTCACCGATGAAGGCGTTCTTGTCGTCACGCCACAAGGAGAGGTGGGTGTGCATGCCCGAACCTTGCACGTTGGCGAGAGGCTTGGGCATGAAACTCGCGGCGACGCCGGACTGGCGCGCGAGTTCTTTCACGACGTGACGAAGTGACATCACGGTGTCGGCCATCGTGAGCGCGTCGGTGTAGCGAAGGTCGATCTCGTGTTGACCGGGGGCGTCCTCGTGCTGGGCGTGTTCGACGCCGATGCCCATCTCTTCGAGCGTGAGGACGGTCTGGCGTCGCAGTTGGCTCGCGGTGTCGTCGGACAACAGGTCGAAGTAGCTGCCGCGGTCGATAGGGACGGGCTGTTCGTAGGGGCTGAGGTCGTTGAAGTAGAAGTACTCGATCTCCGGGGCGACGAAGAACGTGAAGCCCTGCGCGCGGGCGTTGTCGAGGACGCGACGCAGCTGTTGGCGAGGACAGCCGTCGAAGGCGGTGCCGTCGATGTTCACGATGTCACAGAAGACGCGCGCGACGCCCGCGCCCTGCTCGTACCAGGGCAGGAGTTGGAACGTCGTGAGGTCGGGCCGGGCGAGAAGGTCCGACTCCGTCGTCCTGGAGAACCCGTCGATCGCGCTGCCGTCAAAGGTCATGCCCTGATCGAGGGCGTCTTCGAGTTCGGCCGGCGTGACGTGAAAGGCCTTGTGGCGGCCGAGGACGTCGGTAAACCAGAGCTGGACGAAACGAACGCCCCTCTCCTCGACGGTGCGTAGAACGTACTGCGCCTGACTTTGCATGTGGGTCATTCTCGCACCTTCTCTCTAGGACCGCGATTTGACGGAGAAATCAAGAAGCCCGCCGCTGATAAGCGGCGGGCTTCTTGAGATCCGTGGGACTTAACGCTTCTTTGCTGCTTTCTTGGCGGGGGCCTTCTTCGCAAGCTTCTTTACGGTCGCCTTCTTCGCAGGCGCCTTTTTGACGGCTTTCTTCACGGCCTTCTTCGACGCTGAGGGCTTCGCGGCACCGCAGATCGTCTCGACCATGATGGCGGACACGACGTAGGGGTCGATGTTCGCGTTCGGACGACGGTCTTCGAGGTAACCCTTCTTCTCACGAGCGACAGCGGCCGGGATGCGCACGGAGGCGCCGCGGTCGGAGACGCCGTAGGAGAACTTCGAATAGGGCGCCGTTTCGTGCGCACCGGTCAATCGATCCTCGATGCCCGGGCCGTACGCGGCGATGTGCTCTTCGACACGAGTCCCTAGGGCCTCGGCGCCGGCGATGATGGCAGCGATGCCACCGTTCGCGCGCATCTGGTTCGTGGAGAAGTTCGTGTGCGCGCCCGCGCCGTTCCAGTCACCCTTGATGGGCTTCGCGGCGTAGCTCACGTCGACGTCGAACTCTTCGGCGATGCGCTCGAGCAGCCAGCGTGCCGTCCAGAGTTGGTCGCCGATGGCGACCGGTCCCAGCACGCCGATCTGGAACTCCCATTGACCCATCATCACTTCGGCGTTCGTGCCTTCGATGGCGATGCCCGCACGCTGGCACGCCAAGGTGTGGGCTTCGACGATGTCACGTCCGGGCATCTTCGTGCCGCCGACGCCGCAGTAGTACGGACCCTGTGGTGCGGGGGAACCCTCTTCGGGCCACCCGTACGGGCGGTCGTCCTGGAAGAACGTGTACTCCTGCTCGATCCCGAACATCGGACCGAAGCTCGCGTACTTCTTCGCCGTGGCGACGGCGTGCGCGCGCTTGTTGGTGACGTGGGGCATCATGTCGGGGTTGAGGACCTCGCACATCACCAGCACGTCCTTCGGCCCACGAAGTGGGTCGGGACAGGTGAACACGGGCTCTAACACGCAGTCTGAGAAGTGTCCCGTTGCTTGATTCGTGCTGGAACCATCGAAGCCCCACTGCGGCGGCTTCTTACCGTCGGCGACGATCTTGGTCTTGCTCCGAAGCTTGTGCGTCGGCTCGGTCCCGTCTATCCAGATGTACTCAGCCTGATACGACAACGCTGCTCCTTCGTAGTGTCATCGCGTGCTCACGCGACCTCCTCCAGTCTTATGGGTCGCGTCCCCCCTCTACCCCGAGTTCTGTTAATGGAGTGTGAAACATTTTCCCCGAACGTTCAGAACGCGCCCCATTAGGCTTTCGGCGTGGCTACGCTTCGACTCGCCCTGGCCCAGATGAACGCGGTGGTGGGCGGCTTCTCACAGAACGTCGAGACGCTGGGACGCTTTCGCGCCCAGGCCGCTCTCGTGGGGGCCGACCTCGTCGTCACGCCCGAACTCTCCTTGATGGGCTACCCGCCCGAGGACCTCCTTTTGAAGGAGGGTTTCATCGAGGCGAGCGCCCAAGCACTCGCCGACCTCTCGAAGGCGGACAACCTTCCGCCGATCTTGGTGGGCACGGTCGCCGAAGACGGCACGAACGGTGTGACGTTGGCGCCGGCGAGTGACGGGCGCGACGCGACGCGGGTCTTCGAAGAGGGTCGTGCGAGTCATATCGCCAACGTGCTCGTCGCACTGGGCGACGAGGGCGTCGTCGCGACGGCGACGAAACGACTTCTCCCTAATTACGACGTCTTCGACGAGCGCCGGTACTTCCATCCCGGTGTCGGACCGCAGGCGATCGTGAACGTGGGCGGTGTCGCCGTGGGTCTGTTGGTCTGTGAGGACGTGTGGATCAGTGGCGGTCCGGCGATGGCGTTGGCGAACGAGGGTGCGACGTTGCTGGTGGTGGCGAACGCCTCGCCGTACGCGAGGGGACGTCGCGAAGAGCGCGAGGCGATGTTGCGCGAGCGCGCGCTCGAGACGAACTGTCCCATCGCCTACGTCAACCTGGTCGGCGGTCAGGACGAACTGGTCTTCGACGGCCAGAGCATGGTCGTGAACGCGAAGGGCGACGTCATCGCGCGAGCGAGTGCCTTTAGTGAAGAGCTCTTGATCTGTGAGATCGAAGCGCGTGCGTCGCCGGTGGGCGCCGTACTCGAATCGTTCTACGCGCGCGACGAGTCGCGTGCACGAGCGGTGCACCTCAATCGCGTGGAAGAGCCGTTGGGCGACGTCGAAGAGGTCTACGAAGCACTCGTCATGGGCACGCGCGACTACCTGAGGAAGAACGGGTTTCGCGAGGCGATCGTGGCGTTGTCGGGCGGCGTCGACTCGTCACTCGTCGCCTCAATCGCGGTCGACGCCGTGGGCGCGCGCGCCGTTCGAGGCTTCTCGATGCCCAGTCGTTACTCGTCAGAGCATTCCGTCAGTGACGCACTCGAACTCGCTACTCGGCTCGACATCGATATCGCGACGTTGCCGATCGAGGAGGAGCACACCATGTTCTCCTTCTCGTTGGTCGACGTCCTCGGCGCCGCGCCGTCGGACCTCACCGACGAGAACCTGCAATCACGTATCCGCGCCGTACTCATGATGGCCATCTCGAACGCGACGGGCGCCATCGTGCTCACGACGGGCAACAAGTCCGAGATGGCGGTGGGCTACTCCACGCTCTACGGCGACTCCGCCGGCGGCTTCGCCGTCATCAAGGACGTACCCAAGTTGCTCGTGTACGAACTCTGTCGCTACCGCAACCAACGTGCGCGCCTCGACGGCGACCCCGAGCCAATTCCCGAGTCGGTCCTCGCGAAGGCGCCGTCGGCGGAACTTCGTCCCGATCAGCGCGACGATCAGTCGCTGCCGCCCTACGAGGTACTCGATCCCTTACTCGAGCTCTACGTAGAAGAAGACGCCACGGCGGAAGAGATCATTGCGCTCGGCTACGACCGCTCACTGGTGACGCGCATCACGCGTCTCGTCGACCGCAGTGAGTACAAACGACGCCAGATGCCCCCGGGCGTGCGCATTACGAAAAAGGCCTTCGGGCGCGATCGACGTATGCCTATCACGAACGCCTTCCGTCCCGAGGACTGATGGCCGCACGCGACACCATGGCGCACCTCTACTCGTGTTTCGACACGATGTACGCGGCGTACGGGGAGGCGGCGCCCACGTTGACGAACGACGCCTACGTCATTCGTGCCTACGAAGCCGGCCGTGCCTTCGGAGGGGTCGCGCTGACCTTTCGCGACTACCTCGACGAGGTGCCTGGCGAGCCACTCGCGCCCCTTGAGGAGGCGCTGCGGCTCGCTCGTGCGAACGACGACACCGGCGCGATGATGCTCTACGCCTTGGCCATGGTCGTGGGACCGAGAGTGCTCGTGTCGCTCCGCGATGCCCGAGACGGGGTCGAATTCGACGACGCGGCCCGGGCAGTCCTCACGGGGGCCTCGATGGTACTGGTCCAAGAGATCTTGAAGGTGGGCGAGGTGTCGAAAGACCAGGCGCCCATTGAGGATCCGCGGTGGCAAGAGGGGGCCCAGGCGCTCGGACGCGGTCTCGACGACAGTGGAAACGCTGAAAGTTTCGGCATTTCCCGGTAGGTTGCGTACCTCCGTATAACTAGAAGTATCGGAGATCCCCGCGAACTCCACCCAGCAAAAGAGGAACCATGGCCAAAGACCGTATAGACCGTGACGATGAAGACCTCGTACGTCTCTATCTCTCCGACATTGGTCAGTACACCCTTCTGACCAAGGACGATGAGGTCCACTTGGCCCAGACCATCGAAGAGGGCCGCGAAGCCAAGGCCGAACTCGAGGCCTCGGAGAACGACAAGAAGATCAAGATCACGCCGAGCCGCAAGCTAGCCCTGAAGCGCTCCGTGCACCGCGGCGACCAGGCCGAACGAGACTTCGTCCAGTCCAACCTGCGCCTCGTGGTCTCGATCGCGAAGAAGTACCAGGCCTCGGGTCTGCCACTCTTGGACCTCATCCAGGAGGGCAACCTCGGTCTCATGCACGCCGTCGAGAAGTTCGACTGGCGCAAAGGCTTTAAGTTTTCCACCTACGCCACGTGGTGGATCCGCCAAGCCATCACGCGTGGCATCGCGAACACCGGACGTACGATTCGTCTCCCGGTACACGCCGGTGACACCCTGGCCCGCGTGCAGAAGGCGCAGTCGCGCCTCGAGCTCAAGTTTGGTCGTCCCCCCACCATCAAGGAACTCTGCGAAGAGTGCGAGATGCCCGAGGACAAACTCATCGAAGCGTTGCGTTTCCGCTCCGAGCCGATCTCGCTCTCTGAGCCTCTTCGCGAAGACGGCGACGCTGAGTTGGGCGACGTCGTAGAAGACCGTTCGGCCGAGTCACCCTTCGACGTCGCGGCAGTCAAGATGATGCCCGCCGCCATCGAGAAGTTGCTCCAGCCGCTCGACGAGCGCGAACAGAAGATTCTGCGCATGCGCTTTGGTCTCGACGGTGCCGGAGAGATCCGCACGCTCGAGGACGTGGGCGCGGAGATGAACTTGACGCGTGAGCGTATCCGTCAGATCGAGGCGCGCGCGATGAGTAAGTTGCGTCACCCCTCGTCCGACACGGGCGCGCGCGACCTTCTGACCCTCTAACGACGCTGGTACCGAGCGCCGCCGAGTCCGAGGACGGCGGCGACGCCGACGACCAGTGCGCTCAAGAGAAACGGCGTGTGGGACTTCGAACGCGTGAGCGCAGTCACGGGATGACTGAACGTGAGGAGCGGCCACTGTTTCTCGTGCGCGATCTTCTCTAGCTGGCGATCGGCGTTCACCGCGAAGGGGTGACCGACGGCTTCCAACATCGGGACGTCCGTTTCGGAGTCGGAGTACGCGTAGGACTCACTGAGATCGATCCCTCGGCGTTTGGCGAGTTCGCGCATCGCGTGGGCCTTGTTCTCGCCCTGTGCGAAGAACGCCATCTCCCCGGTGAACTTTCCGTCGTTGTCGATAAGGGCCTGTGACGAGATGGCCCCGGTGAGTCCGAGGAGCTCCGCGAAGGGTTCGACGATCTCGGCGGGCGCGCTCGAGACGAGGAAGACCTCCTCGCCTTCGGCGAGGTGATGGTCGATCAACTCCAGGGCTTCTGCGTAGATCAGGGGCTCGATGGCGTCACTCAACGTCTCCTTTACGAGCAGGCGCACCTCCTCGCGGTCCCATCCACGGGTGATTTTGAGCACCGTTTCACGGACTTTCTCGAGGCGCTTCTCGTCGGCGCCGAATCGTTGGAACCAGAGTTGAGCGACGCCCGCTCGTATCAGGGTGCGGCGATGGAGCAGGCCGCGCGCGTGGAGTTCGGGACCGAGCGCCACGAGCGACGACTTGACGATGACCGTCTTATCCAGGTCGAAAAAGGCGGCGCGCATACTTTCATGCTAGGTCCAGATGCTGACGACACTGGGTCGCTGTTAGCCGATGAAGGCGGCGGCGCAGTCCTGCGTCGCGTCTACGCGCGCCATCAAGACGACGTGGTCTTCTTCGAGGAAGCGCATTGACGACGTCGGCACCAAGGGCTGTTCGTTGCGTACGACGGCGACGACGCGCAACGAATCGGGAAGGCGAAGTTCGTCCAACGTCAGGTTCTGGGCGACGGCCGGTGCCTTCTCGTCAAGCGTGACCTCGATAAGTCGCATGCGTCCGTGCGCCAAGGTCATCAGTTGGATGATGGCGCCGACCTCGACGGCCTCGTCGACGAGTGACGTGATCAACGCCGGTGTCGAGACGGAAACGTCGACGCCCCAACTCTCGTTGAAGAGCCACTCGTTGCGCGCGTTGTTGATGCGGCTGATGGTACGCGGCACCCCGAACTCTTGCTTCGACAGCCAGCTGATCACGAGGTTGTCCTCGTCGTCACCCGTCGCGGCGATCATCACGTCGGCGCTTCGAACGTCAGCGGCCGACAGGCTCGCGAACTCACACGCGTCCGCCGCCATCACGGTCACGCCCGGCAGCATCGTCTTCAGCTTCTCCGCGGTGTCGGCGACTTGTTCCATCAACGTGACGTCGTGGTGACGATCGATGAGGTCGAGAGCGATCGAGGTCCCGACGGATCCGCCGCCGGCGATGACGACTCTCACGACGGGCCTGTTCCGAGCAGGGTGTGCAGGTCACGCAGACCCTCGTTGTTGACGAGGAACTCGAGGATGTCGTCTTCTTGAGCGAAGAGACCTTCGACGTTGACGCGCGCCTGACCGGCGCGGATGATCCCGACGAGTCGCACGTTCTCGCCAACGTGAAAACTGGTGACGGGTTTGCCGGCGAGGTTGTCGGGCACGATGCGTTCCACGAGGTGCATCGTATTGGCCGAATCTGACCACTCGATCGAGTCGTCCGAGGGCAACATCCAGCGTTTCACCTGCTGGGTCGTCCACAGGGACGTGGCGACCGTGGGGATGCCGAGCTTCATATAAATGTCTGCTCGCGCGGGGTCGTAGATGCGCGCGACGACGTTCTTGATGTTGTAGTGATCGCGCGCGATGCGAGCGCAGAGAATATTGGTGTTGTCGCCGCTCGTCACGGCCGCCAGGGCGTCGGCGCTCGCCGCTTCGGCTTGGAAGAGTACGTCACGGTCAAAGCCGGAGCCGACGATGGTCTTGCCGTGGAAGTGGGTGAGGCGGCGAAGGCTGTCGCGCTTCTTTTCGATGACGACGACGGAGTGGCCCTCTTCGGAAAGCTCCATGGCGAGTTCTGACCCAACTCGGCCACAGCCGACCACAATGATGTGCACGCTCTTATCTGACCACACCACGGCTTTTAACTGCAACTTCACGCAAAGTGAGTGACGGTGAAGAGTTAATTGGCGAGGGGAGTGGCTTAGTATCGTCTGCGTGTCAGAAGAGGATAAGCCAGCGCCGACGCGCGCGCCCGTTCTGACCTCACACGCCAATCTGTTGAAGTTTTACCCCGAGACGTGGGACTATCGCCTGAAACGACTCTTTCTCGGTAAACCGCTCGTCTCCGAGCAGTTGAGCGGCGAGAGGCTCAAACGTCCAATTGCTCTCGGCGTGTTGGCGCCGGACTGCATCTCCTCGTCGGCGTACGGTACGGAGCAGATTCTGACCCAGATGACGCCCGCGATCGGACTCGCGGCCTTCTCCCTCGTCGTGCCCATCATGTTCGTCATCATTGGCGTGTTGTTGTTCGTCACCTTGTCGTACCTCGACGTCATCAAGTACTACACGACGGCTGGCGGCGCGTACGTCGTGGCGCGCGACAACTTCGGGCCGAAGATCGCCCAGATCGCCGCCGTGGCGCTGTTAATCGACTACATCGTGACCGTCGCGGTGCAGTGTTCGGCGGGCACCGCGGCCCTGACGACGGCGTTCCCGGCGTTGACGCGCTTCACGCTCGTCATCACGATCGGCGTCGTACTCATCTTGATCTTCGGCAACCTGCGCGGACTGCGAGAGGCTGGCTCCTACTTCGCGGTCCCAACGTACTTCTACGTCGTTATGTTGTCGGCCACGATCGTCATTGGCTACTACAAGAAGTTCATGGGCACGTTGCCAGTGATTCATCAGCCTGCGGTTCGAGATTTGGTGCAGGGTCGATTGGGCCATCAAGGAAATGGCCTCCTCATGGGCTTGGCCTTTCTCACCTTGTTGAAGGCGTACGCGAACGGTGGATCGTCACTGACGGGTCTCGAAGCGATCTCGAACGGCGTCGGGAGTTTTCGCCGCCCCGAGTCGAAGAACGCGCGCGCCACCTTGGTCATGATGTCGTCAATTCTTGCCTTCCTCCTCATCGGCACCACGCTGCTCGCGTCGTGGACGCACGCGCTGCCGTACGGCGTCGGTTCGCCGACGGTGGTCGGACAAATCGTGTCCGACGTCTTCGGCGCGCACGGCTTTGGTCATGACATTTTCTTCGTTGCTCAGTTCGCGACGGTCTTGATTCTCTATACCGGTGGCAACACGTCGTTCAACGGTTTCCCGTTCCTCGCGAACTACGTCGCCACGGATCGCTACCTCCCGCGCCAACTCACCAAACGAGGGCACCGTCTCGCGTTCTCCAACGGCATTCTCCTCCTCGGGGTGGTGTCGCTCGCGTTGATCCTCGTCTTCAACGCGAGGGTAAACGCGCTCATCGCGCTCTACGCGATCGGCGTCTTCACCGGATTCACGTTGGCCGGCGCCGGTATGGTGGCGCGCCACCTGCGAGAGAAGAGTGGGCGCTGGCGCCGCGCCGTTCTCGTGAATGGCCTCTCGGCGAGCGTCACCGCCATCGTGGTGCTGGTCTTCGCGATCGCAAAATTCACCGAGGGTGCGTGGATCATCTTGATCGTGGGGCCGACCATGTACGTCGGCCTCATGCGATTCCACAAGCAGTACTTGCGCGAAGAGAAGGCGTTCGAGGCCAGCAGCGCCAAGGCGTCCATCCAGATTCGCATGAATCGGGTCATCATCTTCGTCGACAACTACGACCTGGCTACCGAGCGCGCCCTTCAGTATTGCAACTCGCTGAATCCGTATTCAGTTCGCGCCGTGCACTTCGATATCGACCCCCTCGTCACCAAACGACTGCAGGCGCGTTGGGGCGCGGCGAACACCGCGTCAGCGAGCATCAGCCTCGAGATCCACGACTGCGAAGACCGACGAGTCGACCGTGCGGCGTTGGAACTGGTCGCCGACGCGGTGCGCGACCCCGACGTCTTCTGCATGGTCATCTTGCCGCGACGGGGATTCGTCTCTCGACTGCAGCGGCTCTTGCACGACCGCACCGCGGACAACATGGCGAGTGCGGTGATGCACGTACCGCGCACGGCGGCGACGATCATCCCGTACCGCGCGCTGCGCCGTCGGATCCCCGAGGGAGAACTCACGGAGGAACCCGTGAGCGACGAGGTCACGCGTGGAGGTCTGCGCGAGGACGCGCACCTCGAAGCGGACGCGAAGCTTCGCGCACGCTCGAGTGACTCCGCGCCTATCGGTGGCGTGACGGAACGAGAGTTCGTGGAGATCGCCGGACGCGTTCGCTCCATGGCGATCGGCAACGAGAGTGGCGTGGCCGAACTGCGCTGCGTCATCACCGACAACACCGGTTCGATCACGTTGGTCTTCCAAGGTCGCATGGACGTTCCGGGCATCGAACGCGGCACAAGACTCTTGGTGAAGGGCACCGTGACGTCGCTTCGTCGAGAAGCCGTCATCCTCAATCCGCAGTACGAAATCGTCGCCGCGCCCCAGGGGGAAAACTAAATTCTTGCTTTCCGCGGGCTCGCCGAGCGGACCGGGTGAATCCTCGACCATTGGGCTCCGTCGGGCGACGATGACCCTGGTAGACGCCAGTCCCTGTCTAACTTTATGTAACGACGGTGCAAGGTGGCGATAACGTGTCACGCCGTGAGATACCTGAGAGGTGGTGAGCGTGGCTAAAGCACTCGTCATCGTTGAGTCTGTAGCCAAAGCGACCCGCATCCAGGGGATGCTCGGGCCGGACTACATCGTCAAGCCCTCCATAGGCCACATTCGTGACCTGCCCCAGAGCGCGGCCGATATTCCCGCTTCCGTGAAGAGCGAAAAATGGGCCCGTCTCGGCATCAACGTGAACGACCATTTCAAGCCGGTCTACGTGATATCGAACGATCGCAAGAAGATCGTCGCCGAGTTGAAGGCGGCCCTCAAACAGGTCGACGAGCTCTACCTCGCGACCGACGAAGACCGCGAGGGAGAGGCCATCGCCTGGCACCTCCAAGAGGTACTCAACCCGAAGGTCCCCGTGAAGCGGATGGTCTTTCACGAGATAACCCCGGCCGCCATCACGAAGGCGGTCACGGAGACGCGCGACCTCGACCTACGTCTCGTCGACGCCCAAGAGGGTCGTCGATTCCTCGACCGACTGGTCGGCTACGAGGTCTCGCCCGTGTTGTGGCGGGCCGTCGACAAGGCTCGCTCAGCTGGGCGAGTGCAGTCGGTGGCGATCCGACTGGTCTGTGAACGTGAACGCGAACGCATGGCCTTTCGCTCCGCGTCGTGGTTCGACGTGACGGCGACCCTACGGGCGGAGAGCGCAACCTTCGACGCCTTGTTGGAGACGGTCAACGGCGCCGCTCTCGCGACGGGCAAGAACTTCGACGCCGCCGGTGTCCTCGAGACCAAGGCGTCGGTCGAAGTCTTGAGTGAAGCCGTCGCGACGTCGATCGCGGAGCAGCTCGCGGGCAAACGACTTCGCGTGGAGTCCGTGACCTCGACGCCTCGCACGCAGCGTCCCCAACCTCCCTTCATGACGTCGTCGCTGCAGATCGAGGCGAGTCGCAAGCTCCGCTTCGATCCCGAACGCACGATGCGCGCCGCCCAGCGCCTGTACGAGCAGGGGTGGATCACCTACATGCGAACGGACTCCACCACGCTCTCGGGCGAGGCGATCAACGCCGCTCGTGCCCAGGCCGCGTCGATGTTCGGTGACGACTACGTCTCGGACCAACCACGTCGCTACGACCGCAAGGTCAAGAACGCCCAGGAAGCGCACGAGGCGATTCGTCCGGCGGGGGAGTCCTTTCGCACCCTCGACGAAGCGCAAGCGCACCTCAGCGGTGATGAGCGCGCGGTCTACGACCTCATCTGGAAGCGCACGATCGCCTCGCAGATGGTCGACGCGCGTCTCACCCAGGACAAGGTCCGACTCTCGGGCACGCTCACGGGCGTCGCCGAACGCGACGGTGAGGTGTCGGTCGGACTCAGCGCGAGCGGGCTTCGTATCGAGTTCGCCGGCTTTCGTCGCGCGTACGTCGAAGGGACCGACGACCCCGAAGCGGAACTCGCCGACCAAGAGCGACTCTTGCCGGTACTCAACGAAGGTAGCGCCGTCCCGGTTGAGACGGCCGAGGCGAAGTCCCACGACACGCAACCGCCCGACCGTTACTCCGAGGCAACACTCATCAAGAAGCTCGAGGACCTGGGCATCGGTCGTCCGTCGACGTACGCCTCGGTCATGAAGACGATCGAACGCCGCGGCTACGTGTGGAAGAAGGGCAAGTCCCTCGTTCCGACGTTTCGGGCGTTCGCCGTCGTCAACCTCCTCGAGTTCTACTTCGCCGACCTCGTCGACTACCAGTTCACCGCCGCGATGGAAGACCAATTGGACGAGATCGCCCAAGGTCGTCAAGACCTCGAGCCCTGGCTGAAGAAGTTCTACTTCGGCGACGAGTCGGCGACGAGTGAGTTCGCGCGTCTCGGTCTTCAACACGTCACCCACGAGCCGCACGAATTCGACTTCGCCGCCATCAATTCACTGCCCCTCGGTGACGCGCCGGACGGCGTCGCCGTGTCCGTGCGCTCCGGGCGCTACGGCCCCTACCTCGTGCACGGCGACGATCGCGTCTCGATCCCCGAGGCGACCGAGCCTGATTCACTCACCGTTGACTACGCACTCGAGTTGCTGGCGGCGCCGAGTAACGACCGAGAACTGGGTATCGACGACGCGGGCGAGACCATCTATCTGAAGGCCGGTCGCTACGGACCCTACGTGCAAGTCGGCGAGATGACCGACCCGAAGGAAAAGCCGAAGACGGCGTCGCTCTTTTCGACCATGTCGCCCGAGAGCGTGTCGCTCGACGACGCGAAGATGCTCCTGTCACTGCCTCGTACCGTCGGCGAGCACCCCGACGGCGGGGCCATCCTCGTCCAGAACGGACGCTACGGCCCGTACTTGACGTGGGGGAAAGAGACCCGTTCGCTCGAGGACGAGGCGCAGATCTTCATCGTCGACCTCGATCGCGCCGTGGCACTGTTGGCTGAGCCCAAGCAACGCGGTCGTCGCGCAGCCGCTGGTCCACTGGCGGACTTGGGTGAAGACCCGGTCACCAAACGCAATGTCGTCGTTCGCAGTGGTCGCTTCGGTCTCTACGTCACTGACGGGGAAACCAACGCCACGCTGCGCCTCGGCGACACACCAGAGTCGATGACGATGGACCGCGCCAGCGAGTTGCTCGCGGAGCGCCGCGGCGCCGAGCCCTCGACGCGCGCAAGAAAGAGTACGAAGAAGGCGACGAAGAAGGCTCCCGCCAAGTCGGCGGCGAAGAAGACCGCGAAGAGAACGACGAAGAAGGCCACGAAGTCAACGGGCGCGGCAAAGCGGGCCGCCGTCGCGCAAGGAGCGGAGGCGAACGCTGCTTTGTTGAAGAGTGCCCGTCACGAGGACGAGGCGTGAGCCCACGCGGTACGTTCCTCGTCTTCGAGGGCATTGACGTCAGTGGCAAGAGCACGCAAGCGCGACGCGTCGCGGAACTGCACGGCGCCCTCTTCACCTTCGAGCCCGGTGACACCGAGCTCGGCGTCGACTTGCGACACTGGTTACTCGACGCCGCGACGCCCATGGACCCCGCGACCGAAGCGTTGTTGATGCTCTCGGACCGTTCACATCACGTGCACAGCGTCATCGAACCGACGTTGCTCGCCGGGCGAAGCGTCGTGAGCGACCGCTTCTACGCGTCAACGCTGGCGTACCAGGGGTACGGCCGAGGTGTCGACCTCACGCTCCTCAAAGCCGCGAGCGAGTTGGCCATTGGCTCGTGTCGCCCCACGTTGACGATCCTGCTGGACGTGTCACTCGAGGTTGTGAACGAGCGACGCTCGCACGACGCGAAGGACCGCTTCGAATCGGCCGATCTAGCGTTTCACCAACGCGTACGCGACGGGTACTTGGCGCTGGCGCAAACCCACTCGTGGTTCGTCGTCGATGGTTCGCTGAGCGTGACTGACGTCGCGAGCCTGATCGACGAACGAGTGGCGCACCTACCCTGGTGACATGACGGACGTCTTCGAACGACTGGTGGGCCAGGACCGAGCAGTGGCCGCACTTCGCCAGTACGCGATGAACCCCGTGCACGCGTACCTCTTCAGTGGACCCGCGGGCGCCAGCGTGCACGACTCCGTTGTTTCCTTTGCCGCCGCGTTGCAGTGTCCGCAACACGGCTGTGGAACTTGCGACGTGTGTCGTCTGGTCCTCGCCGATCAAGACCCGGACGTGTACTTCGCCGAACGATCGGGAGTGTCGTGGCGCTTGGAAGAGATTCGAGAGGCCGAGCGTGTCGCGAGGCGTCGTCCCCTCGGTGTCGGCCACCAGATCGTCGTCATCGAAGACGTCGAGTTGACGACGACGGGGGCATCACCTAGCGCGCCGGCTCTTTTGAAATCACTTGAAGAGCCTCCGAGTCGCACGATCTTTCTACTCAGCGCCGAAGAGTTACCCGCCGCGCTCGACACCGTCATCTCGAGATGCCTTGACGTCAAGTTACGCGCGCTCAGTGACGAGGATCTGGAGTCGATTCTCGTCGGCGAGGGAGCGGAGCCGGGAGCGGCGCGCGCCGCCGCCGCCGTGGCTAACGGCAATCTGCGTCGCGCGCGCGTGTTGGTACGTGACGAAGACCTCTCGTCACGCGTCGCGCAGTGGCGAAGCGTCCCCGAGCGCTTGACCGGCACGCCCGCGGCGTCCGCGCTCGTGGCCCAGAGCATCGCCGCGTCGCTCGACGAGGCCATCACGCCGTTGCAACAGGTCCAAGAAGAAGAGATGGCCCGTCGGGCGAGCGACGCTCGCGAAATGGGTCTGCGAGCGGTGGCGAATCGCAAGGACGTCGAGGCCCAGTTCAAGCGAGAGCAGCGCCGTTTTCGACTCGACGAACTGCGATTTGGTTTCAGTGCGTTGACCCGTGTCTACCGTGATCGGCTCATGGAGAACCTGGAAGCCAGCACTGAGGGCGACGCCCGAAGTGCCTACCGTGTGGGCGCGTCCCTTCGTGCGATTGACTCCGTCGCCGAGGCCAATCGCCGTCTCTCGACGAACATCGACGAGTCGCTGTTACTCCACGATCTGATGTTCTCGTTGATGGAGTTTTGAGCGCGGCTCGAGGATCACGGTCGGCTTGGACTATTCTTTCTCTCTGCGCCTGGGTAGCTCAGTCGGTAGAGCAACGCATTCGTAATGCGTAGGTCAGGAGTTCGAATCTCCTCCCAGGCTCCACTGTGGCGCGGATTGCCGCGTCATTTCGCTTCGACAACGGTGTGAGGTACGCGGCGCCGAGACGGTCGCCTCCACGTCTCCGTTGCTCACTTCGTCACGAACGAATACAAAAAAGAAGGGTGTCGTGTCCGAAATAGATGTTTTTTTAACCCATCCGTCACACGCTCGTCGCTCGTTACCTCGACGTCGTCACTAAGCAACGTAGGCCACAGCGACGTAGCGCGCAAGAAGTTTTTGTTACCCACCAGTCGGGAGGCAATTCTTCGAAGGCTGGTAGTTTGACGTTCATTGATATCGCACAGGGAGCATTTCGTTGGTATCTGCCGAATTGCCGCGCACAATGAGTGGAGCTTTTTCAGCGAACGATGACTTCGCCGAGAAGGCGCGCCACGAGAACTTTCCGGTGGCGTCTCGCTTCTTGCCCCGTGACGTCCGATCGAACCTCATGGCGATCTACGGATTCGCCCGGCTCACCGACGACGTGGGCGACGAGGCGAAAGGCGATCGACTGACGCTCCTCGACGAACTCGACGAACAGCTCGAACTGGCTGCTGTGGGCGCCGCCACCGACCCGACGTTCCAACGACTCTCCCCAGTGATCCACGACCTCAGCCTCAGCCTCGATCCCTTCCATCGTCTCATCGAGGCGAACCGGATGGATCAGCGAGTAAGTAGCTACCAAACGTTCGATGACTTGGTCGAGTACTGCATGTTGTCGGCGGCACCGGTCGGCGAAATGGTCCTCGATGTCTTCGGCCTCTCCAGCCCCGAGCGAATAGAACTCTCGGACAAGGTCTGTATCGCGCTGCAATTGGTAGAGCACCTGCAAGACGTGCAGGAGGACGCGCAGCGCGGGCGGGTCTACCTGCCCCGTGACGACATGGAGCGTTTCGGGTGCGTTGACGACGATCTCTTGAAGCCACACTCGACACCCTCGGTGCGCCGACTCGTCGCCTTTGAGGTCGGTCGCGCTCGCGAACTCCTCGCGGCGGGAGTACCGCTCGCAGCGACGCTTCCCCTGCGCCCTCGCGTCGCCGTCGCGGGCTTCACGGCGGGTGGCGTGGCCGCGCTCGACTCGATCAGACGAGCGAAGCACGACGTCATCGGGGTTCGCTGTCGTCCGAGCAAGCTGGACATCGCTCAGCACATGGCGCGTTACTTCGTCACGGCCAGTCTCAAGAGGGTCAGGTCATGAGTACCGAAGAGGCGTACGCCTTCTGCGAAGGGATCACCAAGCGTGAAGCGAAGAACTTCGCGTACGGGATCAGGCTGTTGCGCAAACCCGAACGCCAGGCGCTGTCGGCCGTGTACGCGCTGGCCCGACGGATCGACGACATCGGCGACGGTGACGGTACGCCTGAGGAGAAACTCGTTGGCCTGAAGCGCGTTCGTCACGACATCGAGTCCCTCGATCCTCAGACGGACGACCTGGTGCTGGTGGCCGTCGCGGACGCGGCGCGAAAGTACCAACTCCCGATGGGTTGTTTCGGTGAGATCATCGACGGCTGTGAGATGGACGTGAACGGGACGTCCTACGAGACGATCGACGATCTGGTTGCCTACTGCCGCAACGTCGCGGGCTCCGTGGGCCGCCTCTCGCTCGCTATCTTCGGGACGGACCGACCTGACGAAGCCGTACCGCTGGCCGACACGCTGGGCGTGGCGCTTCAACTCACGAACATCCTGCGCGACGTGATGGAGGACAAGTCGTTCGGTCGCGTGTACTTGCCGAGTGAGGACGCGCTGTCGGTCAACTGCGCACCGGATCTCAACGGGCCGCCCGGCGACGTGGCACGACTCGTTGCTCTCGAGTGTGTCCGAGCACGGGAGTGGTTCCGTGAGGGTCTCGCGCTGTTGCCGTTGCTCGACGCGCGAAGCCGCGCGTGCGTGGGCGCGATGTCGGGTATCTATCGGCACCTTTTGGTGCGGATCGAGCGTG
>Ga0208849_1000963_pt1 | contig 22840 bp, 26 predicted proteins | sample NGESurdeep072012_10_FD_184470 | JGI IMG/M metagenome (GOLD analysis project Ga0208849, IMG submission 184470) | Arctic peat soil microbial communities from Barrow, Alaska - NGEE Surface sample 53-3 deep-072012 (SPAdes) | ecosystem: Environmental > Terrestrial > Soil > Wetlands > Peat ... | reverse complement strand
GGGCGAAATTCGCAAGCCAGGCGCGTTTTCCCCGGTAACCCTCCAATTCATTTCAATAGTCGATGCGCCGACTGCGGCAATAATCAACAAAGTGCTTCCATGGGCGGTTGACCAAGATTGGATTCCAAATTTCGCTATTGGCAAAGGACTTGAGTTCTCAGACTTGATTTTTTTGGAAGAAATCGGGTTCGGATCAGGCTCACCGGGCACACTATCGATGACAATGAACTGTCAGCCGAATGGGACCGTAATGATGCGCGCTGGAAACGCTGGAATAGTCGTCGAAAACAACAAGCAACCAGTTACGCTTCCGGCTTTCAATCTTTCACTTGCTGGAAAACAACTGTGCAGGATCGTCAACATCGAATCGAAGGCGGTTGAGATCATCGATGGTTTAAAACGCACTATCCCAAGGGCAACTATCAGCTTGGGCACTGTAGAACCTGCCGGAGGGGGCCAATATCACTTTCAGAATATGAAAGAAATCTACCGACCCGCGCCGTCAAGTTGACTTGCTCGAACGGCGTATTCGCGCCAGTCGTCGCGCTTTCTGCCTAAGCGTTCTTGGCTTCACCAGTCCGCCGATAGGTCAGGCGCTTGCCCTCGATGCCCTTGAGCGCGTCATTGGTGCGCATGTCGTCGGTGTAGCCCAGCGCGGTGCGGTGGTTGTGGCGGAACTCGAATTCCGAAAGGTAGCGGTGAAGGTGAGCCTCGCTGCAATGCTGGTAGATGCCTTCCATGCCGCGCTTGAACACCGAGAACACGTTCTCCACCGTGTTGGAGTGAACAATCGCGTCGGCTTCGTAGCGGACGTATTCCTTCGCTGAGTGACGCACGGTGCGGTGATCGGCAAATTCCTTGCCGGTCTCCGTGTACAGCTTGCTTTCATCGGTGTGCTGAGCGGAATCCTCAGAACGTGAGTGTTTGTATTTTTCCCCGGGCCCCGGTTTGCGTGTGCAGGGCAGGGCCGCCATGTTAACAATCGGTCGGTTTTCAGGTTTTGAGAGATTACGGTAGGGGCGGGTTCAAAGCTTTTGCGCGACCATCCAAAAGCGGGGTGTACCCCCCTTCGACAAGAAATTCCCGGGCCGAGGCAAGGCCACCCCCTACCCATCCCGAAAACGTGCGGCGACCCGGCTAGGTGAACGCCAAGCGGCGACCATCCGAGAGGCGCTAGGGCGCGGCGAGCCGAGGCTGTAGGAAGGTCAAGGGAGGGCGGGCCGAGGGGGGCCGCTAGGTCAGTACCACATCACGCCCCTAGCTTTCGCAGCCGATGGGCTCAGCCGGCGCGCAGCGCGACGACGTTCCCATTCTCGTGCCTCAGCGAGTCGAGCGTGTCCGCAAACCACTGCATCATGCCGCGCCGCTCATTCATCCATTGAGCCGCATTGTACGCCGCGCGCACCTTGTTGCCCTCGACGTGGGCGAGCTGCGCCTCGATCCAATCGGAGTTGAACCGGCCGCTTTCGTTGAGCATCGTTGACGCGACTCCGCGGAAGCCGTGCGTCGTAGCCCGGCCGTGGTAGCCCATCCGGTACAGCGCGAAGAGCAGCGTGTTTTGCGACATGATTCCGCTGCTGGCGGGCGAGGGAAAAAGGAAAGGGCTGTTGCCGGCGAGGGGGCGCAGTTCGCGTAAGGCAGCGACCGCCTGCCGAGACAGCGGCACGATATGCTCGCGCCTACGCTTCATGCGCGCGGCCGGGATGCGCCACTGGGCCGGCGGTATGTCGGAATTCCAATCGTAGGGATGACCCGAAGCGTCCTCGAATTCATCCCACCGCGCCGCGCGCAATTCGGTAGTGCGCACGAATGTCAGGGTCACGAGGCGGAGGGCCAGGCGCGTTCGCGGCTCGCCTTCATAGGTGTCTATGGCCCGAAGAAAGCCGGGCAATTCCTCCCGCGGCATCGCCTTGTGATGGCGAGGGGCAGGGAGGGCGTTCAATGCGCCCTGAAGGTCGGTCGTTGGGTTACGCTTGGCGCGGCCGGTGATGATCGCGTGCCGAAAGACCTGCCCCACGGCCTGCTTCATCCGGCGCGCTGTCTCTCCAACGCCGCGACCCTCGATCTTCTGCAGGGCGTCAAGCACGTCTGGCGGTTCAATCTCGGCAATCGGTCGGCGCCCTAGAACCGGGAACACGTCCGCCTCAAGGCGTCGAAGCACTTGATCCGCGTAGCCCGGCGCTTTGCCAGGCTTCCACTTGTCGTGCCACTCCCTCGCTAGTGCCTCAAAGGTATTGCCGGCGGCCATGCGGGCGGCCCGCTTGCTCTCCTTCTTGACCGTCGAGGGGTCGATGCCCTTCGCCAGATCGCGCTTCGCAGCCTCCCGCGCGCTGCGTGCGTCGGCCAGCGAGACGGCAGGATAAACGCCTAGCGCAAGCGTGCGCTGCTTCCCATGAAGGCGATATGCCAAGCGCCACAGCCGACCGCCCTGCGGCGTGACGAGTAAGTGAAGGCCGCCGCCATCGAAACGCTTGAAGGGCTCTGCCCGAGGCTTCGACTCACACGCCGCCTTGGTCAGCGGGGAACTGTTGCGAGGCATGGTGTTGGTATCCGGTTGTTGGTGTTCCGACCGATACCCAACAATATACCAACAAAAACGCCGGCTGTCAGCAATGTCTTTCGGACGCTGGCGAACGCCAACGGAATGGAAAAGCCGCATGAAACAGCCGGTTATAGTGGCGGCGGAGGAGGAGAATGGAGGCTGGCGGAGGGGGCGGAAACGCATTGTGGCGGAGGGAGCGGGATTCGAACCCGCGTTACGGTTTCCCGCAAACACGCTTTCCAAGCGTGCGCCTTCAGCCACTCGGCCACCCCTCCGGACAGGGCGCGCACTATATCCGCAGCCTACCCACTGGCAAGCGCTCACGGTCGCCTCGCCGGGAGTTGACGGCGGGCGCGCTTGCGGCCGAGATAGGTCGTGCCCACATACCGTCGGCCGCGGAAACGGCCGCTTTCTTGGCCGGATACGTAGCGAAAATACGGGGAAGGCGCCGAAAGGCGGCGTAACTAAGCATGCTGGGTTTTCTGCCGCGGTTCGTCGGTTTGTGGTTCGTGGCCGGAGGGCTGGTAGCGCTGGTCGTCGATGCGGCCAAGTCGATCGCCGCTTCCGCGCTCACGATGACCCCACTGGGCGCTGCCTTGCATACGCTGGCGCCGGCAACCCTTCTCTCGGCGCAGGCTTTCGTTCAGCAAGACGTCGAGCCTTATCTCGGCCATTGGATCTGGGACCCGGTAATCCAGTGGATCCTGCTGCTGCCGACGTGGGCGGTGCTTGGCTTCCTTGGTTTCCTGCTGACCTACCTCGGCCGCCGCAGGCGGCTGCGCGTTGCCTATGCCTGATCCTGTTCCCGAAGAAGTAACAACAAGAAACGCCGGCGCGAGGGCCGGCTAAGGAGAAAGCCCCATGAACATTCTCGACATCCTCGGCGCCCGCAAGGACGCCATGCCGACCGCCGACACCGCCCTGCCCGGCCGCCCAGAGGCACTGCCGACGGCGGCGACCCATTTCGTCAACGGCCAGCCGCTGAAGGGGCCGTATCGGGACGGCTCCGAGACGGCGCTCTTCGGCCTCGGCTGCTTCTGGGGCGCCGAGCGCGCCTTCTGGAAGATTCCGGGCGTCATCGTCACGGCCGTCGGATATGCCGGGGGCATGACGCCGAACCCGACCTACCGCGAGGTGTGCAGCGGACGCACCGGGCACAACGAAGTCGTGCAGGTCGTCTTCGATCCGAAGAAGATCAGCTATGAGATGCTGGTCAAAGCGTTCTTCGAGGACCACGACCCGACCCAAGGCATGCGCCAGGGCAACGACATCGGCACGCAGTATCGCTCCGGCATCTATGTCGCCAACGCGGCGCAGCGGAAGACCGCCGAGGCGGTAATGGCGATGTACCAGAAGGAACTGAGCGCCAAGGGCTATGGCGCCATCACGACCGAGATCGTCGATCGCCCGCCCTTCTATTTCGCCGAGGATTACCACCAGCAGTATCTCGCCAAGAATCCCGGCGGCTACTGCGGGCTGGGCGGTACCGGGGTTTCGTGCCCGGTCGGCCTCGGCGCCAAGGCCGGCGCGGCGGCGACGGCGGCGCACTAGTCAACACCTCGAACAAACGCGGGGCCCCTGATCGGGCCCCGCAAACCATCCGACGCTTGCCAGACGGGTGGAACTTTGCGGGGGACCATGAAGCACCGCATCGGGAAGAGGGCGGACGTGGCGAAGGCGCTGGTGCGGCTGCTGCGGCTCGACATCCGGGCAGCGGCGGCCGAATTGCGCGCGCCCGGTCCGCGCGAGGAGCGCGTGCATCGCGTCCGCCAGCGGCTGAAGCGGGTCAGAACCATCCTGCGCGTACTCGAGCCGGCCTTCGGCGAGCGCGCCCTGACGCTGCGGCAGACACTGGCCGAGGCGGCGCGCTTGCTCGCGCGCGCGCGGGACGCCGATGTTGCGGCGGCGAGCGCGCGGCAGCTTGCCGCCACCACGACGCCGGCGGACGACGCCGGCTTCGACCGCGTTGCCGCCAGCCTCGATGCCGAGGCGGCACGCGTCCATCAGGAGCGCACGCCCCTTGGCGACGTCAGCCGACGCTTTGCCGAAGCGATCGCGGAAGCGGCGACCTTCGAGCCGGATTTCGATGGCCAGGCATTGCTGGCGGCGGGGCTGCGCCGGGCCTACGCTCGCGGGCGCACGGCGATGTTGAAGGCCGAGAACAGCCTGTCGACCCCCGACCTCCATCGCTGGCGAAAAACGGTGAAGGACCTCTGGCATCTCATCCGGCTGGCGCGCAAGCGCCTGCCGAAGCGCCTGGTGAGGACCGGCCCGAACCTCGAACGCCTTGGCGACGCGCTCGGGCTCGGCAACGACCATGCGCTGCTGGCAGAGAAGCTCGCGCTGTCGCCGACCGGCGACCCGGCGCTGATGCGCCAGCTGGCGCTGATCGCGCGCCGCCGGAATGCCCTTGAGGCGGAAGCCTTCGCGTTGGGCGCCCGACTTTATTCGCGCAAACCGAAGGCGTTTGCCGGCCGCCTTCACCTCCATCGCCACAAGCCGGCGCAAGAATCCTAGTCGCCGGGCGCCGGGCGAGGCGCCGGCATAGTGGATGTCGCCGCGGGCGGACTGGCAGGCGCCGCCGGAGTGACGGCCGCGGCGCCAGCGTTCAGCACGTCGCGACATTGCGACGGCAGATCGGCCAGCGTCAGCTCCGGCTTCAGCTTTGGCGGGACCTTCGGCGGCGGGGGCGGAGGCTTGAACCAGACCGCCAGCTCGGCGCCGCAGCCGTCTCCCGGTCCAATCGGCGGCTGCTCCTCGCAGCTCGCCATGCCGGCGGGGCACTCAAGCCGTACATGGAAATGGTCGTCGTGGCCCCACCACGGCCGCAGCTTGCGCAGCCAGGCGCGATCGGTGCCGGCGGTCTGACAGAGCTCCTGCTTGATAGCCGGACTGACGAAGATGCGCGCGACCTCGGGATAGGAAACCGCCTGTTTCAGCAATCGCTCGTAGTGGTCCGACCATTTGGTCGGATCGACCGAAAGGCGGCCCGTCATCAGCAACGACACGGCCGACATCTTCTCGCGCTCGTCGCGGGAGAGCGTGTGGTCGGGCATGGGCACGAACCAGATGTCGGCGTCGAGGCCGATCTGGTGGCTGGCGTGGCCGGTCGGCATCGGGCCGCCGCGCGGCTGCGACATGTCGCCGACAAGCAGGCCCGGCCAGCCGACCCTGGCGGCGTCGGCGGAGAATTTCTCCAGGTAGGAAATGAGTTCCGGGTTGCCCCAGTTGCGATTGCGCGACAGGCGCATGACCTGCCAGCGGGGACCATCGAGCGGCAGCGGCACGGCGCCGGCCAGGCAGCCCTTGGCGTAGCCGCCGATGCTGCGCGTGGCGCCGCCGGTTGGTGCCTCCACCTGCCCGAAAAGCGATTTGGCGGTCGGTATGGCTGCGGCGAGCGCGATACTGCCCGCGGCCAGCATCGCGACAAATCCGATCCCCAGTGCAGCGCGCATCGCGTCCCCATTAACTTTTCTTACCGCGCCACCCGGCCACCGCAATTATCCCCCGAAATCGTTGCGCCACAAGCCGCTTCGCCGTCGCGGCGCTTGCGCGCAGCCACAATAAGATCACGATGCGGTCAATAAAGCATCGCACGGCGCTCGTACTACTTTCCCCTGCGGGCAGGGAACGAGGAGCACGCCATGTTCAAAACCATCGAGAACTTGCCGAGCGGCGCCGTCGGCTTCGAAGCCCATGGCCAGGTCACCGATGCCGACCGGCGTACCGTGCTGGAACCAACCATCGAGTGGGCGCTGGAAAAGAACGGCAGGGTGCGGCTGCTCTATGTCGCGGCCGCCGACTTCGCCGGCTATGATCGCGGTGGCCTCTATGACGATGCGGTCTTCGGCACCCGCCACTTCAGCGACTTCGACAGGATCGCCTTTGTGGCCGACGAGGGTCCGTATGATCGCGCGGTCAAGGCGATGGACGGACTGATGCCGGCGGCACTGCGGGTGTTTGCGATAGCCGACATCGCCAAGGCCAGGGACTGGCTCGCGGCGTAAGCAGCGGGCGGCTCTGAGCGGCGCCGCCTGACCGTAGCGTTGAGCTGTCGCGAAAATGGGCGTGCGGCGCATCGGCGCCCACGCGGTGCCTCTGGTGGCGACGCCGGCCGGTACACACGCGAAATCCGGCCCTACTCGTCGATCTTCAGCGCGGCGATGAAGGCTTCCTGCGGGATGTCGACCTTGCCGAACTGGCGCATCTTCTTCTTGCCCTCCTTCTGCTTCTCCAGCAGCTTGCGCTTGCGCGTGGCGTCGCCGCCGTAGCACTTGGCGGTCACGTCCTTGCGGAGCGCGCGCACCGTCTCGCGGGCAATGATCTTGCCGCCGATCGCCGCCTGGATCGGCACGACGAACATGTGCGGCGGGATCAGTTCCTTCAGCTTCTCGACCATGCCGCGACCGCGTGCCTCGGCGCGGGTGCGGTGGACGAGCATCGACAGCGCGTCAACCGGCTCGCTGTTGACGAGGATCTGCATCTTGACGAGATCGGCCGGTTTGTAGTCGGTCAGATGATAATCGAACGAGGCGTAGCCCTTCGACACCGACTTCAGCCGGTCGTAGAAATCGAAGACCACCTCGTTCAGCGGCAGGTCGTATTTCACCAGCGCGCGGGTGCCGACATAGGTCAGCTCCTTCTGGGCGCCGCGACGGTCCTGGCAGAGCTTGATCACCGAGCCCAGGTAGTCATCGGGAGTGAGCACGGTCGCCTCGATCCACGGCTCGTCGATCTCGACGATCTTGACCACGTCGGGCATGTCGACGGGATTGTGGATCTCGATCTCGGTGCCATCGGTCAGCTTCATCCGGTAGATGACGCTCGGTGCGGTCGCGATCAGGTTGAGGTTGAACTCGCGCTCCAGCCGCTCCTGGATGATCTCCAGATGCAGCAGGCCAAGGAAGCCGCAGCGAAAGCCGAAGCCCAGCGCGGCGCTGGTCTCGACCTCGAAGGAAAAGCTGGCGTCGTTGAGGCGGAGCTTGCCCATGGCGGCGCGCAAGTCCTCGAATTGCGCCGCATCGACCGGAAAGATGCCGCAGAAGACGACCGGCTGTGCCGGGCGGAAACCGGGCAGCGCGGTCGCCGCCGGCTTCCGGTCGTCGGTGATCGTGTCGCCGACGCGCGTGTCGGCGACTTCCTTGATCGAGCCGGTGAGGAAGCCTATCTCGCCGGCGCCGAGTTTATCCGCCGCGGTCAGCTTGGGCGTGAACACGCCGACGCGGTCGACGTCGTAGGCGGCGCCAGTGCCCATCATGCGGATGCGGTCGCCCTTCTTCATCGAGCCGTCGACGATGCGCACCAGCACGACCACGCCGAGGTAGGCGTCGTACCAGCTGTCGACCAGCAACGCCTTCAGCGTGGCATCCGGGTCGCCCTGCGGCGCCGGCAGGCGCGTGACGATCGCCTCCAGCACCTTGTCGATGCCGATGCCAGTCTTGGCCGAAATCAGGATGGCGTCGGAGGCATCGATACCGATGACGTCCTCGATCTGCTGCTTGATCTTGTCGGGCTCGGCAGCGGGCAGGTCGACCTTGTTGAGGATCGGCACGATCTCATGGTTGTTGTCGATCGCCTGGTAAACGTTGGCGAGTGTCTGCGCCTCGACGCCCTGGCTGGCGTCGACGACCAGCAACGAGCCCTCGCAGGCGGCCAGCGAGCGGCTGACTTCGTAGGCAAAGTCGACGTGGCCGGGAGTGTCGATGAGATTGAGAATGTAGTCCTTGCCGTCCAGCGCGCGATACTTAAGGCGCACGGTCTGCGCCTTGATGGTGATGCCGCGCTCGCGCTCGATGTCCATCGAGTCGAGCACTTGCTCCTTCATCTCGCGCGCCTGCAGCCCGCCGGTCGACTGGATGAGGCGATCGGCCAGCGTCGACTTGCCGTGGTCGATATGGGCGATGATCGCGAAGTTGCGGATGTTGTTCTGCGGGCCGGTGGTCATCGGGAGCCTTCTTGTAGGCGCGGCTCTTAGCAGACCGGAGCAATAGCGGGAAGTTGCGGTTTGTCCGGGCAGCAGCCTAATTTGCCGCAACCGACCAAGGGGTATCCATGACCGTCATCGTCCGTCCGGCCAGCGAAGCGGACCTACCCGCCATCCTCGCCATCTACAATGATGCCATCCTCACTACGACGGCGATCTGGCGCGAGAAACCCTTCGATCTCGAAGACCGGCGCGAATGGTTCAAGGCGCGCGAGTCGGCCGGTTATCCGGTGTTGCTCGCCGAGGAAGACGTGGACGTCGTCGGCTTTGGGTCATTCGCCGATTTCCGCACCTATAACGGCTACCGCTTTACCGTCGAGCACTCGGTCTATACGGCGCCGGGGGTGCGCAGGCGCGGGGTCGCCAGCGCGCTGATCGCGGCGCTGATCGAGCGGGCGCATGCGCTCGGCAAGCACGTAATCGTCGGCGGCATCGCAGCCGACAATCACGCCTCGCTGGCGCTCCACACCAAGCTCGGCTTTACCGAAACCGCGCGCATGCCCGAGGTCGGCTTCAAGTTCGGCCGTTGGCTGGATCTGGTACTGGTGCAGAAGCGACTCTAGGGTTTACTCTGCCTCCTCCGCGCCGTCCTCGCGAGCGTCCGCCGCCTTCAGCTCGCCGAGGCGAGGCATCGCCATGATGTTGTAGCCGGAATCGACGTGGTGGATTTCGCCGGTGACGCCGGAGCCCATATCCGAAAGCAGGTAGAGGGCGGTATTGCCGATCTCCTCGATGGTGACGGTACGGCGTAGGGGCGCGTTGCGCTTCTGGTAGTTGAACATCAGCCGCGCGTCCGCGACCCCGGCGCCGGCGAGCGTGCGCACCGGCCCGGCGGAGATGGCGTTGACGCGGATGTTGTCGCCGCCGAAATCCGCCGCCAGGTAGCGCACCGAGGCTTCCAGCGCCGCCTTGGCAATGCCCATGACGTTGTAGTTCGGCATGACGCGGCTCGAGCCGCCATAAGTGAGCGTCACCATGGCGCCGCCCTTCTTCATCAGCGGCGCCGCATAGCGGGCGACTTCGGTGAAGGAGAAGCAGGATATGACCATGGTGTGCGAAAAATTCGCGCGTGTCGTCGCCGCGTAACGGCCTTTCAGCTCGTTCTTGTCGGAGAAGGCGATGGCGTGGACGACGAAGTCGATGACCGGCCAGCGCTGCGCGACGGCGGCGAAGGCCGAGGACAGCGACAGCGGATTCTTGTCCGCTGGATCGAGCCCGACGTCGCAGGGGAGGACGAAATCCGAGCCGACCGATTTCGCCAGCGGCTTGACCCGCTTGGCGAGCGGCTCGGTCTGATAGGTAAAGGCGAGTTCGGCGCCGTGTTCGGCCAACCGCTTGGCGATGCCCCAGGCGATGGAATGGTCGTTGGCGACCCCCATGACGAGGCCGCGTTTGCCGGCCATTATGCCCGTCGCCATGTTACTGCCCCCGTCAGCCCCCGCGGCCAATTATCCGTTGTATCGCTGAAGCACGAGTGTCGCGTTGGTGCCGCCGAAGCCGAACGAATTCGACAGCACCGTATTGACCTCGACGTTGTCGATGCGGCTGCGAACGATCGGCATGTCGGCGAAGGCCGGATCGAGTTCGTCGATGTTGGCGCTTTCGCAGATGAAGCCGTTGTTCATCATCAGCAGCGAATAGATCGCCTCCTGCACGCCGGTGGCGCCCAGCGAGTGTCCGGTCAGCGACTTGGTCGAGGCAATCGGCGGCGACTTTTCGCCGGCACCGAAGACGCGGCGGATGGCGTCGATCTCGGGACCGTCGCCGGCCGGCGTCGAGGTGGCGTGCGGGTTGATGTAGTCGATCTTGTCCTGAACGGTCTGCAGCGCGAGCTGCATGCAGCGCTCGGCGCCTTCCCCGGACGGCAACACCATGTCGCTGCCGTCGGAGGTGGCGCCGTAGCCGACTACCTCGCCGTAGATGCGGGCGCCGCGCGCCTTGGCGTGCTCCAGCTCCTCCAGGACGACGACGCCGGCGCCGCCGGCGATGACGAAGCCGTCACGGTTGACGTCATAAGCGCGGGAGGCCTTGTGCGGCGTATCGTTGAAGTGGCTCGACATCGCCCCCATGGCGTCGAAGAGTACCGACAGCGTCCAGTCGAGTTCCTCGCAGCCACCGGCGAACATCACGTCCTGCTTGCCCATCTGGATCAATTCGGCGGCGTTGCCGATGCAATGGCTGGAAGTCGAGCAGGCCGACGAGATCGAGTAGCTGAGGCCCTTGATCTTGAACCAGGTTGAAAGCGTCGCCGACGCCGTTGACGACATTGCCTTCGGCACGGCAAACGGGCCGACCCGCTTCGGGCCCTTGTCGCGGGTGATGTCGGCGGCCTCGACGATGGTGCGGGTCGATGGCCCACCGGAGCCCATGATGAGGCCGGTGCGGATGTTGGATATATCGCCGGCCTCAAGGCCGGAATCCTGGATCGCCTGATCCATGGCGACGTGGTTCCACGCGGTGCCGCCGCCGTGGAAGCGCATGGCGCGCCGGTCGACCATGGTCGAGGGATCGAGCTGGGGCGCGCCTTGAACGCGGCAGCGGAAGCCGAGCCGGGCGTAGTCTTCGGCGGCCGAGATGCCGGACTTCGCCTCACGCAGGCTCGCCGTTACTTCCTGCGTCGAGTTGCCGATCGAGGAAACGATGCCCATGCCGGTTATGACGACGCGCTTCATGTCCCTAGGCTTCCTTGTTCATGCGGCCGCCTGACCGCCGCAGCCGCGGCGGCAAACGCCCGACAATCCTCAGCCGACCGCCGGTTCGGTCGAGCCCTGGAAGAGCCCGACCTTCAGGTCCTTGGCGCGATAGATGGTGGTGCCGTCGACCTTCAGCCAGCCATCGCCGATGCCAAGCACCAGCTTGGAACGCAGCACACGCTTCAGGTCGACGCCGTATTCGACGAGCTTCGCCGTCGGCAGCACCATGCCGGAGAATTTCAGCTCGCCTACCTGGAGCGCGCGGCCGCGCCCCTGCCCGCCCAGCCAGCCCAGGAAGAAGCCCAGCATCTGCCAGAGCGCATCGAGGCCGAGGCAGCCGGGCATTACGGGATCGCCCTTGAAGTGGCAGGCAAAGAACCAGAGGTCCGGCTTTACGTCGAGTTCGGCGCGGACCTGGCCCTTGCCGTGCTCGCCGCCATCCTCGCTGATCGAGGTGATGCGGTCGAACATCAGCATAGGCGGCAGCGGCAACTGCGCGTTGCCGGGCCCGAACAACTCGCCCCGGCCGCAGGAGATCAAAGCTTCGTAGTCGAAGGCCGAAGCCCGCAGGTCAGCCGCAGGATCAGCGCTTATCATGAATAACCTGCATCGGATTCTGCCGCGCCTTTTGCCTCACGGGAACCTTTGGCGACCCCGCCCGGAACGCTCTTAACATAGCATCCCCCGGGTCGCCACAAGAGGGGGCGCCCGCCGCCGACCGGCGGCCGTCCTTGCATAGTTCGCCCGCAGACGGCAGAAAGAGCCGGTTTCGTTGCGCTGCAGGCGCAGCGCCTATAGTATTGCACTGTCCCGAAACGCCGGCGCCTTGAACGCCGGATGTGAAGAGAGACGACATGACCCATCACCACGTCCATGGCGCGCCGACGCGTCCGGAGCTGCGCTCCATGCTGCGCAAGTCGGGGCTCCGTCCGACGCGCCAGCGCGTAGCGCTCGCCGCGATACTTTACGGCCACGGCAACCGGCACATCTCGGCCGAAAGCCTGCATGGCGAAGCGCTATTGCAGCGCGTGGCGGTATCGCTCGCCACGATCTACAACACGCTCCACCAGTTCACGGACGCGGGGTTGTTGCGCGAGGTGGCGGTCGACGGATCGAAAACCTACTTCGACACCAATACCGGCGAGCACCATCACTTCTTCGTCGAGGACGACAAAGAGGTCATCGACATTCCGGAAGGCCAGATGGGCGTCGGCCGTCTGCCCGAGCCGCCACCCGGGTACGAGATCAGCCGCGTCGACGTGGTGGTGCGGCTCCGCCGTATCCGCCAGAGCTAGTCGAGCTTCACCAGTTCCGCATCGGGGATGAGCCGGCGAAAGAGCGCGCCGGCGACCGGTTCCGCGTCGCGGTCCCAATCGGCCTTCACGCCAAGAACCATGTGGGTGCCGGTGAGGCCCTTGACCGCAAGGAACCGCCGCGCATCCCCGATCGTCCGGAAAACGAAACCGCCGGGATACGGCTTGCCGTCCGGCCCGACGCCGCGCCCCAGCTTCGTCTTTATGCCTGCGGCCAGCGCGTGCTCGTACTTCAGCCGGATGCCGACCGTGTAGATCATGCGCCGATACTAGCAGAGGCGGCGCCTAATCGACTTCCTCGTCGGCATAGACGCCCCACAGCCGACTCTGCTCTATCCAGCCGGAAAAGCCCTTGCCCGACAGATCGCACCAGCCGTGGCGACAGCGCTCGACGGAGGCGACGACGCCCGGCTGAAGATAGGCGGTGACTGCCGAGTCGGTGGCGGCTTCGGAGCGGACCGGCAGCGCGTCTCCCGTGGCCCACGGGGAGATCACGGCGGTGCGCTTGCTCGACAACAAACTGTGAAACACCCAGCCGACGGTCCCGTCGGAATCGCGCACCCGCCGCCAGGTGTCGTACTCGGCGATGACCTCGACCGGCAGTGCCGAGCGGGTGAATACCCAAGCAACCTTGTAGTCCTCGCCCGGGCCGCCGCGCACGTTGACGCGACCGGCCTTGAGGCTGACGAAACGGGGAACCGGCAGGCCGCTCTTGCCGATGACGACGCCGGGATCGGCCGCGGCGGTATCGTCGGCGACCGAGGCCGCCGCACGCTGGCCATGGACGATCACCAGCACGGCGGCAGCAAGACCGCCCAGCACCGCAAACGCCACCAGACTCCTGACGAGCAGCCCCTGTCCTGCTCCGCCTGCGCGATCGCGCATACGCCCCGCTCCACGACCAAACGCCACAACCAACCGCGAGCCGTGGACTATGCGGGCACAGGGTTAAGGACGGCTGAATCGAACACGTTGACGCAGCCGTAACGAACTCGCGGCAAGCTGTCTGTCGTGACCGACCACCCACACGATCGCCGCTACGCGTTGACTTACGCCGAACTCGCCGCGGAGGCACGCACCGCCCGCGAGCCCGACGACGCCCCCGCGCGACGCGCCTCGCCGATGATCGCCTACCTCCTCTGGTTCTTCCTTGGCTGGATCGGCGTGCATCGCCTCTACCTCGGCCACGTCCACTCGGGCCTCGCCATGATGGTAATCGCCGGGGTCGGCTTGGGGCTTGAGGTTTCCGGCGCCGGCTACTGGCTGATGATCCCGCTCGGTCTCTTCGTGCTGTACGACGGCACGCAGATCCCACGGCTGGTGGCCGAGTATAATACGGGCCGGCGCGACTAGCCCACGGCGCCGTCGCCGTTCAGCGGATTTTCCGGGTCGCGGCGGTAGGCGATCGTGTCGAAGCGGGCATCGCGCGCGTCGTACAGCAGCAAGCGACCGACCAGTCCGGTGCCGATGCCGCCAATCTCCTTGATGATCTCCAGCGCCTGCAGCGAGCCGACGACCCCGACGAGCGCGCCAAGAATTCCGGCTTCAGCGCACGTCGGCAGCAACCCATCCGGCGGCGCATCGGGAAAAAGACAGCGGTAGGTCGGATTCAACTCACCGTCGCCGCCGCGCTCATAGGGCTTCAGCGTCGTCAGCGAGCCATCGAACTGCGCGACCGCCGCAACAACCAGGGGCTTCTGCGCATGGAAGCAAGCATCGGACACCGCATAACGCGTGACAAAACTGTCGGAACAATCGGCGACCATGTCGTAGCGCGCGATCAGGGCGACGGCGTTGTCGGCTGTCACGCGGAAGGCATGCGTTTCGACCGCGACGTGGGGATTTTGCCGGGCGACTGCGTCGGCGGCACTTTCCACTTTCGGCCTGCCGATCGCCGCCGTGTCATGGATCACCTGCCGCTGCAGGTTGGAAAGGGACACCCCGTCATCGTCGGCGATGCCGATGGTGCCGACGCCGGCGGCCGCCAGATACTGGATGACCGGGCTGCCGAGCCCGCCGGCGCCGATCACCAGCACGCGCGCCTGCTTCAGCTTCTGCTGCCCGGGCCCGCCGAGATCGGCGAGAACGATGTGGCGGGCGTAGCGTTCGATTTCGTCATCGGAAAAAGCCATTGCCGGGAACCTAACGGCGGGCGCGGGAATTGACGAGGTCTTGGCTTTGGTCTTGCATTGACCACGAGGTCCAACCTATCAGCGGGATTCCGGCACTTCATGCAGATCAGGATCGGCTTCGACATCGCCTATGAGTGCCCGCAACCCACGCCGTTCCTGCTCGCACTCCGCGTCCACCCCTCGCGCGCCCGTGATCTGATCAGTCCTGACATCATCCGGGCCGATCCGCCTGTGGCCATTACCGAATACACCGACGGCTTCGGCAACCTGTGCAGCCGCGCGGTGCTGCCTCCGGGGCGCACGCGTTTCACCGCCGACGCGATCATCAACGATCCGGGAGTCCCCGATCCGGTCGTGCCCGACGCCCTCCGGCACGACATCGCCGACCTTCCGCCCGAGTGCCTCGTCTATCTCCTCGGCAGCCGCTACTGCGAGACCGACAAGCTCAGCGAGACGGCGTGGCAGCTGTTCGGCAATGCACCGCTAGGCTGGGGCCGCGTGCAGGCGATCTGCGACTACGTCCACAACCACATCCGCTTCGGCTACGAGCTGGCGCGGCCGACCAAGAGCGCATCGGACGTGCATGTCGAGCGCGGCGGCGTCTGCCGCGACTTCGCCCACCTCGCGGTCACCTTCTGCCGCTGCATGAATATCCCGGCGCGCTACGTCACCGGCTACCTCGGCGACATCGGCGTGCCGCCGGATCCGGCGCCGATGGATTTCTCGGCATGGTTCCAGGCCTATCTCGGCGGGCGCTGGCACACCTTCGACGCCCGCCACAACCACCCGCGCATAGGGCGCATCCTGATGGCGACCGGCCGCGACGCCTCCGACGTCGCGATCAGCAACTCCTTCGGCATGACGCTGCTCGCCGGCTTCAAGGTGTGGACCGACGAGGTAAAGTAGACGGCGGCCTATTTCTTCTTCACCGCCGACATCATTTCCTTCGCCCGCGGCTTCTTCTTCGGCGCGGTCTTGCCGAAATACGCCTTCATCGGGTCGAAATAGCTTTCGTGCCAGCCGGCCTTGTAGCCGGTGTGGCTGTCGGGAACGCCGGAGTGGAGCAGCGTCACCTTGGTGCCACCGGCGCCCGGCTTCAGCGTAACGGTGATCTTCGAGTCCTTGTCGTCGGCGGTAAACTCGGCGGAGCGCCACGACTGGACGATGCGCTTGTTCGGCACCAGTTCGAGATTGACGCCGCTGATGTAGCCGTCCCACGCTGTGTGCTTGCCGCCGATCCTGGTCGAGCCCTTCGCCTTGCCGCCGGCGGTCATCCCGGCGTGGCCACGGCTGTCCAGCCAAGCATCATAGATTGCCTTCGGCTTCGCCGGGATCACCGCCGAGACCGTGAATTTCTGAGTCATCGGAATACTCCCCTACGAGGACGCGCCGCCCCGCGCGACACGCGCAGTCGAGCGTGCGCCGCCCTAGTGCCAGACGCTGAAGATGGCGCCCATCACCAGAAGGCCGACCAACTGATAGCCGGCATTTATGGCAATCAGTTCCATCGGCTTCCTCTCGTAGTAGATCTGCCCGGCCATCAGCGGAGCGACGAAGCCCAGCCACGCCATGAAGCCGATCAGCAACCCCCCGCCGATGCCATAGTCGCCGTAGTGGGCGACGAACCGGGCGAGGATATAGGACATGATGAGGTCGCCGACGAAGCCGACGATCATCGCCTGCATCAGCCCATCGGCCATGGCGCCTTCCGGCACCTTCATCAGCTCGCGCCAGCGGTTGCCGAACAGCGGCTGATACCACGCAGCGCCGATGGCGAACTTGACGATGGCGGCGATGATGACCGCCCACCAGCTGATCGAGACAATCGTTTCCATCTACGGTCCCCTCCCCCTTCTGGCGCCGCGCGGCGGCGCTCCCGAATTCTAGTCGAGTCCCTCGAACAGCGGCGTCGACAGGTAGCGCTCCGCGAACGAGGGGATGATCAGCACGATGTTCTTGCCCTTCATCTCCGCGCGCTGGCCGACGGCGACGGCGGCGGCGATGGCGGCGCCCGAGGAAATACCGACCGGGATTCCTTCGACGCGCGCGGAAAGGCGTGCGTAGGCGAAGGCATCCTCGGTCGCCACCTTGACCACCTCGTCATAGACGTGGGTGTCGAGGATCTTGGGGATGAAGCCGGCGCCGATGCCCTGAATCTTGTGCGGGCCGGGGCTGCCGCCGGAAAGCACCGGGCTTTCCGCCGGCTCGACTGCAACCACGCGCACGCCGGGCTTGCGCGCCTTCAACACCTGGCCGACACCGGTGATAGTGCCGCCGGTACCGACACCGGCGATGAAGACATCGACCGCGCCGGCGGTATCGTTCCAGATTTCCTCGGCGGTGGTGCCGCGATGGATTTCCGGGTTGGCCGGATTATCGAACTGACCCGGGATGACGGCATCGGGGGTCTCGCGCACGATCTCGTCGGCGCGCGCGATGGCGCCCTTCATGCCCTTGGGGCCCTCGGTCAGCACCAGTTCGGCGCCCATGATGCGGAGCATCTTGCGGCGCTCGATCGACATCGTCTCCGGCATCACCAGGATGAGGCGGTAGCCGCGCGCCGCAGCGACGAAGGCGAGCGCAATGCCGGTATTGCCCGAGGTCGGCTCAACCAGCGTGGTCACGCCCGGCTTGATGCGGCCGGAGGCTTCCAGTGCGTCGACCATGGCGACGCCGATGCGATCCTTGACGCTGGAAATCGGGTTGAAGAACTCGAGCTTGGCGAGGAGGTGCGCCGGCACGTCGCGCATCGCCGCGATGCGGTCGAGGCGCACCAGCGGCGTGTCGCCGATGGTGTCGGTGATCGAATCGTAAATACGGCCGCGCCCCGGCGGGCGCGCGCGATCTCCCGAAGTTTCCGCCATCTCGCCCGCGCCTCCGCTCATCGCCTGCGGCAGGCATCCTAGCCTAAACGCCCGTCGAACCGAAACCGCCCTCGCCGCGCAGGGTGTCGTCGAGCGTCTCGGTCACGACCAGATACACCGCCGTGACCGGCGCCACGACCAGTTGCGCAATGCGCATCCCACGGGTGACCGTGAACGGTTGGTCGCCGAGATTGATGAGCGGCACCTTAACCTCGCCACGATAGTCGGCGTCGATGGTGCCCGGCGCGTTGAGTACAGTGACGCCGTGCTCGACCGCCAACCCCGAACGCGGGCGTACCTGGCCCTCGTGACCCGGCGGCAAGGCGATGGCGAAGCCGGTCGGGATGAGGGCCCGGCCGCCGGGCGCAAGGGTTACCGGCTCGGTCACCGCGGCGGCGAGATCGAGGCCGGCCGCATCAGGCGTCTTTGCCGACGGCGGCGCCAGTCCTTCTCCGTGAGGAAGCCAGGCGAACTGGACGGCGGTCATGGTCACCAACTGGCGATTCTATACGGGGATCATCAAGCGCGGATGCTATCCGGGCGACAAGTCGCGCCGCCACTTCTTCTTTCGATAGCGTCGGCCACTGTTCCACGCGGGCCTCGCCCCGTCCATCGGAGCGGCTGACGATATGCACCGTGTTGTCGGCACCACCCATGACGCCGCCTGCCGCCGACACATCATTGGCGACGATCCAGTCGGCGCCCTTGGCCTTCAACTTCTTCGCGGCGTTCTTCATCAGGTCGTCGGTCTCCGCGGCAAACCCCACCACCAGCTTCGGCCGCAAAGTCTTGTGATGCGCGATGGTGGCGAGAATGTCCGCATTCTCAGCAAGCGCCAGCGCCGGCGGCCTGCCGCTGCCGTCCTTCTTGATCTTGCTTCCCGTCGGCGATGCCGCCCGCCAGTCGCCGACGGCTGCCGCCATGACGGCGACATCGGCGGGCAGCGCCGCCATGACCGCGTCCAGCATCTCGCGCGCCGTCTCGACGTGAACCACGGTGACGCCTGGCGGATCGGGCAGAGCGACCGGGCCAGAAACGAGCGTCACCGCCGCGCCGGCAGCGCGCGCCGCCGCGGCAATCGCATGGCCCTGGCGGCCCGACGAGCGATTGGCGAGATAGCGCACCGGATCGATCGGTTCATGCGTCGGTCCCGACGTAACGACGACCTTGCGGCCAGATAGCGGTCCCGGCTCCGGCGCCAGCAACGCCTTCAACGCCGCCACGATCTCGAGCGGCTCGGCCAGACGGCCCCATCCCGCCTCGCCCGACTCCGCCATCTCGCCGGCATTCGGGCCCACGAACCGGGTGCCGTCGTCGCGCAACGTCTCGACGTTCCTCCTTGTTGCCGCGTGCGACCACATCTTCGGGTTCATCGCCGGCGCGAGCAGGACCGGCACGTCGGTTGCCAGCAGGATCGCTGCGGCAAGATCGTCGGCGCGGCCGGTCGCCATGCGCGCCATCAGGTCGGCGGTGGCCGGGGCCACGACAATCGCAGCGGCGTTCCGCGCCAGGCGGATGTGACCGATGTCATGCTCGTCGGCGCGGTCGAAGAGATCGGTGAACACCTTCCGCCCGGTCAGCGCGCCGACCGAGAGCGGCGTGACGAACTCGCGCGCTGCCGCCGTCATCACCACATCGACCACCACGCCGCGCTCGCGCAGGCGGCGGATCAGGTCGAGCGATTTATACGCGGCGATGCCACCGGCAATGACGAGCACGATCAACACACCGTCGAGGCCTGGCGCGTACGGTCGGGCCGTGACTGGCGCGGCGACCGCCTTCGTCTCTGCCGGGACGCGCATCGTGGAGGCTTCCGCACCCGCCAATTCCGCCCCGAGGATCGAGCGCACTTCGTCCTCCATCGAGCGGCCGTTGGCAGCGGCGCGCAAACGCAGCTTGCGCTTCACCCGCTCATCGAGCCGGCGAATGGTCAGTGTGGGGCTGGTCCTGGCCATATTTGACGGTAGCCTATGCTAGCATTGCTAGCAATGCTGTCGTCGGCTGCCTCCCAGGCAGGCGCCAACGGTGCCGAAACCGGGTACAATCAATCCGGGCACAGGCCAAAATGGGGGGGCCACATGGCCAGTATCTTCGCCAAACTTGGTTCAGTGGCGCTAGTTGGCGTGGTGGCCGGCGGAATGACTTTTGTGGCGACGCCCCTTATGGCCTCGCCAAAGTCGGTGAGCCATCCCGATCCCCAAGGGCGGCTCGGTCGTCCAGCTGCGCAATAACGGCGGCTATTCGGTGCGCAACCGTCTCGGCATCGGCGGCACCTACAACTGCACATGCTCCGCCAGCACCGGCGGAAGCTGCAGCTTCACGCAGACCGAGAACACAGTCAGTTGTGGCAAGCCGGGCGACACCTGCAACGGTCATTGCGATCTGGAGATCTCCACGGGCGGCGGTGCGATTCAATAGCAGCGCGTAGCCCGGTGCCCTCCCCGCCGAACAGAAGGAACATGACATGACCCTTCCCTTCCGCCCCGGTATGACTGTCTTGGCAATGGCGCTGATTGCCGCGATCGCTGCCGGCGACGCCGGCGCCGCCCCCAAGACTTTCGGCACCCCGGTCCCGCTGAAACCAGGCACCACCGTCACCGGCCTCGGCAACGGAACGTTTTCGGTGGGTGGGCCTCTCGGCGAAAGAGGCACCTTCAGCTGCAGTTGTACGGGCGGCTCGGGCTCCTGCAATATCAGCCGCTAGTCAGGCGGCCTGGTGTGCGGAGTCGTCGGCGACAGCTGCAAGGGTCATTGCAAGTTGACCACTACCTGCTCCCGCCTCGGTCTGTCGCCGTTCTAGGCCGATGGCGCCGGCTGCTTGCCGGCGGCGATGTTCGTGATCTCGACCCCGCTCCCGGCGAGTTCCACCGTATCCCCGAGGCGCCTGCCCATCAGGACGCGCGCGAGCGGGGCGACGTAAGCCAGCGATCCCGCCGCAGGGTCGGCCTCATCCTCGCCGACGATATGCCAGGTCTGCTCGCGACCGTCGTCCCGTTCGATCGTCACCGTCGAGCCGAACCGCACCTCGGATAGATCGGTGGGCGGACGCACGACCTCGGCGCTGGCACGCCGTGCCCGCCAATAGCGGAGATCGCGCTGCACATGCGCGACCGCGGCACGATCCTCGCCGGCGGCGGCCAGCGCGCTGCCAAGGTGGGCAAGTTCCGCGTCGATCAGCGCCATGCCTTGCGGCGTGACGTAGTTCGTGTGCGGCGAGATTGGCCGGTCGGGCAGTTCGTCGCCGCCGTCGCCGGCATCTTCCTTGACGAAGGCCCTGCTCATGCGGCGAACGTCGTGCGCCGGTGCGCCGGCGTCAACCCGGGATCAGAACACAAAGCGCAGGCCGACGATCACGGCTACCGCCGCGATTACCCAGAGCGCGACGCGGCCGCAGCGGCCCTCGCGCGCCTCGGCGTGGCCGATGTCGGCGATGGTTTCCGGATCGAGGCGAATACCGCGTTCGCCCATCGCGGCGAACTCCGCCGACAGGCGCTCGGCGCGCGCCGCCAGTTCCGGCAGTTCGCCGGCGAGGCGGCCGAGGGCGCCGAAACCTTCCGCCGCGGATTCGAGATATCCGGCAGGGCCGAGATTGCGCTCGATCCATTCGGCGATCACCGGCTCGGACGCCGACCACATGTCGAAGGCCGGATCAATCGTGCGGGCGACGCCCTCGACCACCACCATCGTCTTCTGCAGGAGCAACAGCTCGGGCCGCGTCTCCATGTCGAAGATTTCGGTGACCTCGAAGAGCAGCGTCAGCAGCCGCGCCATGGAAATCTCGCTGGCGTTCTGGCCGTGGATCGGCTCGCCGATGGCGCGAAGGGCTTGCGCAAAGTCGTCGACCGAATGAACGCGCGGCACATAGCCCGCCTCGAAATGAACCTCTGCGACGCGCCGATAGTCGCGGCGGATGAAGCCGTAGAGAATTTCGGCGAGGAACTTGCGCTCCTTGCGCCCCAGTCGTCCCATGATGCCGAAATCAATGGCGACGATGGTGCCGGCGGCGTCCACGAAAAAATTTCCCTGGTGCATGTCGGCGTGGAAGAAGCCGTCGCGCAGCGCCTGGCGCAGGAACGCCTGCATCAGCCGGCGCGCCAGCACGGTCATGTCGTGGCCAGCAGCACGCAGGGCCGCCACGTCCGACAGCTTGATGCCGTCGATCCATTCGAGTGTGAGAACGTCGCGAGTCGTGAACTCCCATTCGACGCGCGGGACGCGAAAGCCTTGGTCACCGGCGGTCAGCTCGGCCATCTCGGACAGCGCCGCCGCCTCCAGTCGCAAATCCATCTCGATCGCCACCGAGCGCGCCAGCGTCTCGACCACCACCACCGGCTTCAGCCGGTGCGACATCGGATCGATGCGCTCGACGAAGCGGGCGCCGGCGAAGAAGGTGTCGAGGTCGCGCCGGAAGCGGTTGCGGACGCCCGGGCGCAGAACCTTGACCGCGACCGTGCGGCGGCCGCCGCCGCTGCCGGCTAGTTCCGCCTTATGGACTTGCGCGATCGAGGCCGCGGCAACGGGCGGCGAGAAAGACGCGAAGACCGCCTCGACCGGCCGGCCGAGATTGCGGGCAACGATGTCGCGCGCTTCCGCCTCGGGGAAGGGTGGGATCTCGTCGCGCAGGCGGCCGAACACTGCGGCTGCTTCGCCACCGACGAGGTCGGCGCGGGTGGCGAGGAACTGGCCGAGCTTGATGTACGACGGCCCGAGGTCGTGCAGCGCCACGTTCAGCCGTTCGGCGCGCTCGCCGTCGGTGAGATTGCGCGGGCCGAGCCAGCTCAACATGCGCGCAACCCGGCGCGGACCCGACGGCAGCGCCTCAAGGTCGGACAGCGAGAACAGGCCGGCGCGGGCCAGCACGATGCCGGCGCGGCCCAGTCGAAAGAGCGCCGCGATATCCGCCACTGCTACAGCTTCCAGCCGGAATGGATCGCCGCGATCCCGCCCGTCAGGTTGCGATGGGTGACACGGGCAAAGCCGGCCGCCTCGATCATGGCGGCGAAGCGTGCCTGGTTAGGAAACCGGCGGATCGACTCGACCAGATATTTGTACGGCTCGGGATCGCCGATCACCCATGCGCCGAGCTTCGGGATGACGTTGAACGAATAGAACTCGTAGAGCCGGTCGAGGCCGGCGACATCGACGGCGGAAAATTCCAGGCAGAGGAAACGCCCGCCCGGCTTCAGCACCCGGAATGCTTCGGCGAGCGCCCGATCGATGCGCGGCACGTTGCGGATGCCGAAGGCGATGGTGACGGCCGCGAATTGCCCGTCGCCGAACGGCAGGGCCTCGGCGTTCGCCTCGGCGAAGGAG
>Ga0208849_1000962_pt1 | contig 22859 bp, 20 predicted proteins | sample NGESurdeep072012_10_FD_184470 | JGI IMG/M metagenome (GOLD analysis project Ga0208849, IMG submission 184470) | Arctic peat soil microbial communities from Barrow, Alaska - NGEE Surface sample 53-3 deep-072012 (SPAdes) | ecosystem: Environmental > Terrestrial > Soil > Wetlands > Peat ... | reverse complement strand
GGGAGCGATCACCGGCTCCAGTTATCCCGCGCTGCCCAGGGACTTCCACGGTCCCTATCTCGAGCTCCGCGCCTACTTCCTCTACAACACGGAACCGCGGTAGCTGGGCCGGGTCGTCTTCGCCTCAATCAGGCTTTATCGATTGCCTGAATGCGCGCTCCACACTCTGCCCTCCGTAAACAATTCGCAGTATAGCGACAGATTTTGATCTCACCCGAAACGCGATCAGAGCGCGCCGCTCAAAACCCATCACTCGCAAACCTGGCCGTATATCCTCGCGCAGTGTTCCACGGTTTGGGAGCGTCTGCGGGCTCATGCACGCCTTCTCGATTCGCTCAATGTAGGCTATCGCGCGATCCGGGTTTCCATGTTCGGCAATGTATTCGTGGAGTTCAACCAGATCGTCTCGAGCCTCAGGAGTAAAGACGATCCTGAACTTCATGCCTTGCGGGACCCTCTCGCCTTGTGCCTGGCGCGGAGAGTTGCAAAGACGGCGTCCGCGGGAATCCCCCGCTTTGGATGAGCTTCCAGTGCATCGTATGCAGCGACGACTTCCTCGCGCAGCCATCGCTCTACGGCGCTGTCTCGCTCTTCAAGCGCGCGCAAGCCAGCCCTGACGACCTCGCTGGCCGACGCATAAGTTCCAGACTTCACCAGCTTGTCGATGTAGCGGTCCTGCTCTCTCGGCAGGCTGAAGGTGCGCTTTTCACAGGGGGAAGTCGGCATACTATTAGCTCCTCGATTGAAGTTTAACATAAGTATGAATCCTTCATACCCGCCCCTTCGAGCAACTCAATCCCCGCCCGACTAGTTCTTTGAGGCGCAGTTTATTCCGGCAGCGGCGCTTCCTCACCCGGCCACACTTCCGGCACCGTGCCTCCCGCACCGGGATCGTGAGGCTTGTTCCCCTGATTGAGGTCGATTCCGTCCTGCTCAAGCAGCGCATCGTACACCGGCGTGTGCCGCCAATGGCGCGCCAGCGCAAATGCGCTCATGTTGGCGATCATCAGGGGCAGTACCAGCCCGTATCCGCCCGTCATTTCGAAGATGATCAGGATCGACGTAATCGGCGCGCGCACAATGCCGGCAAACACCGCGCCCATCCCCACCACTGCAAAGGCTCCAATCGAATCCGCTGGGTGGTGGAAGACTGTCACATCCAGGTAGCCGACAGCGCCACCCAGCATTCCGCCCATAAACAAGGCCGGGGCAAAGATGCCGCCCGACCCTCCGCTCGAATACGACGTGACCGTCGCGGCGAGCTTCAGTACGCACAGCGCCGCCATCGCCGTCACCGGCAAATTGCCCAGCAGCACTTGCGTGAGGGTGGTGTACGGATTGCCCGCGATGCCGTTCACGTGAAAGAACTGGATCGCCACCACGGCCAAGGCGCCTGTCGCTGCTGCGCCAATCGCAGGCTGAACCCACCTGGGAACTTTCTTGAGTCGCCTGAACCAAGCGCGCAACCCCAGCAGAGAATCGGTAAACGCGACCGACACTATTGCCGACAACAATCCCAGCAGTGCATACCAAACCAGCGACGAAGACTTCGCCAGAATATAAGTCTGCAACCGCGGCACTTGAAAGATAGGGTTGGAGCCCAGAATGCTGTGCTCCACCACTGCCGCCAGCGCCGCGGCCACAATCACGCCTGCGAGCATCGTCTGGTCGAGCGAGCCGATCAGCTCTTCGAGGGTGAACGTCACCGCCGCAATCGGCGCGTTAAACGCCGCGGCGATGCCCGCCGCCATCCCCACTGAGGCCATGCGCCGGCTGTTCACCGGGCTCAGCCGCGCAATGCGCGCCAGAAAACTGCTCACGCCGGCGCATATCTGCACCGTTGGCCCTTCCACGCCCAGCGACGCTCCGCTGCCCAGTTGGAGCGTGCACAAAACAAACTTGCCCAACGTCTCCTTCATCGTGATCGCGCCGAAGCGAAACGTGTAAGCCGTCTTCACCTGCGGAATGCCGCTGCCCGCCGCTGCGGGAACCCAATAGGTCAGTCCGATTCCGGCGATGAGCCCACCCAGAGCGGGCGTCAGAATCGTCCACCAAATCCACGCATGACCTGGAGCCGCCGTGGCGCGATCGATCAGCCGTGCGTACAGCCAAAAGCAACTTACATGGAATGCCACAGCCGCAAGCCCGCACAACCCGCCGGCCATGATCGTGATCGCCAGCACGCGCTGCCGCTCGCTCGGCATGAGCCGCCTGAGCCAGGCAAAGAACCGCGAAGATAGACCCTCAATGCCAGCCAGGATTTTCAATTTAAGGGAAACCTCACTGCGAAGAGCATCGCATTTCAAGTATAGAAGCAAGAATCGTAGCGATTTGGAGGCGGAACAGGATTGAAAACCGTCAGTCACTCTATCGCTTGCTTCCCTTATGTCAGTTTGCGGCAAGACATGCATCGCTGTAATCTATGGGTTACAATCTTTGGAGATCGAATTGATTGGGCATTGTGCGACAAATTCGTCGCACCGAAGAATTTGCTGGTTGGTTGAGGGGCCTGCGAGACAAGCAAGGTCGCGCGAAGATTCTGGCTCGTATCGATCGGTTGGAAGATGGAAATCCCGGCAAGACAAGAAGCGTCGGAGCTGGTGTAGTCGAGATGAAGATCGATTTCGGCCCGGGCTACAGCGTTTATTACATTCAGCGCGGCCAGTTTCTGATCCTTCTGCTTTGCGGAGGCGATAAAAGCACGCAAGCAGATGACATCAAACGAGCGAAGGCCCATGCGGCCCAATGGGCCAAAACGGAATGATGAGAAGTAGAGTCACGATGTAGTCGAGAGTCAGTTCCTCTCAAACACTCGAAAGAGGTGAAGAAGCCATGCAACGCGCTCCCCGGCAAAAAATCCAACAGTCAATCAAAACCAAGCCGTACGATGTAGCCGAATTCCTGACCGATCCCGAAACCATCGCCGCTTATCTCACGGAGGCGCTGGAGAGCTACGATCCGCGTTATATTGCTAAGGCGCTTGGCGCCGTGGCGCGGGCACGTGGAGGAATGGCACAGCTTGCGCGCGAGACTGGCGTCACCCGCGAATCTCTTTACCGCGCGCTCAGCGAAACCGGCAACCCGGAGCTTGGCACAACACTAAAAGTAATGCGCGCCCTCGGAGTCCGCCTTACTGCTTCTCTCGCGGCGTGATTGTCAAAACCCAGTAACGGTGCAAATTCCGCTTCCATTACAACCCGATTCTGCGCTAGAATTTGCTTGTCATCATGGACCGCCTCCACTACATTGCCGGCTCGCCTCTCCTCAGGCGCTTTCGCCACGGCCGCCCCGACCGTGGACGCTGACCCTACGCGCTGAGTAATCTAATTCCGTCGAGATTTTTGTCCATGCGGGCTGTGCCTCGTTTGAAAATGCCCGCAGGATGCTTGCGATTAAGAACTCCCGCGAACGCCGCCAGATCCGCTCGCGCTGAACCCATCCGCCCCTGGCCCGGATAGAAAGCGATCGCCCGATGAACAGTTTCTCGTCGAAAGCCGTGCTTACCTCCGGCAGCCGCTCCTACACCATCTATCGCCTGCCTGCCCTCAGCGCCCGCGGTTCAAATGGCGGCCGCGGCTTCAATCTTGCGCGTCTCCCTTTCAGCCTCAAAATCCTGCTTGAAAACCTGCTGCGCCGCGAAGACGGCATCAATGTCACCGCTGCCGACATTGAATTCCTCGCCAACTGGGATGCGCAAGCCGAGCCCAGCCGCGAAATCGCCTACATGCCTGCCCGCGTGCTCATGCAGGACTTCACCGGCGTCCCCGCCGTCGTCGATCTCGCCGCCATGCGCGACGCCATCAAGACCCTCGGCGGCGATCCCGAGCGCGTCAATCCTCTCGCGCCCGCCGAGCTCGTCATCGACCACTCCGTCCAGGTCGATGAGTACGGCACCCCCGCCGCCTACGAGGCCAACTCGCTCCTCGAGTTCCAGCGCAACCGCGAGCGCTACGCATTCCTCAAGTGGGGCCAGTCCGCGTTTCGCAACTTCTCCGCCGTCCCGCCCGGCATGGGAATCTGCCACCAGGTCAATCTCGAATACCTCGCCCGCGTCGTCTTCACCGCTGAAATCGACGGCGAGCTTTTCGCGTATCCCGACACGCTTGTCGGCACCGACTCCCACACCACGATGATCAACGGCCTTGGCGTGCTCGGCTGGGGCGTGGGCGGAATCGAAGCCGAAGCGGCCATGCTCGGCCAGCCCGTATCGATGCTCATTCCACAAGTGGTCGGCTACAAACTCACCGGCAAACTGCGTGAAGGCGCAACGGCCACCGATCTCGTGCTCACCATCACGCAGGCCCTGCGCAAGCTCGGCGTCGTCGGCAAATTTGTTGAGTTCTACGGCCCAGGAATCGCGGAGCTTCCGCTTGCCGATCGCGCCACCATCGGCAACATGGCCCCCGAATACGGCGCTACCTGCGGCATTTTTCCCGTCGACGCTGAGACCCTTCGCTACCTGCGCCTCACCGGCCGCAGCGAAGACCAAATCAAATTGGTAGAAGCCTATTACAAAGAGCAGGGCCTCTTTCACTCGGCCGGCACGCCCGAGGCTGAGTACTCGCAAACGATCGAGCTGGATCTTGCCACCGTCGAGCCAAGCGTGGCCGGCCCCCGTCGCCCGCAGGATCGCGTCTTGCTCAAGGACGCGGCCGCAAGCTTTGCGCAGCAACTGCCCTCGCTTCTCTCGCCCACCGCCAAGCCGATCGGTTCACGCACCGCCGCCGCGTGGCAGCGCGACAGCGTTGCCGACACTGCTATTGCCATCGGCGCCGAGGACAATGAAGGACCAGATAGGTCTTCTGCCAAATCCTCGGCAGCGCAGTCTGTCGCCGTTCAAGTCGCATCAACAGTCAAAGCCCGCTTCAACGTCGACCCCGACAAATATCTCGATCACGGCTCGGTCGTCATCGCGGCCATCACCAGTTGCACCAACACATCGAACCCATCCGTCATGATCGCCGCCGGCTTGCTCGCTAAGAAAGCCGTGGAAAATGGCCTCACCATTCCGCCGTGGGTCAAGACTTCGCTTGCGCCGGGCTCGCGCGTCGTCACCGACTACTACCAAAAAGCCGGACTACTTCCGTATCTCAACAAGCTGCGCTTCAACGTGGTCGGTTACGGCTGCACCACCTGCATTGGCAACAGCGGGCCGCTACCCGCAGACGTTTCCAAGTCAATTGAAGACCACGGCCTAGTCGCCGTCAGCGTGCTCAGCGGCAACCGCAACTTCGAGGGCCGCGTCAACGTCGACGTCCGCGCAAATTACTTGATGTCCCCGCCGCTCGTCGTCGCCTTCGCACTCGCCGGAAGAATCGGCCACAACTTCGACGCTGACCCGCTCGGCAACGATCCCTCCGGCGAGCCCGTCTACCTCAAAGACATTTGGCCCACGCAAGCGGAAGTCTCCGCTGCTATCGAACGCGCCGTTTCGAGCGAGGGATTCCGCAAGGAATACGCAACCGTGACTGACGGCGACGCCAGTTGGCAGGGCCTCAGCTTCCCCACCGGCGACGTCTACCAGTGGGAGCCGGGCTCAACCTACATTCGCAAGGCGCCCTACTTCGACGGCATGACCATGACCCCTGCGGCCGTTACCGATATCGTCGGCGCGCGCGTTCTCGCAGTCCTCGGCGACTCGATCACAACCGATCACATCTCGCCGGCCGGCTCTATCAAAGCCAATGGCCCTGCCGGAAAATATCTAAGTGAACACGGTGTCAAACCCGCGGACTTCAACTCCTACGGCTCGCGCCGGGGCAATCACGAAGTGATGGTGCGCGGAACTTTCGCCAACGTGCGCCTGCGCAACAAACTCGCGCCGGGAACTGAAGGCGGCGTGACGCGGCTGCTCCCGGAGGGCGAGCAAATGTCCATCTTCGACGCCAGCGTCAAGTACGCCGAGCGCGGCGTGCCGCTCATTATTCTTGCCGGCAAGGAATACGGCTCCGGCTCCTCGCGCGACTGGGCCGCCAAGGGTCCAAATCTGCTCGGCATTCGAGCCGTCATTGCCGAAAGCTTTGAGCGCATCCACCGGTCAAATCTCGTGGGGATGGGAATTTTGCCGCTGCAATTCGCGGACGGAGAAAACGTCGAAGTCATGAAATTGACAGGTGAAGAGTACTACCACCTGCCGGGACTTGCTGATTTACTTAGCTCGGGATTTAAAAGCGGATGGACGCTACGGGCCTACGCAACGTCAACCCCGGATAGTAAGTACCTCTTACATCAGACAGGTTTCACGGTGAAGCTGCGAATCGACACGCCGCAAGAATTGGAATACTACAAGCACGGCGGCATCCTGCAGTATGTTATGCGGCAGCTGGCCGCGAAGTAACGCCGGTCCTCGTTGCCACGCTTGTTTTTTCGCGATCCCTAGTCTTTGTCCAGCACTTCGTCCAGCAACATGCGTAGGTTCGTGGCGCGGGCGTGGCCCAGCTGCAGATCGGCCGAAGTGGCCTGCGCCACTTCATCGGCAAGGTTCAGCGCCGCCAGCACGGCCACGCGCAGCGAATCCGCTGTGCGCCCGTGAGCGGCCACAGCGCGCATTTTGGCGTCAACCACCGCCGCCAGCTCGCGAATGTGCACCGGGTCCTGCCCCGAAAGATGGTAGAGCTGATCGTAGATCTCCACCGTCACATATTCGTTTGGCCTGTTCTGACCCGGATTGTTGTGTGCCGGATTATTGCGTGTTGATTCGGTCACTGCCGTCGCCTCACAATTCCAGTGCGTCAAGCTGCGCGAGCAGCCGTTCCACTCGCTGTCTTACCTGGTCGCGCTCCGCGCGCAATGCGCTCAATTCGCTTTGCAGCTTTTCTTGCTCGGTCGATCGCGACTGTGACTGCGCCTCGGCCTGCGCCGCGCGAGCTTCAATCTCCGCTTGCCGCGCTTCGGCCTGAATCGCGCGCCCTTCTAATTCCGCGGCGCGAGCCTCGGCTGCCATCCGCGCATGCCGCTCGCGCTTGACCACGTCGACAGCCCGCCGCACCCGATCTTCAAGCGCTGAAAAATCGTCCACGCTTACCGCCAGCGCGCCCGATTCCTCTTGCACCTGCTGGTCCTCGCTATGCGTTATCACACTCGCCTCCGATCCTGGAATCACACCAATCGCGAATGAACCCTTTCGCGTTAGAGTATAGCGCCGCCCGGCTCTGGCTTTTCGCCAAATCCGCAATTGCGCGCCCATTACGCGATTAGACTCGCAGCCGCGCTCCAGTCTTGCCAACCGCTTCCACCACGCGCGCCTGAAAGCCTTGCAGTTCCTCCTCGCGCAGCGTCCGATCCTGCGCCTGGAAGGTCGCACCCAGCAGCAGCGCATAATCGCCGTTGCCCAGCTTCGCGTCGCGGAACACCTCGCGCACGCGCCAGTCTACGAGTTCCGGAATTTGTAGTTCGCCAATCGCGCGGTCAATCGTCTCCCACGCAATGCCCTCGTCCAAAACCAGGGAGAAATCGCGATGAACCGGCTGATAGCGCGAGATTTCCCGCGCAGTGGGCCTGCGCAGCGGCAGCTTGTAGAGCCGGTCGAGATAGATTTCGCCGATCAGCACCGCCTGCCCCTGCCTTCGTGTATCGATCTTCCGCGCCGCGGCCTCTCGCGGATGCAGTTGGCCAAACCAGCCAACCGTAACGCCGTCAGCCACCGCGCGCGCCGCGCGATACGGATGCAGCCATTCCGGCACCAGCCCTGATTCGGCCGGGAAGCGGTCGAAGTACATCGCGCGCACCTCGAACCGCTGGAGCACCTGCTCTACTACGCCTTTGATGTCGTAAAACTCGAACGCCCGACTTGCGTGCAGCGCGCCCTCTTCGGGCAAATTTCCCACTACCCCAAATGCCAGCGCCGGCCGTTCCTCCACTTTGTCAGTCGTTCCGCCAAAGACGGTGCCGATCTCGAACAGGCGCACATCGCTCACGTCGCGATTCAGATTGCCAGCAATCATCGCCAGCATTCCGGGCACGAGCGACGGCCGCAGCACGCCCGCCTCTTCGCTGAGCGGATTGCCGAGCGGAACTACCTGCTCCAGCTGCGGCGCGGTCAACGCACCTTCACTCGACGAGCAGAACGAGCTGCCAATCGCCTCATGGAATCCGGCGCCCAGCAATGTGCCGCGCACCGTTGATTCCTTCTCGGCCCACGGCAACGCGCGTACACCCTCGCCAAAGGCGGGAAGCGTGTTGGCGAATCGGTTGTAGCCGTAAACGCGTGCGACCTCCTCGATCAAGTCGATTTCGCGTTCCAAGTCCAGCCGCCAGCTCGGCAGCGTGACTTGCCACGCAGCGTCGCTGTTCGCACGAGCTTTGTTACTAACCCCGCTAGCTCCGCTAACTGCGCTAACCCCGCTTTCCAACTCGCATCCGAGCGCCGTCAGCACGCCCTCAATGGTCGTCGCAGTAATTCCCTCTTCGTCTTCCGTCGCGCCCAAAATCCTCTGTACCTCGCTGAGCTGGAGCGATATGGGCTTGCGCAACGCCGTGCGCTTTTCCGCTGCTTCCACCCGCACGTCGACCAGTTCGCCATCGATCCATCCGCCGTTCGCCAGCAGAATCGCGCTCACCAGCACAGACGCGACCGGAGCGGCATTAAAGTCCGCACCGCGCTCGAACCTGTGACTCGCGTCGGTGTGCAACCCGTGCCGCCGCGCCGTCTGCCGTACCGCAACCGGATCGAACCACGCCGCCTCGACGAGCACATTCTTCGTCTCCGGCGTAATCATCGTGTCCCAGCCGCCCATCACCCCTGCCAGCCCCAGCGCCTTCTTGTGATCGGCGACGACAACGTCATCGGCATCGAGCACGCGATCAACGCCGTCGAGGGTCTTAAGCCTCTCGCCTTTGTGCGCGCGCCGCACAACGATTCCTCCCTCAACCTTGTCCAGATCGAAGGCGTGCGTAGGCTGACCCATCGCGAGCCAGGCGAAGTTGGTCGCATCTACGGCGTTAGAAATCATCTTTTGTTCGAGCAGGCCGAAATAGGTCGCAACTTCCGCAACGGCAAACCAGTCGCGGGAATTTCCGATAGTCACGTCGCGCAGCACGCGTGCCGTGAACCGCCCGCACGCGTCTTCGGCTTCAATGCGCACGGAAAGCGACTTAACGGCTGGCTCCGCCGCAGGCAGACCGAAGTGCAGTTCGGACAGCTTCAGCCCGTAGATTGCAGCCGCCTCGCGCGCGATGCCGTAGTGGTTCATCGCGTCCACGCGATTGGTGGTGATGTCCATCTCGTAAAGAGAGCCATTACCTTCGCCAAGCGAATAAATTCCCTCAACCGCGATCCCGCGCAAGGTCAGGTCTTCGGCCAGTTGCGCATCGTCAACTGCGAGTCCCTGCAGGTACGCTCGAAGCCATTTGGTCAGGATCTTCATGCGAACTGCCCCAGGAACCGCATATCTCCGGCGAAGAACTGCCCGATCTCGCTGATGCCATACTTCATCATTGCGATGCGCTCAACACCCATGCCAAAGGCGAATCCGGAAATCTGCTTTGCGTCGTAGGCCGGTTGCTTTTCCGCTGCGAATGCAAAAACTGCCGGGTCCACCATGCCGCAGCCCAGCAGCTCAATCCATCCCGACTGCTTGCACTTGCGGCAGCCTTTGCCGCCGCAGAAGATGCAGCTGATCTGCACGTCGGCGCTCGGCTCAGTGAACGGGAAAAACGACGGAAAGAAACGCGTCTTCACGGCCGAGCCGAACAGTGCCTTCATCGCGTGGTCGAGCGTGCCCTTCAAGTCGCTGAAGGTGATGTTTGCATCCACGCACAGCCCTTCAACTTGATGGAATATTGGCGAGTGCGTTGCATCGGCAGCGTCGTTGCGATGCACCTTGCCGGGAATTACGATGCGCACCGGAGGCGGCTGCTGCTCCATCGTCCGCATCTGTACCGGCGACGTGTGCGTCCGCAGCAGCAGCCGGTCACGCACTGGCCTGCGCTCCTGGCCCGCGACCACCAGCGTGTCCTGCGTGTCTCGCGCCGGATGGCCGTGCGGAAAGTTCATGCTTTCGAAGTTGTAGTAGTCGGTCTCAACCTCCGGGCCCACGCCAACCGAATAGCCCAGCGCGGCGAACACCTGAACAATCTCGTTCATCGTGCGCGTAATCGGATGCTCGGCGCCAATCAGCCTGCGCGTTCCCGGCAGCGTGATGTCGATGGCCTCGGCCTTCAGTGCCGCGTCGTTTGAACCGTCGCCGACCGCAGCGACCAACAGGCCCTCCACCAATTCCTTCAGCGCATTGAAGCGCACACCAAGCGCCTTCTTCGCGTCAGCGGGAGCTGATTTGAGCCATCGCCCGGAAACTTCATTGAGCCGGCCCTGCTTGCGCCCCAGCCATTCCAGGCGAAAGGCTTCCACGGCCGCATCGCCGTCGAGTCCAGCCGCGGCCTCGCGCGCCTGCGCCTCAAGCGCGGCAAACGCCTTGTCCAGCGCCGCGTCGTTAAACGCTGTCAGATTGGTTATCGCTTCGTTCGTCATGTGCAAACAGCAGGATAAAGCATTGCATGCAGCAGACGCGCGCTGAGGCGCGCCCGAGGGTTCGGGGGGAATCTCAAATCGCGGCATCGGGCAGATACGCGCTGGAGCCCGCCCGGCAGCATCGGCCTTGCCAACCATGCACGATGGCGTCTCAAAAAAGGGCGGAGTCGGGCACCGCAAACGCACCACGGCCCGGAGTCCTTTCGAACTCCGGGCCGCATTTTCCGCCAGTCATTATGTCGTTGTCACGCAACCTTGGTGGTATGTGCTGCCTTGGTGGCACGCGGTGCTGCCTTGGCCTTCGGCGGCTGTGCTGCTTTGGCCTGCTCCACGAGCTTCGTGAATCCATCCGCGTCGTGCACGGCAATGTCGGCCAGAATCTTGCGATCCAGCTCAACGCCGGCCTTCTTCAATCCGCTGATGAACTGCGAATAACTCGTCCCGTTCAGCTTGCAGGCAGCGGCAATGCGCACGATCCACAGCGAGCGGTATTGGCGCTTCTTCAGCCGCCGGCCGATGTACGCAAACTTCAGGCCGCGCTCAACCGCCTCCTGGGCCGCCTGGTAGAGCTTTGATTTGGTCAGGAAATAACCGCTGGCGCGCTTCAGAATCTTCTTGCGGCGGTCATTCCGCTTAGTGCCACGTTTTACGCGGGGCATGTTGTTCTCCTTTTTTGGATTCCGCCGATCCACTCCCGCTTGTCGCGGGGTGTCGCGAATTCCTGTTCAAGCACGCGAAGCTAAAATCTGATAGCTGGCGGCTCTGGTTACGCGGCTGGAGGCAGGAGGCCGGCACATTTTGGTGCGACGGCTGTCAACCTCTTCACTCGCTCTGGTTAAGCCTGATCTCTCGCCGACTGCGATCGATTTCGCTGGTCGGCGGGGGCCAATGCAACGGCCCACTCGCACGCCCCTAACTCCAAAGAGTCAAGGCGCGGAGCGCTTAGGCGTAGGGAATCATGCGCGCTACCTTCAAGTAGTCGCCGTCGGAAACCAGCTTCTGCTTGCCCAGCTTGCGCTTGCTCTTTTGCGGCTTCGACGTAAGGATGTGCCGCGTCTTGGTCTGGCCCCGCTTGATCTTGCCGGTGCCGGTCTTGCTAAAGCGCTTGGCCGCGCCTGAATGGGTCTTCAACTTTGGCATTTTCTTCTCAGTTTTACTCGAATTCGGCAAGCCGGTCGCTCGCCACAGGCCCTACAAACAGGGATTTCCCAGCTATTTAGGCCTCAATCAGTATACCGTAAGCGCGAATTTCCCGCGAATAGAACCCCGACGACGCCGCTAACACCCCTCACTCACTGACTTGGTCCCTCGGTCCCTTGTTCCCTCGTTCCCTGCCTTTCTCACTCCGCCGGATCATCCGCAGTGAACGGCGAGCAGCACGGCTTCTCCGTCGCATGGAAGTTCATCACCTCAACGCGCGTCCCATCGGGATCGTACATATTGAACTGGTACTTGCCGTCCGCCCCAATCTTCGGCGCCTGGTCATGACGGCCGCTCAGGCGGTTCGCATCCACCAGCACCTTGTACGCGTCTGGAACGGATGGCACGCCAATCGAGAAATGGTCCAGCACGCCCAGCGTCTGCTGCGTCATCGTCGCCGGAATGCCCGCGCCCGGCCCGCCCGACATCATGTACTCAATCCAATCGTGCGCGTCAGGAACCTGCTGGCTCACCCACTCCGTTTTGCCATCGCGCCCGCCCCACCAGTACGGGCGGAATCCCAGCAGGTCGCGATAAAACTTGTCCTCGGCCGCGCGGTCATGCACCAGCATGCCCACATGGATGATGTGGTGGCCGATGGCGTTCGGCGCATTGATCAGTCCCGGGCTCGCCGGCGGCTGCACAAACCGAACCTTGTTGCCCTCGGGATCGAGCACGTCGAACCAGCGGCTGCCGTCCTTGCCGCGCTCCACGCTCGCAGGCGTCTTCCATCCCTTGGCCGCGAGGTACTTGCGCATGCCGTCGGCGCTGTCTGTATTAAAGGCAATGTGATCCAGGCGGTTCACGCCCTGCCCAGCAGGCAGCGGCAGCACTTCAACATACTGCACTGCGTTGAGCATGTAGCGCGTGCCCTTTGGATCTTCAGGGTCGGCCTGCTTTTGCGCGCCCACCGTCACCGTGTAGAAGTGCTCGGCGGCCGGGGCGTCCGACGTGTACACGGACAGGTGCGAGATGCCGGTGATCTTGGGTCGTGTTGGAATAGTTTTTGCCGCGGCAGCAGCAACACAGGAAGCCGAAACAAGTGCAACAAGAAGGGTTCTGGTTCGCATGACATTTCCCTCGCGATTTCTAGAGCCAGATAACCATAAATCGCTTGAACGGCGATGCGCAAACCTGGGCGCGTTCTCTTCCTTCGCTCCCTCGCTCAGATAAAGTCCTTCTTCCTCGATTGAATGAAGAAAGTTCCGCCCAGCAGCAACGCGATCAATGCAACCTCGCTGGCCACCAATATCGTCGCCGTCGCGTTCCAATAGATCGCTGTCCCCCACATCTGTTTGCGGATGCCGGCAATGTGAGCTACCAGATAACCCACCACGTTCAGGGCAAGGTTGCCCGTAACCATGGCGGCGATCGTCCAGCCTTTCGATTCGCTCACCAGTGCCACCGCAATCATCAGGCAGGTGCTCACCAGGATCTCCACGGCCATAATCACGGCGAACGCAAAGAATCCGTGGATCGGGGGCGCCACCACGATCAGCGCCACGCTGCCGCCAACCACCACCACCCAGAACGGAACGAAGATCAGCAGATTACCCAAAATCTTCGATGTGGTGTACTCGACATAGCTGATCGGCAAGCTCATCACGAAAGCCAGCGTCTGCTTCTCCCGCTCTTCAATCGTATTTCCCATCACCGTCATGGCGCTCAACATCACCACGACTGTGACCAGCAGAATGAGTCCCAGCGTAAATCCAGGGCGGCCGCCGAAAGCAACCACACCTAGCGACACTGCGCCGCCCAAAAACGCCAGCAGAATCGCCATCCGCTGAAAATACCAGTCCTTCCAAATCAAACCTCTCACCATCGCGTAATTCATGCTGTCAGCTGCTCCCTTCTGCTGTGCACGTTGGCAACAAAAATCTCTTCCAGGGTCATCGTGTCCACCGCCTGCACTGCGGCGCCCAATTCATTGCAAACCGAAACCATGGCCGGCTCAAATCTGTCGGTCGTCAGCACCGGCAGCCGCCCGCTTCCTCCTACCTCCACAACACCCGGAAGCCGCGGCACCGCAACGTCCGGCGGAAGCACCAGTCGCAGCCGCCGCCAGCGGTCAAGAAATGCCTCTTTGTCGTCTGAATCGATGATCCGTCCCCTGTCGATAAACGTAATCTGATCGGAAATCTGCTCCACATCCAGCGTGTTATGCGAAGAAAACAGAATCGTCCGCTCCTCATCGGCGAGCGCGGCCATCAGTTCACTCAGCACTTCCACGCGCGCCACCGGATCAAGCCCCGTGGTGGGTTCGTCCAGCACCAGGAGCCGCGGACGCCGCGCCAGCGCCAGCAGCAGCGCCGCCTTTACTCTCTGCCCGTGCGAAAGCCCCTTGATCTTCTGTTGCGGCTTCAAGTCGAAGCGCCGCGCCAGTTCCTCCGCATATTTCTGGTCCCATCTCGGGTAAATCGGCCGCATAAACTCCATGTGCCACTTGAGCGTCGCCGCGCCATATAGCCGCATATCCTCCGACACAAATCCGATATCGAGCTTGGCCTCCGCCTGCTCCGCCGGCATCGAGTGGCCAAGCACCCGCACCGAACCTTCATCCTGGTGAACCAATCCCATGAGGATGCGAATCGTTGTGGACTTCCCGGCTCCGTTCGCCCCGATGAAGCCCATGATGCTGCCCGTGGGCAGCTCAAGGTCGACATTCTCAAGAGAAAAGTGCTTGTATCTCTTGCCCACGCCTTCGAATTGCACTGCAAGTTCGTTCATACAATCTCCTTCGCCATCCCAGCCTCACTCACCCGGCCCTCGTTCAACCTCTTCGCAGCTTCCTTCGTCCGCCATGCAATCTCTTCACTCGTCAGGCCCAGCAGTTCGCCGAGCCGCGCCACTTTCTCCACATGTTCTGAAAATTCCTCGTCGTAGAGCCGTGGGCTCAGCTCGGGATTGGGCGCGACAATCGAACCCTTCCCATGCTGCGTAACGATCACGCCCTCGCGTTCCAGCTCAAGATAGGCGCGCTTAATCGTGATCACGCTCACGCGCAATGCCATCGCAAGCTGGCGAATCGATGGGATCTCATCGCCCGGCGCCCACTCCCCCACCGCCACGCGCTGCTTTACCTGCTCCATAATCTGCAGGTACATCGGCCGGCTGTCGGACTGGGAGATGACGATGTCACTGTGCATATTGATATACTGAGTATACACAGTCCTTGCACTCGGTCAAGCTCTTTTTATGTGGTGTGCCGAAATCTATCGGCAGTCGAAGAGAGACGCCATCTACTTCGATTCAGTTCAGAAGCACGCATATCGCAGTCGCGGCCCAGGACGCTGCGCCGCCGTTGTGGTCACGACTGGCACTTGATCGAATCTGCGGGGCGAATTAAGCCGCGTCTTGAAGCAACCGTTTCCGCTGGTACGCCGTGAGCACAATCGCAACCACAGCGGTGAACAACGAGACCCCGGCAAGACAGAGAAATGCTCTGCTCCAGCCGAATGCGACCTCGATGCGAGCAACTGTATCGCCTGAGAGCCAGCGTGCCAGGCAGTAAATCTCCTCATCGGACCCGGCTGTGCAGGCTCGATTTGGCCGGGGACTGGCTTTTGGTGGTTGACACAGAAGAAAGTTACCACACGCGGCAGCCGTTGAATCTCGCACTCGCGCAGGCGCACAATTCGGTGTGTAGAATGTTCCAGAAGCGTGCCGCAAGGAGCCGCAAATGAATTATTACGACCAGGTCGCAGAGGCTGCCGCATTCGTGAAGGCGCGGTTGGGCGCACTGGCGCCGCGGGTCGGCATCGTGCTGGGCTCGGGTCTGGGCGCCGCGGCTGAGGCGGTCGAGAACCCGACAATCGTCCCCTACAGCGAGATTCCCCGTTTTCCGCAGTCGACGGTCGAAGGCCATTCCGGCCGCCTGGTTGCAGGACTGCTCGGCGGCGCGCCGGTGATCGTGATGCAGGGGCGCGTTCACTATTACGAGGGGTACTCGCCGCTCGAGGTCACTTTTCCCATGCGTGTGCTGGGCCTGCTGGGAGTGCGCGCGGTGGTGCTGACGAATGCAGCCGGAGCTATTCAGACCACGCTTCACGCAGGCGAACTGGTGTTGCTGAGCGATCACATCAATCTGATGGGCTGGAATCCTCTGAACGGTCCCAATGAGCCGCGCTTCTCGGTTCGCGCCGACGCGGGCCTGCGATTCTTTGACATGACCGAGGCGTATAGCTGGGAACTGCGCGCGCTGGCAAAGGCAGAAGCGCATGAAGAAGGATTCACGCTGCCGGAAGGCATTTATCTGGCGACGCCGGGACCAAGCTTTGAGACACCGGCCGAAATTCGCGCGTTTCATGCGTTGGGCGCGACGCTGGTTGGCATGTCCACTGTGCCGGAGACGATTGTGGCGCGGCACATGGGAATTGAAGTGCTGGGAATCTCGTGCGTGACCAACCTGGCGGCAGGACTGGGCACAAAGCCGCTGAGCCATGAGGAAGTTAACGAGACAGGCAAATGGGCGGGGAGCCGGCTGGCCAGTTTGTTCAAACGGCTTGCGCCAAGAATTGCCGAAAGGGTTGAAGACGAGGAGTGAGCGCGGCGATGACTCAGACGCAGGGAGAACGCGTGGCGGAAGAGCAGCCAGGTTTGCCGGGTCACGACTTGCCGGGTCATGGTTTGCCGGGCCATCATTTGCCGGACCCGGGCGCAGGATCCACGGACGCTCAAGATGAGACTCGCCTTCCGTCTCCACCTACAGTGCTGGCGATTGCCGGCTACTCGGGCTCAGGCAAAACTACGTTGGCTAACGAGCTGGCGCGTGCGCTGCGCGGCCTGCGCTTTCATCTTGACGACTACTATCTCGACCTCGCAGACCTGCCGCTTGCCGAGCGCATGAAACAGAACTTCGACGACCCGGCTTTAATCGAAGTTCCGCTGCTGGCAAAGCATGTTGCGGCGCTTGCGCGCGGAGAGAGTATTGCCCGCCCTATCTACGACTTCACCACTTACACACGCGTTCCGGGCCAAAGCCAGCGCGTCGCCGCCGGCTCTTTTCTCATTGTTGAAGGCCTCTTTGCGCTTCACTACCGCGAACTGCTCCTCTACTACAACCTGCGCGTGTATGTTGACGCGCCCGATTCTGTGTGTTTCGAACGTCGGCTGAAGCGCGACGTCGAAGAGCGCGGGCGCACTCCGGAGTTAGTGCGCGAGCAGTACGAACGGACGGTGCGGCCGACTTGCGTGGCCTACGTGCGGCCTTCGGCGAACAATGCCGACCTGGTGGTGGATGGCACGGGAGCGCTGGACTGGAAGGTTGAGCGCGTGATAACGGAACTGCGCAAGCGCGGCCTGCTTACGGGCGTGGAATAAGAAATATAGTCAGGCGTCGCCAGTGGGAAGGGGGATTTGTGGAGGGCGTGTCAATGAGCTGCCGGCACTGGTAACGATTGATCCGGACCGGTAAAGCTGAAAGCTGTTCTTGCCCTTCTCTTTGGCTGCGTACATGGCTTCGTCGGCGCAGCGCATCAGCGTGTCAAGATCGTTGCCAGCTTCCGGGTAAGTGACGACGCCAACGCTGACTGTAATCACGGCCTGAGACCGATCGAGCACATACGGAAGTGCGACAGAGGCCACGATTTTGGCTGCGATGGATTCAGCCTCCGCGGGAATGCGCAGGTCGGGAAGAAGAACGACGAACTCATCCCCACCGATGCGAGCCACGGTGTCAGTTTCGCGCACGCATGCACTCAGGCGCTCGGCTAATTCGCGGAGCAACTTGTCGCCGGCCTGATGGCCGAGAGCATCATTGACGATCTTGAATTCGTCGCAGTCGACCATCAGCAGGCCCAAACAACTTTGAAATCGCGCGGCCCGCTTGAGAGATGTTTCACAGCGGTCACTCAAAAGAAGGCGATTGGGCAGGCCGGTGAGGACGTCATGTTCTGACAGGTGGCGAAGGCGCTCCTCGCTGCCGCGAAGCGCGCGCGTTTGCAGGGCGACGCGGTGGCGAAGAATAACGATCCAGGCGAAAGCGGCGAGAACCAACAGGCCGACGACCGAGAAGCTCTCGATGGCATGCTCCGAAGTCCACCACGTTGGAGCCCGAAGTAAAGTGATGTCGTTGATGGAGCGCAGGAGAATGTGAACCGACTCCGGACGCACCGCGCCTTCGCTAAGATTAGTGCTGAGGGGGTCAACCTGCACATTGCTTACGCCGACGATGCGCACGAGGCTTCCATCTTTCCAGGGAAGCGCTGTACCCAGGGCAGCACTTTTTGGAAGAATGGCGGGAAAGACCACGCCGCCGGCGCGCAGCATGAGGGTGGGCTCGGCGGCGGCAAAGTCGCGGCCGATCAGCTCAGCATCGATCTGCACCAGCTTGCCGTCAAGATTTCCCTTGACCGCCTGCTCGGGAGTGATCGAGACCAGTGGCGGAGATGCGGTGGAACTGCCGGCAGCGCGAAAGACAGCGTCGTCGAGCGAGGGCTTGAAGAGATTGATCGCCGGAAATCCAACCACGTCGACAAACGTGCCCACCGGGACGCCGGCTGTCTGCGTGGTCTGCATGCAGATGCCTTCTCTGATGTCTTGAATGCAGAGCATCTGCCCGGGCCAGTCGAGCGTAACTGCGCCCTGCACATGGACGCGGTGTAGAAGTCCCGGATCGAGCGAAAAGCGAAACAACTGAGAAATTGGGACCGCAGGCACGCCGAAAGGATTGCGCGGCGCCGCCTGAATGACCGCGACCTGGTTGAGGGAGGGAAAGAAGAGATGCACGCCGACCATCTGGCGGCTCTGGTTAAACAGCGGGGCGGCATTGCCGTCGATGCGGACGAGGGAATCGACAAGCGAATCGTAGTCAACTCCGGGCTGGCGGACGGTAACCGCGGTAATGGGTCCGCCGTTGGCGACGATGCCGAGAACTACATTGTGCGGCCCCACGTGCGCGGAGCGAACGCGACCTTCGACCTGGACCCACTGGCAATCGAATGCGCCGGTGAGCAACTCCGTCAAGGTCGTATTCGGGGCATCCACAGGCAAGCGGGACTGCCCGATGACGCGTACCTGAGTGCCATTGACGACGGGCGCGTAGTCGCCCGGCGCGGAGACACCGGTGATATCCACCAATGTGCCCGGCTTGATGGAGAGGATGGGCCGCGCGGGGATGGAGACGAACACACCGCCTGAGGCGTCGTGAACGAAGAGCGCGCCATGTCTCGAATCGATGTAGGGATCGTAATAGGTGACCACTGCGCGCAGATGGACGGGAACGTGGCGGGCGGCGTCTTCAAGAGGGAGGTTATGCGCGGCGCGTGCGGTCTCAACGATGAGATGCAGTGCCGGAGGCACAGATGGAGATTGCGCGCCTGCCGTCAGGCAACCCGTAAGCAGTGCGACCGACGGCACAAATTTGCGCCGCACCCGCATCGAACCCCTCCTTGTGAAGCCAGTTGGCTCGACCCCTTGAAAGACCAGAAGCCAGCCTTCCCGCACGAATCCACCGACGGCTATAAGACCAAGCATCTCATCGGCCATTATGCTCCTGAACTTGAGAAAAACGCACGTTACCAGCGTGCACTGGGGAAGCTAGCCCTTCGATTGACTGAGCCATGAATCAAGAGAGTTAATTCGCGATTGCTCTGGCGTCAGGAGGGCTGGAAGGAGGGCAGGAAGGAAGGAAAAAGACTGAGAAAAGGGAGGAAGGTTGATCTTACTTTTCCGTAAGCGCTGCCACCGGCACCAGCATATCTTCCTTGCGCATCACCAGATTGGTTGCGTTGAGCGTGGCCAGCTCGAAGCCGTGGCCGTGGATAATGGCATCCGTGGGGCAGGCCTCGACGCAGTAGCCGCAAAAAATGCAGCGGTTGTAGTCGATGTTGTAAACCTTGGCGAATCGCTCCGATGACGAGATGCGATTCTCCGCGGTGTTTTCAGCGGCCTCTATGTAGATGCAATTGGCGGGGCAGGCCGCGGCGCAGAGAAAACAGGCCACGCATTTTTCCAGGCCATTCTCGTCGCGCTCCAGCAGGTGCGCGCCACGGTAGCGCTGCTCAAAGACCGCGCCGCGGTTGGGGCCCGGACCGTCGGGGTAATTTTCCACCTCTGTCGGCGCAAACATCTCGCGCAGGGTAACGCTCATGCCCTTGGCGATGCCGGCAACATTGCGCACGATCGACATAGGTCCAGTATACGATGTGGGTTGGGAGCCGATCATGAAGCGTTCATTTGTATGTACCGCAATTTTTCTGTACGCGTTTGGTTTGGGAACGGTTGCCGCACAGGAACAGCAGACCTCGTCGACGCCGACGGGCGCGATGAGCGAGATGCACAAGCCCACGCCGCCCGCAGGACCGCTGCAAATTACCTTCGGCGACAAATCGGCAACATGGACAGCGGCTACACTGGCCGCGCTGCCGCACACTACAGTCACGTCCACAATGAGCACACGAAATCAGACGAAACATATTCCGGCGTGCCGCTGATTGTGCTGCTCACGCCGCTGGGAGTGACCGGCAAGCCGCGCGGCAAGGATCTGCGGCTTTATCTCGTGGCTGCCGGTTCCGACGGCTACAAAGTAGTCTACTCAATCGGCGAAGTGACTCCCGATGTGCATGACGCTACTGTGCTCGTGGCCGACACGGAGAATGGCGCTCCGATTAACGTCGATGGACCGCTGAAACTGATCGCGACAGGAGAAAAGCGTCCGGCGCGCTGGGTGCGAAATCTGGTTTCCATTAAGGTGCAGGCGGCGGAGTGAGAGCCACCTGATCGCGAGAAGCGCCGTCTTCGGAGACAACGAACGAAATTGGCCAAAGGCGTGGCGCACCTCAGGAGATTATTTCCCTGAGGTGCGTCAGCCGATACGAGCGCTGCTCACGCACGTCGCGCAACTCTAACGGTGGTGCCCGCCGTTGCCGCCGCCACTGTTCCCGTGACTCTGATTCGACGACGCTGGCCTGCTGCTGTGATCAGCCGGAATCGGCCTGCTGACTGCCGGCGTGGCAGGCCGACCGTGATTCTGTGCCGCATATTGGCCGCGCATTCCGCCGTAGGTTTGCGCGTGTTGCACCTGCGTATTCATGCGCGGAGCAGTTGGCTCGTGTGCCGCCTCACGCTCCGATGGCTGCGGCCGAGTCTGCACGCCCGACCCTCCGCGGTAGCTGGGGCGAGGGTTGTTGTCGTTGCGGCTGTTGTTGTAATTGTTGTTTCCGCGATTGCCGGCATTGTAGTTTCCGCGATTGTTGGCGCGGTAGCTGTAGACGTTGTGGACCGTGCGCACGTTGATGTTGTTGTACACGCGGTTATAGAAGAAGTGGCCGCCGTTCCAGTAGCCGCCCTCGTAACCGAGGCCTACGTAGCCGAAGCCGTAGTTGATGCCGCCATAAAAGCCGATGTGCAGACCCCAATGACCGGGATAGAACAAGTAGCGGCTGCCGTAAAAGCCCCAATAGCCCGGTGTCCAAAGTGCGGCTTGGTAGGGAGGCTCGACCCATGCTCCCGGCACCCAGTAGTAGCCGTCCGGTCCCCAGGCCCAGTAGCCGGGAGTCCAGATGTAGCCGTCAGCGGGAGCAGGGGGCTGTTCATAATCGGGAAGCGCTGGCGGAGCTTCGGTTGCCTGCTCTGTCGGCATCTCGGCGTAGCCTGAATCATCGGGAGCCTGACCTGGCGCGGCCGACTGGTCCGGCGGAGGCGCTTCAGTTGTATAGGAAGGGCCGCTGGGCGCCTGATTGACGTCGGCCGGATCGGGACCTTGATCTGCCGGGTTTTGATAGGGCTGGCCCTGGTCAGGTGGCGGCGCTTGATCTTGAGCGCCCGCGACGGCGGCGCTAACAGTGGGAATCAACCTTTGGTGACAAACCGCGACACAAAGAAAGGCCGCGGAAGCAATTGAGAGTGCAACTGCAAATCGAGGAATTCGGTTCATCTTACCCTCCAGGTGATCGGAAGCATCCCGTGGTCACTCAGTCTAGCTCAGCCCGGCATCAATCGGACATTCAACGAACGGAAGCCCGACTCTGCTAAGTAAAGACACCTGCCGATGCGGAATTGTTGCGATTAATGTTGCGATTGCCGACAGGCGGAATGATGAGGGCGCGCCGATTGCGGCGGCATCCGCGGATTGCGCCGCGGATGCCCTGTGGAACCCAACTAATTAGGGTGCTTGTCTTTGTCTTGCGGATCCGCTTTGTGCTGTTGCGGTTGTGGAGCAGCCGGGCGTTGCTCCGCCGGGTGTTGTTGCGGCTGTGGAGTTGACTGACGTTGTGGCGGCGCTTGACGTTCCGGAGCTGCCGGGCGCGCTTGCGGCTGTGGAGGCGCTTGGCGCTGTGGTTGCGGAGCGACCTCGCGCTGTGGTTGTGGGGCCTCTTGGCGTTGCGGCGGAGGTTGATAGTCAGGGTGCCGTTGCGGTTGCGGAGCCGATTCGCGTTGCGGCTGCGGGGCCTCTTGACGTTGCGGCGGAGGTTGATAGGCGGGGCGCTGCTGCGGTTGTGGCGTCGCTTGGCGTTGCGGTTGCGGACTTGCCTCGCGTTGAGGTTGGGGAACTTGCTGCCTTTGCGGTTGTGGATTTGTCTCGCGTTGCGCTGGTTGCGGGGCCGCTTGCCGTTGCGGTTGTGGCTGGTATCCCGGATGCTGAGGTGAAGGCTGATTTCCCTGACGCTGCCCTGGTTGTGGATTTGCCTCGCGTTGCGCTGGTTGCGGGGCCGCTTGCCGTTGCGGTTGTGGCTGGTATCCCTGGCGCTGAGGTGAAGGCTGATTTCCCTGACGCTGCCCTGGTTGTGGATTTGCCTCGCGATGCGCCGGTTGCGGAGCCGCCTGGCGCTGTTGCTGTTGTTGCACTTCTCGATTGGTCCTCCGCAACGCTGGTGGAGCTTTCACGTTGCGATCGGCTGCAAGAGGCTTGTCGACAGCCACAAGAGCTGGATGGCCATGATTCGCGCTGGCGAATTGGCCGCGGTTGGTGGCAGCGGTGCGCTGATTCTGCATTTGCGCCTGCATGGGCGCGGTGTGCTGCTGATGCATTGCCGTCAACTCCGCCGGCCGCGCCCGCACCCGGAGGCCGCCCGAGCCACCGTTGTAACTCACATGGGAAGCGTTCGTGTTCTCGACGACCCGGCGGGAATAGACGTTATGCACCACAGCGGTGTTGATGTTGTTGACTGAGCGGTTGTAGTTGAAGTGGCCTCCGCCCCAATAGCCGCCCTCGTAGCCGTAGCCAACGTAGCCAAAGCCGTAATTGATC
>Ga0208849_1000961_pt1 | contig 22880 bp, 21 predicted proteins | sample NGESurdeep072012_10_FD_184470 | JGI IMG/M metagenome (GOLD analysis project Ga0208849, IMG submission 184470) | Arctic peat soil microbial communities from Barrow, Alaska - NGEE Surface sample 53-3 deep-072012 (SPAdes) | ecosystem: Environmental > Terrestrial > Soil > Wetlands > Peat ... | reverse complement strand
AGGAGCTGCCCAAGACGGCGACCGGCAAGATCCAGAAGTTCGTGTTGAGGAAGGGAGCCGCGGCTGTCGTCCGGCAGTAGGTCACGTAACTCCTGGCGGCCGTCGGCGTTGACTGGGCATGGCTGCCTCCCGGACCACTAATCCGGCCCGCGCGACGGTGGACCGAAGGTAACTGTCGGCGGGATGGTCACGATCCGACCATCGTCGCCGCGAATGATCTGCCAGTTGCCCTCATGCACCATCCAGTGATGCCGGTAGCAAAGGAGTGCAAGGTTGGACGGTTCGTTCGTTCCGCCGTGGATCCAGTGCACGAGATGGTGCCCTTCGGTCCAGCTCGCGGGCCGCTCGCAACCAGTCCAAACGCAGTGCTTGTCGCGCACGTTGAGCGCCTTGCGCGCCGGTCCGGAGATCGTCCGCTTGGCGCGCCCGACATCGATCACCACCGACTCGGAGTCGAGCAGGATGCGGGTAACCGAGCAATCGCAGGCCAGCCGTTCGACCGTCTTGGAGGAGATCGGAAGCGAGAACTCCATCTCGGCTGCGGGTGCGCCGGCCAGGCCGATGAGCGTCTCCAGCGAGGTCGTGACCTGAAGGTGAGTCCGCTGCGAAGCCCGCTGCGGAATCAGCCCGGTGTCCAGCGCGTGCGTCGAAAGGTCGACCAGGGCATCCGCGTTGCGGCGCTCCGGACTGCGGTCGTCATGAGCGCCAGACTTGCGCGCCAGAGGCTGCAAAGCCGTCAGAAAGGCAGCTCCGCCGACCGGGTCGAGCTGGCCGCTGATCAGTAGAGAGCCATCCATCCACGTGCTCAACTTGAGCCGGCGCTGCTCGACCTGCTCCGCCTGCTCGGCGGCGTAGTGCTTGGGGTCGGCCGCATGCCGGGCGTGGTGGCAGATATAGAAGAACTTGCCGGGTGAATTCTCCTTCGCCTTCTCGACCAGCAGCTTCTCGTCGAAGCGCTCCCCGAGCGCCTCGGCGGTGCGGGCCATCACCGCGAGGTGGGCAAAGCCGATCTCGCCGTCGGTCAAGGCCTGGATGCTTTGCGGCAGCTGGTGCATGATCTCGCCTACGGCGACGGCTTTAGCCGCCGCGCCCGCAGTCATATGGCAGTTGAAGCGGATCCAGTCGATCGCGCTGACCGACCCATCCTCGTCCCAAGCCTCCGATGCAGCAAATTCAGCCGCCTCCCTGGTAAAAGCCAGTTCCTGCAGGTCGATCACCCGCCGGCGCTGAACCAGGCGCTCGCGAAGCAGGTCGTTGGAGACACAGACGTCTTGCGTCGCGAGCATAGAAATAGACTACCAAACAAACGTTCGACTGTCAATAGATTCGATCGTAAAAATACCAAAAACGTTCCTTTCTCCGACCAACTTCCCCACCCTCCAAGGGCCACCCCAACACCTCGTTTCCCCGGCCGTCCTTCCACCCTCCAGGGCCGCCCTAACACCCCCTTCCCAGTTCCTTCCCTCGCGTTGACTTACCTCCCAGCGTGGCCCGAAACTACACTGACCGTTGAGATGGGGGGGTTGGAGCTGCCGGAGCGCTACAACGTCGGCGCGGATCTCCTCGAGCGCAACCTCAACGCCGGCCGCGAGCACAAGGCAGCGATCTTCTCGGAGGCCAAAACCCTCACCTACGGAGAGCTCTTCAAGCTGGCCTGCGGCGCCGCCCACGCCCTCCACGACCTTGGAGTCAGGCGCGAAGAGCGCGTCCTGATCGCCGGCTACGACGGTACCGGCTGGGTCGCCGCCTTCCTCGGCGCGATCCGCCTCGGGGCCGTCCCCGTACCCGTCAACCCCCTGCTCCAGCGCAGCGAGGATTACGACCACTTCATCGACGACTCGCTCGCCCGCGTGGTGGTCGTCGATTCCAACACCGAAGAGAAGCTGAAGCCCGCCGTGGCTCGCGCCCTCAGCGCCCCCCGACTGCTTCGCGTGGATCAGATCGCGCCCGGCCCCGAAATCGCCACCGCGCCAACACGCAAAGACGACATGGCGTTCTGGCTCTACAGCTCCGGCTCGACCGGCAAGCCAAAGGCGGTAGTGCACCTCCAGCACGACATCCCGTACACCTGCTTGACCTACGGCGAGCAGGTGCTTGGCATCACCGAGGACGACACCACATTCTCAACCACGGGCCTCTTCCACGCGTACGGGTTCGGTAACAACCTGACCCTGCCGTACTGGGTGGGCGCCTCGACGGTGCTGCACGCCGGGCGCCACACGCCCGCGACGGTCCTCGAGACGATCGAGAAGCGGCGGCCGACGCTGTTCTTCTCCGCGCCGACGCTCTTCAACGCGATCCTCAATTTCGAAGGGGCCACGAGTCGTAACCTCTCCTCGATCCGCCACTGCGTCGCCGCGGCCGAAGCCCTTCCCGCCGAAGTCTGGCGGCGCTGGAAGGATGCCTTCGGGCTGACCATCCTCGACGGCGTCGGCTCGACCGAGATGCTGCATATCTACTGCTCGAACCGGCTCGATGACGTCCGGCCGGGCTCGAGCGGCAAGCCGGTGCCCGGCTACGAGCTGAAAATCCTCGACGACGGAGGCCAGCCGGTCCCGACCGGCGTGGCCGGCGACCTCTACGTGAAGGGCGACAGCGCGCTCGCGCTCTACTGGGCCCAGCACGAGAAATCGAAGCGCTCGATCCTGGGTGAGTGGTTCTTCACCGGTGACCGCTACCGCGTTGACCAGGACGGCTATTACTGGTACGAGGGCCGATCGGACGACATGATCAAGGTGGGCGGGCTCTGGGTTTCGCCGATCGAGATCGAATCGGTGCTCATGGAGCATCCAAATGTTGCCGAAGGCGCCGTGGTTGGAATCTCGGTAGAGGGATTGATGAAGGTCAAAGCGTTCGTGATCACCAAGGGCGACGCGACCCCGGGCGATGCACTTGCCTCCGCACTGCAGGAGCACTGCAAGACCCGCCTCCAGCGCTTTCAATACCCGCACGTGATCGAGTTCGTCCCGGAGCTGCCGAAAACCGTGACAGGCAAGATCCAGCGCTACAAGCTGCGCGAGCCCGCTCGCGAACCGGCCGCGACGTGATGTCAAGGCACATTGCGGTGCTGCCGTGCGACGGCGCGGGGAAGGAGGTCGTCCCGGAGGCGATCAAAGTTCTGCGCGCCGCAGGCGCGGACTTCGAGTTCGAGGAGTTCGACGTCAACGCGGACGCATATTTGCGGACCGGCGTCGCCATACCAGACAGCATTTGGTCAGATCTCGAAAAGGCGGACGCGATTCTCTTCGGAGCGGTCGGCGATCCGCGCGTTCCGGACCCCGAATATCTCGCCGGCGTTCTGCTGAGGCTGCGCTTCGAGCTCGACCTCTACGTCAACCTGCGTCCGGCGAAGCTCTACGACGACCGCCTGTCACCGCTGCGCCGCGAGGACCGGAGGTCGGTGGATCTGCTCGTCGTCCGCGAGAACACCGAGGGCCTGTACGTCGGCATGGGCGGACGCTTCAAAAAGGGCACTGAGCACGAGGTTGCGATCCAGGAGGACCTCAACACCTACACGGGCGTCACCCGGATCCTCGAATACGCGTTCGAGGTCGCGCGCCGGGAGGTCGTCATGGTCGACAAGTCCAATGCAATGACCCACGCCGGAGGGCTCTGGCAGGCGCGCTGGAAGGAGGTGGCGGCGGCCAATCCGAAGCTCAAGACCCGCCACCTGTTCGTCGATGCGGCCGCGATGCAGCTCGTCAAGGACCCCAGCCAGTTCGATGTCATCGTCACGGGCAACCTGTTCGGCGACATCCTGTCCGACCTGACCGCCGAGCTCATCGGCGGCATGGGCATCGCTCCGTCTGGAAACATCAATCCCCGATCGGGGCGCGGCCTGTTCGAACCTGTGCACGGCACCGCCCCGGACATCGCCGGCCGTGGGCTGGTCAACCCGATCGGAGCGATCCTGAGCGCTTCTATGATGGTGAGACACCTGGGTCATGCAGACATGTCGGAGGCGATCGAGGGTGCTGTCGAATCGGCAATCCGCGCGGGAGAGTGCACGCGGGATCTCGGCGGAAACCTGTCGACTGGTGAGTGCGGGGATGCGGTCGCGAAAAGGCTGAGGGACTGAGTTGCCTGAACCGGCCAGCCGGGCCGAATCTCATCGGCTCGGGACGCCGATGCGTGCGTTAGGGGGCCCGGCCCCACGTCGTCGCGCATCTTTAGATGCGCTCCTAGTAGGGCCACCCCTGCCTTCGCCTCGGCGCCCCGACCGGCGCCCTAGCGGGCGCCTGCCGCGATCTTCGGCCCGTCCGGCCGGTACAGTCAACTAGCGCGCATGGGTATGACGATGACCGAGAAGATCCTGGCTCGTGGGGCCGGACGCGACAGCGTGCGCCCAGGCGACCTCGTGCTGGCCAAGGTCGACTTCGCGATGGGCCACGACCTCACGATCCCGCCCGCCGGCAAGATCATGCGCGAGCAGATGGGGGCCGAAAAGGTCTGGGATCCAGACCGGGTCGCAGTCACCCAGGACCACTTTCAGCCCGCCAAGGACGCCGCCAGCGCAACGCTAGGCCGCCTCACACGCGAGTTCTCGCGCGACATGGGAATCAAGTGGTATTTCGAGGTTGGGCAGGGCGGCATCTGCCACACCGTGCTGCCCGAGAACGGGCTGGTGCTTCCCGGAGAGCTGGTCGTCGGCGCCGACTCGCACAGCTGCACGTACGGCGCCCTCAACAACTTCGCGACGGGGATCGGATCAACCGACCTCGCTTGTGTGTTTGCGCTGGGTGAGCTGTGGTTCCGCGTCCCGGAGACGCTCAAGTTCGTCTATCACAACCGGCTCAAGGAATGGGTCGAGGCCAAGGACCTCATCCTGTATGTGATCGGCCAGATCGGCGTGGACGGCGCGCGGTCGAAAGCGATGGAGCACACCGGTGAGGCGCTTCGGCACATCGACATGGAAGCCCGACTGACGATGACCAACATGGCGATCGAAGCCGGCGCGAAGAACGGGATCATGGAGTTCGACGAGGTGACCAAGGAATACCTCGACGGGCGCGCGAAGCGACCGTATACGCCGGTCACCTCCGACCCCGACGCTGAGTACGAGAAGGTCCTTGAGTTCGACGCCGAAAAGGTCGAGCTTGGCGTCGCGAGACCGATGTCGCCGGACAACTACTCTCCTCTGTCGGAGGTCGCCGGCACGAAGCTCGACCAGGTGTTCATCGGCTCGTGCACCAACTCGCGGATCACCGACCTGCGCCGCGCGGCGGCCGTGCTCGACGGGCACAAGGTGGCCCCGGGCGTGCGTTTGATCATCACTCCGTCGTCGCACCAGGTGGCGATCCAGGCCGAGAAGGAAGGTTTGATCGGCATCTTCCTCGCCAGCGGGGCGGCCTGGACGACAGCCACCTGCGGCGCGTGCCTCGGTGGCCACATGGGCGTGCTCGGTGAGGGAGAGGTTTGCCTGAGCACGACCAACCGCAACTTCCCGGGTCGCATGGGCCACCCGAAAGCGCTCGTCTATCTGTCCAACCCGGCCGTGGCCGCGGCCAGCGCCGTGACCGGTGTGATCACGCACCCTAGAGAGGTGCTGAAGAAGATGCCGGCAGGGATCGCGTGAACACGCTTAAGCCCCTCACCCCTAAATCGCTGCGCGCAAGGCGGAGATGAGGATGGGACTTACTGATTGCTCCCCGAGGGGGGGAGGGTGCCTATGACTCTCCCAAAGGTGATTCGAGGGCGGGCGTGGAAGTTCGGCGCCAACATCGACACCGACCAGATCATCCCGGCCAAGTACGCGATCTACTCCCTCGACGAGAAGGAGCTCGGCAAGCACGCCATGGAAGGCGTGCCCGGCCGGGAGGATTGGTCGGCCGGCGTGGCGCAGGGCGACATCCTCGTCGGCGGATCGAACTTCGGCTGCGGGTCGTCGCGCGAGATCGCCCCGGTGGCGATTCGAGGCGCGGGTATCTCACTCGTCATCGCGGACTCTTACGCGCGGATCTTCTTTCGCAACGCGATCAACATGGGCTACCCGATCCTCCAGTCGCCGCAGGCGGCTGAAGGAGTCGACGAAGGAGACGAGCTCGAGGTCGACCTCGAGGAAGGCATCGTGCGCAACTTCACGAAGGGCGACGAGTACCGCTGCGAAGCTTTCCCCACGTTCATGAACGAGCTCCTCCACATGGGCGGACTCGTGCCCTGGGTGCGTCAGCGGCTGGAAGAGCGCCGGCGCGTCGCGACCGCTCGTGGATGACAACAAGCCAGTAGAGCTGCAGGAGCCGCTCGAGGAGCTGGCACGCGACCCGACCCGCTTCGCCCACGACCTCAAATTTCCGCCGTCCGACAAGATTCGCGTCTACGACGACACGCTCCGCGACGGCGAGCAGATGCCCGGAGTCTCCATCACCCCGAAGGACAAGTACCAGCTGGCGCGAATGCTGTCAGACATCGGCGTCCACATCATGGACGTGGGGTTTCCCTCCGTTTCCGAGGGCGAGCGCGAGACGCTGAGGCTCGTGCTCGAAGGGAGGAAGCGGGGTGAGCTGCGCCCAGAGCTCGAGGTCGTTTGCATGATGCGCTCGACCAAGAACGACATCGACGCGACGATGCGAGTGATCGACGCGCTCGGCCACAAGCGTGACGCCGTGACCTATTTCATCTTCACGTCGGCGTCCGACCTGCACGTCAAGTACAAGCTGGGCAAGACCCTGCTCCACCGCGAGGGGATCCCTGAGTCCGAATGGTTGGAGCTGCCGGTATCGCACTACCGAGGCGCGAACCTTCGCATGATGTGCGACGCGATCCGGTACGCCCGCGAGCAGGGCGCCACGTCCATCGAGTTCGGGGGCGAGGATGGAAGCCGCGCCGACGTTGACTACATTGCCGAGATCCACCGCGAGGGACTCAAGGCGGGCGGCACCCGGCCTTCGACTCCCGACACCGTCGGATGCTACTCACCCTTCGCGGTTCGCGAGTACATCCCGCAGATCAAGGCCGCGGCACCGGACGCGCCGCTCGTCGTGCACTTCCACAACGACCTCGGACTCGGCGCATGGAACACCGTCATGGCGCTGGGCTCTGGCGCCGAGGTGTTCACGACGAGCGTGAACGGCATCGGGGAACGCACAGGCAACGCCCCGATGCACCAGGTGCTGATGCAGCTGCGCTACCTGTTCGGAATCGAGATCCCGGGCTTCAAGTACGAGAAGCTGCGGGCCCTGGCGCGCCACCTCGAGAAGATCAGCGGGATTCCGGTCGCGCCCACCGAGCCGGGGATCGGCCTCAACGTCTTCAGCCACGAGTCGGGGATCCACACCGCCGGCTTGCTCATCCATCCGGCGATCTACCAGTTCATACCGCCGGCTGATCTCGGCGCCGAGATTTCCTACGTCTATGGCAAGCATTCCGGGACCATCGCCATCGAGCACGCGCTGCGTGACGCGGGGGTCGAGCCCGAGAAGGAGTTGGTCGCGGCCGTGCTCACGGAGGTCAAGCGCGTCCGCGAGGAGCGCGCGGAGCGCAGCGACTTCTCCGATTTCCAACGCCGGTACTACGATCACCTGAATCACATGGGCCTGAGCGCAGACGAGGTGGTCGACATCGCCCGCGCCCTGGCCGATCACGACAAGAATTGATGGCAACCAAGACACGTACCGATACGGCGAACCGCGAGCAGTACCTCCAGCTGCACCGCTGGATGTGCATGGCGAAGGCGCTGGACGATCGCATGCACATCCTGGTCAAGCAGGGCCGTGCTCCGTTCGTCGGGTCGAGCCGTGGGCACGAGGGAATCCAGGTCGCATCGACCGCCGCGCTTGGAGCCGCCGACTGGCTCGTCCCGCACTATCGCGGCCTGGCCAACTCGATCGTGCGAGGCCTGACGATGAAGGAGTGGATGCTCGCGGTCTTCGCCAAGGCGGCGGATCCGCTTTCAGCCGGCCGGAACATCCCAGGCGGGTGTTACAGCTATCCCGCGCTCAAGATCGCCCCGGTCTCGCAGGTGGTCGCGAGCTGGATCCCGAAAGCGTCGGGCATCGCGTACGCCGCCAAGCTCAGGGGCGAAGGGTCGGTCACTCTCTGCACCTTTGGCGACGGCGCGACCAGCCAGGGCGACTTTCACGAGGGTGTCAACTTCGCCGCCGTGCACCGCCTGCCGGTCGTGTTCGTCTGCGAAAACAACAGCTACGCCATCTCAGTGCCCATCCGGCTCCAGATGGCGAACCCCAACGTCGCGGACCGGGCCGCCGGCTACGGGATTCCGGGCGTGACCGTGGATGGAACCGACGTTCCGGCGAGCTACGCCGTCTGCCGCGAGGCGGTGGACAGGGCTCGGCGGGGGGATGGACCGACGCTGATCGACGCCAAGATCTGGCGCATGAATTCTCACACTTCCGAGGACAACCACCTGAAGTACCGCAGCAAAGAGGAGATCGCCGACGCGTCGGAGCACGATCCGATCGTGCGCTTTGTCGCCTGGCTGGTCGAGCGCCGATGGCTTGCCGCGGAAGAGGCGGCGCGGGTCCAGCAAGAATACGACCGGGAGGCGTCGGACGCCGCCGACTGGGCGGAGCAGCAGCCCGACCCTGTCCCCGAAGACGCGATGAAACACGTATTCGCCTGAAGCTCGGATACAACTCGGTATCGCGGGGCTAGACTGACCATCGATTTGGAATCGCAGTCGGGTAACTCGCGGGAATCGACGCCGCCTGAGGCTGATGAAGAGCCGGCCGCAGCCGTGCCGACGCATGAAACGACCCCCGTATGGGCCCGGACCGTTCCAGTCGCACCGCCTCTGAGCGACAACGGCACGCAGGACGCCGTCGACGCCGGGGCGGAACCCGACCCGTTGCCTGCGCTTCCTATGCAGAAGGACTCCGATCCCGAGTGGGCGAAGACCGAGACGCCGGCCGAATCCGCGGCCGGGACTGATCCCAAACAGGCGGTCCCCATGCAAAAGCCGGCGCCGAAGTGGGCCCAGACGGTGCCGGCCCCACCAGGCGAGGAACTCGGCGAGACCGAGCTTCCCGCCACCGCCTCAAAGCGGACGTGGCCGCCGGCGGGCGGTCCCCAGAACCCATCGGAACGCGTGCCGGGTGCGCCGCACGATCAAGAGGATGTCGCCCCGGCGCAAGGGGCAATACCCGAGGAAACGGACATCTGGCCGCCGGATCCGCCGACCGAGCACACGATGCCCGCCTGGCCGCCGTCCTCGACCATCAGCGAACGGCTCCCCGAGCCCACCACGATCCCGGAAGCGGAGCCCATCTCCAGCTGGCCGGGCTCAATGGACGCGGCGCCGGCTGTGACAAAGCCTCCGGCCGCACCTGCGCCGCAGGCCGCAACGGTTCCACCTGCCCCGACCACATCACCGGTCGCGCCGGCATCTCGGCCTGCGACGGCGCCGCCATCTCGGCCTGCGACGGCGCCGCCAGCGCCAACCACCTCGCCGGCCGCGGCGATACCGACCGCTCCGACGGTGCCTCCCGCCGCCACGGCATCGCCGGTGGCGCCTGCGCCTCCTGCTGCCACAGCACCGCCGGCCGCACCGACCGTGCCGCCGGCCGCAGCCCCGCCGGCCGCACCGACCGTGCCGCCGGCCGCGGCCGTGCCGAGCACTCCGACCGTGCCGCCGCCCGCGCCTGCCCCAACTCCGTCCGTTCCGCTCGGAACACCAGCGTCAACGCCCGGAGCAGCAGCGAACAGCTCGGATCCGTCGATCGACTGGCCCGCGGCTGTCCCGATCCCCTCATGGGCGCCTCAGATTCACGTCACCACCGAGCACGGGACTCCAGTCATACCGCCGTCTAAGCCGGCCCCGCAGCCCGCGTCCGCCCCCCCGCAACCGGCGCCGGTCCAGCAGCAGCCTGCGGCGCCGCCGCCCGCACCGGCCGCTCCGACGCCCGTCGCCCCGCAACCCACTGCGCAAAAGCCGGCCGCAACCGCCAGCAAGTCGTCGTGGGAGGTCGTGGAGCAGAAGCAGAAGGTCGACCCCCAGAAAATCGTGCCAACCCCCGAGGACCGATCCTATGCAGAATGGTTTGCCTGGGCCAAGCGCGGCGGTGCGCCGGCGAGCGCATGCCACGCCGCCGCGCAGGGCGCCTTCCAGGCCCTCTCGGGCGGCAAAGACGTCGCGACGGCGGTGCAGTGGGCGACGGCGGCAATGACGCGACCGCCGGTTCCCGTGTCGGCCGACCGCCAGTCCTACTGCGCGTGGTTCTCGCTGGCGAACATCGACCTGAACCTGGACCAGCACAAAGCGCACGCATTCGCGACTGCCGCGGTGCATGCGCTCGACGCCGGTGCCAACGCATCGAGCGCGCACGCGGCCGGCCTGCACGCGGCGGGCATCAAGTAAAGGGCTAGCGCAGCGAGCGCACCGACCGGCTTGCTGCGGTGCCGGCGGCGCAGAGAAGCATCATTCCACCGGCAATCAGGAACAGCAGCGTGGGGTTGACGTCCGCGATGGCGCCGGACGCCGCGTAGGCGAGTGGAGTGAGGCCCATCGACGCAAGCATCACCAGGGACATCACACGTCCCTGCATGGCGGTGTCGATTCGGCGCTGCAGCCAGCTCACCGCGTAGGTATTCACGACGCCGGTGCCGATGCCTGAAAAGCCCATCAGCAGCGCCGCGGGGATGAGCGACGGCTGCAGGCCGACCGCGCCGATGCCGACCCCGAGCCACGCGCATAAGACCACGATCAACCATCCAAAACGCTTTGGCGGCGGCACGAAGCCTGAGCCCAGGGCACCGGCCGTTGCACCGACTCCCCACGCGCCCAACAGGATGCCAAGGCCCGTGGCACCGGCGGCGAATCGCCCATGCGCGAGAGTTGGGATACCGACCCCCAGCGCCCCGTTGGCGGCGAAATCGACGATGGCGATGACGATAAGGGTCACGCGGATGCCGATGTTCGCCCACGCGTAGCGGAACCCGGCCACAATCTGTCCGCCCAGACCGCCGTCGGGGTGGGCCTCGCCGGCGCCTGCGCGCGCCGCGGCCGGGAGCCACAGGATGAACAGGAAGCCAATCGCGAAACACGCAGCGTCCCCGGCGAAAGCCCAGCCGATTCCGAGGACGGCCACGATGAGGCCGCCGAGAACCGGGCCGAGAATGACGGAGGTCTGGGCCGTCACGTTCAGGACCGCGTTCCCCGGCTCGAGCTCGTGGTCGGCGACGACCCTCGGGAGGATCGAGCTGCGAGCCGGCATGAAGAACGCATCGACGATGCCAAACACCACCGCGATCCCGTAGACCTCCCACATCTGCACACGACCGGCGAGCACGAGCACCGCGAGAGGCGCGACGACCACGGCGCGCAGGCCCATCGACCCGAGCATGGTCAGCCGGGACGAGAGGCGGTCGGCGAGCGCGCCCCCCACGACCATCAGCGCCGCCCTCGGCAGGGCTTGCACCACCAGCACCGTACCCAGCGCGAGGCTGGATCCGGTCAACTGAAGGACGAGCCACGCCATGGCGATGTAGCTGAAGAAGTCGCCGAACAACGACAGGGTCGTCGCCACCCAGAGCTTGCGAAACGGCGCTGATGCGAACACCGTCCACGGGCGCGGCCCCGACGTGTCCACCACCGGAGACGGGTTCAGCTCCTCCATTTCTTTACCGCTGCGTGCGGCGAGCGTCGCCGGTCGGGTCCATGCGGTCGGCCATCCGCTGCAGGAACCGCGCCAGCAGGCCGGTGCGGGAGTGTGCGTAGAGGATGACGGCGTCCGCCTCCTGCATCCGCGCGCGTTGCTCGTAGAGGTTGCGAGCGAATTCCTCGGGTAGGTTGTCGGCGCGCTCCATCGGGTTCATGACAGGCCTCATTCAGCTCGTCTCTAGACGCTTGAGAGCGTCTTCGATGCCGATCTCGCCGCGGGCCACCTGCTCCATCAGCTCGACGCGGGCTGAAGGCGCGGGGGCGGCGGGCCGTTCGATGCCGATCTTCACGAGCAGCGCGTCGAAGCGAGCCCTCGCCGTCGGATAGCTGACGCCAAGATGCCTCTCGAGCTCCTTCATGTTTCCGCGCGACGCGAGAAATACACGGAGCACGTCGCGATCCTCGTCCGTCAGCACGCAGAACTCGCACGACGTGAACGCGCCCGACAGCTCGGTCGAGCACTCTGGGCAGGTGAGCCGCGTCGTGGCCAGGCGGTGGTTGCAGACAGGGCAGCTGGACGGCGGCCTTCGCCTGGTGGATCTTGCCATCTATTCGACCGCGATCCGGATGGTGCCCATCGTGCAGTCGCAGTCGAGGGTTCCCGCGCCCGACCCGAGGGTCAGGTCGCCCCTGCCGGTCGCCTGCACGTTTTCAAACGAGATCTCGCCCATGGTGCTCCGCGCCCTGATGCGGACGCTGGAGGTCTTGTCGAGCACGACCCGTACCTCTCCCATCTGGCAGCGAATTGCGCTCGCGCCGCTGTCGAGGCGGCCCTTTGCGGTGACGTTTCCGGCCGTTACCTTGAGGTTGATCGGACCCCGAAAGTCCACGATGTCGCAGTTGCCTGCCTGGACCTCGGCGGCGATGGCGCCATTCACTCCATTGATGCGAATATTCCCTGCCTGGGTCTTGGCCGCGAGCGGCAGCGCCGGGTTCATGCGGACTGTGAGCTCGCCGCCGATGTTGACGCCGGGGACTTTGATCCGGCCAAGCGGGCGGCTGAACTCGAAGCTCGGTTCGTCGTCCAGAGGCGACTGTTCGATGATCATCGTTTCGCCTTCCTGCCGTGCCTTGTGGGGCCCGGCGGCGAACGCGTAGCTCACGCTTGGATCACCGATGATCTCGGTGTTTCCCAATCGGTTCAGAACCCGGACGCCCTTGACGCCACCCCCTGCATCGGCGGTCGGTGCCGGGCGCGGCGTAGAGGGAACGGGGGGTTCGGTTTCGAGGGCCTCCAGGCGGGCGGCGGCTTCCTCGGCAGACAGCGTGCCCGCGGCAACCTGGCTCAAGATTTCGCGTTGTAGGTCTTGCATGCGCCAAATTAGACACTCGAGCTTGCCAATTTGTCAACTTTCAGATCAAAACAAGTAGTTTCGATCGCCAGATAAGCTTTAGCCAGTGATGCAGACCACCTCCCGCGCCTCCTCGGCGACCGGCTGGGCCGTGATCGCCCTGCTCTTCGCCGCCACCACATGCGTCGAGAGCATGTCCTGGAACCAGCTCACCGCCTACACCCCGATCTACTTGCGCGAGCTCCACGTAAGCGCCGCTCAGGTGCCCGGTTGGATCGCCGCCATGTCGAGCCTCGGCTGGATTCTCGCCCTGCCGATGGCTCCGTTCTGGGGCGTCCTCGCCGATCGCTACAGCCGCAAGCTCGTGATCGTGCGCAGCGCGGCGATCGAGGCGGTGATCTTCGGCGGCTGGGCTCTCTCCACCAGCCCGTGGATGGCCCTGCTGTTTCGATCGCTCAACGGATTCATCCTCGGCAACACGGGCGTGATGCTCGCGGTCCAGGCCTCCACCACCCCAAGACAGAGGCTTGCCCTGGCGGTCGGCATCGTGGGCGCGGGGTCGCCGGCCGGCCGCGCGGTGGGACCGATCCTCGGCGCCCTTCTCGTCCACCTCGTCGACGTCCGAGGCATGCTACTCTTCGACGCCGCACTCTCCGCATTGATGGCCGTGCTGCTCACGATCGTCATGCGTGAGACCGACCATGCCCGCCCGGCCGACCTCCGCGTGGCCAGCCTGCTGCGCGGCGCTGTTGCCGAGATTGCAGGCAAGCCGCTCGTCTGGCGCCTGTTTCTCGCCACGGCCGTGACGCAGATCGGGCTCTGGACGATTCTGCCCTACGCGCCCATCTACATCGCGCGACTGGCCCCAGGCGACACGGTGACCGCCGTGGGAGTCGTCCTTTCGGCGGTCGGGTTGGGCCAGGCGATCGCCTCTCCGCTGTGGGGCGTTGTGATGCAGAGGTTTGGCCACGTATCGGTGCTCAGCCTCACATCGGTGGGCGCCTCGCTGGCGCTGGCGATCGTCGGCTTGAGCCACAACATCTTCCTGTTCGCCGCCGGCCTGTTCGCCAACGGCGTCTTCGCCGCCGCCATCCTCACCGCGAGCATGGCCGTCATGGCCGCGACCGTGAGCCCGGAACGACGAGGCGCGGTGCTCGGCCAGATCCTGTTCCCCTTCTACATCGGGGGCGTCATCGGCCCCCTGATCGGGGCCGCGGCTTTCGGCGCCGGCCAGCCCGTGGTGTTCGGGGTCGCGGCCGTGCTCAGCCTGGCTCCGCTCGTGGTGCTCCTGACGATGCCACGCGAACGCAAGGTGGGGAAGCCGGCATGACGCCCCGCAACGCGGGGCGGTCGACATGACGACCCGCAACGCGGGGCGGTGGACATGACGACCCGCAACGCGGGGCGGTGGACATGACGACGCGCGTCGGCGTCATCGCGGACACGCACTGTCCCGAGTTCCTCGAGCGGCTGCCCGACCGCCTCTTCGAGGTTCTCGCCGGCGTCGACCTCGTACTTCACGCCGGCGACATCGATGGCGAGGAGACTCTCGCCGCCCTACGGCGCCTGGCGCCGGTCGAGGCGGTGAGGGGCGATCATGACCGTTCGCTCGAGAGGCTGCCAATGTCGCGCGAGGTAAGCGTGGAGGGAAGGCGAATCGTGGTGGTGCATGGCCAGCGCAGCCGCTGGCTGGAGGAGCCCAACACCCTCCTGTGGACTTTGAGCCTCGGTTACTTCAGGCCGCATCGCGGACTGCCGCGGGCGCTGAGACGCCGCTTTCCATACGCTGACGCGATCGTGTACGGCCACACCCACCGGGCCAGGGTCGAGACGCTAGACGGCGTGCTGCTCTTCAACCCCGGCGGCGTGCACCAGTGGAGCCCGGCCACGGCGACGCGTCGCCTCGCCCAGCATCCGGGCTGGTTCGAGTGGTGCTGGCTGCAAGTGGCGCGCCACCTGCGCAGCTTCCCGAAGCCGTCGGTCGGCATCCTCGAGGTCGGCGACTCAGGCATCGTGGCGCGCGTCATCGTGCTCTAGCCCTACATTCACGTCATGACTGAGGTCACCTACCGTCCGGCCAAGCTCGACGACGCCGAGATGGCGGCGGACCTGATGACGGCGTCGTATCCGGCGATGGCACAGGACCCCGTGATCACTCGCTTGCGCTGGGAGTACCCCCGGCGCGGATTTGCATATGGCCGGTTCATTGCGGAGATGAACGGCAAGCCGGTCGCGTTCCTGGCCTGGGTCCACGGTCCGTGGGATGCAGTGGACGATGGCCACTGCGAAGTTGAGGTCTGGCTTGAGCGCTCGGCGCTCGATCGCGACCTGCTCGTCGAGATGTTCACCTGGATCGGCGACCGGGCCGAAGCCGAACGATCGCGCCTGCTCATGGCCTACTGCGCCGAAGACGAGGCTGAGATGCTCGAAGCCCTCGCAGCGCTGTCCTACCGACGCGAGCGCGTTGAAAGGGTATGGGAGCTGGACCTGAAGGCGCACGGAAAGCGGCTCGTCGGAGAGGCGAGAGAAGCACGCGATCGTATGGCGGCCTCCGGGATCCAGTGGAAGACCCTGGCCGCCTGGCAAGACGCAGAGCGGGTGAGAAGGCTCTACGAACTGAACGAGCGGACGGTACAAGACGTACCACATACCCTGACCATCGTTCGCGAGGCGTTCGAGGATTTCGAGAAACGAATCGTCGCGCCAGACCGGCCGCACGACCGATTCTGGATTGCGCTCGACGGCGATCGCCCTGTTGCGATGTCCTATCTGAAGTACCCGCCGGTGCGAGGTCAGGTGTGGACTGGCTACACGTGCACGCATCCGGATTATCGGGGCCGTGGGTTGGCGCGCGCTATCAAGCTCCAGACGCTGGCCCAGGCGGTCGAGCTGGGCGTTCCGGTCGTCGTCACCAGCAATGACGGGGAGAACGCACCCATGCTGCACATCAATGAGACTCTTGGCTACCAGCTGCGGCCTGGATATATCGAGCACCACAAACGGGTAACTAGGAATCAAGATGCCTAAGCCGAAGGACTACTACGAGGTGCTCGGCGTGCCGCGGGCGGCGACCCAGAAGGACATTTCGACTGCCTTCCGCAAGCTCGCGCGCAAGCACCATCCCGACCTGAATGCAGGGGACAAGCAGGCGGAGGCGCGCTTCAAGGAGGTTTCGGAGGCCCACGAGGTGCTTTCCGACGCCAAGAAGCGGAAGCTCTACGACGAGTTCGGCCCCGACTGGGCGGCTGCCCAGGCCGCCGGCGTTCAACCTGGTGCGCGCGGTGGGACGGGCGGGTTTCGCAACGCAGCCGGTCCGAGCGCGCAGTACCGGACCGTGACGCCAGACGAGATGGAAGACCTGTTCGGCGACGGCGGTGGAATGGGCGACATCTTCGGGTCGATCTTCGGCGGCAATCGCGGGCGCGCGCGGCAGCAGCCGACGGATGTCGAGGCGCCGATCACCGTCAGCCTCCCCGAGATCTATCGGGGCACGAGCCGCACCGTCGAGCTGCCGGGGGGTCGCCGCGTCGAGGTCAAGGTTCCGGCAGGCGTCAAGGAAGGCACCGTGCTGCGCGTGCCGGGCCTGCGCGCCAGGGTCCAGGTGGCGCCCGACCCCCTGTTCACCCGCGAGGGCAAGGACCTGCGGGTCATGGTGCCCGTCCCGCTCCACATTGCGCTCCGCGGCGGCGAAGTGGCGGCTCCCTCCCTGAAGGGCGGACAGGTGCAGTTCAAGGTCCCTCCTGAGACGCAGAACGGCACGAAGATCCGCCTCCGAGGGCTTGGCCTTCCCGATCCGAAAGGCGGACCTCCGGGCGACCTGTATGCGGAGGTCCGGGTGCAGTTGCCGGTGCCGATGGACGAGCGCACCCGCAAGTGGGCGGATGAACAACCAGTGGGTCAGTAGCCCGCAATAGCTAATCTCTAGGGCGTTTTGCCCACTGCATGGTCTCGCCGGCTGCTGCTTCCGATCGTCTTTGTATCCGGCATGACCTCGCTGGGGGTCGAATTCGGAGCATCGCGACTGCTTGCGCCTTATTTCGGCACGAGCCTGTACGTGTGGGGCGTGCTGATCGGGTTGATTCTCATCTACCTCTCCGCCGGCTACGTCATCGGCGGCCGCATTGCCGACCGCCACCCGCGCGATGAGGTGCTGTACCAGATCACCGCGTGGGCCGGATTGTGGATCGGACTCATTCCTCTCGTCAGCTATCCGATCCTGCTTCTTTCGCAGCAGGGGTTCAAAGATTTCAGCGTCGGCCTCGTCGCCGGGACTCTGCTCGCGGTGGTGCTGCTGTTTGCGATTCCAGTCATCCTGCTGGGCTGCGTCAGCCCGTTCGCGATCCGCCTTCTCCTCAAGGACATCGAGACCGGCGGCAACACTGCGGGCCGCGTCTACGCGCTGTCGACGGCGGGCAGCATCCTGGGCACCTTTCTCCCGGTCTTCTGGTTCATCCCCACGTTCGGCACCCGTCCGACGCTGGTGGGTTTCGGCCTCGCGCTCGTCGTGATCTCCGTCGTAGGGCTGTGGCCGCGGCGGCGACTGTATGCGTCGTTCGCGCTGGCCGTGATCGTCGCGTGGACCCTCCTGCCTTCAGGCATCAAGCCCCCCGAGGTCGGCTCGCTCGTGTACGAGAAGGAGTCCGCATACAACTACATCCAGGTCGTGCAGGACGGCACCAGGACCGAGCTCATCCTCAACGAGGGCCAGGCGATCCACTCGATCTACGACTCACAGAGCAACCTGACTCACGGCTACTGGGACTACCTTCTGCTCGCGGATTCGTTCCGTCCTGCGCAAGCTGCGCCGGTGACACCGCGTTCGGTTGCCTTCCTCGGCCTCGCTGCCGGCACGGGGGCGCGGGAGTACCGACTCGCGTTCGGCGACCAGATCGACATCACCGGGGTGGAGATCGACCCCGACATCCTTGCGGTCGGTCAGCGCTATTTCCACCTGGATGACGCCCGTGCCCACGAGGTCGTGGCCGACGCGCGTTACTGGCTCGACACGCAGGCCGGCCATTACGACGTCATCGTCCTGGACGCCTACCAGCAGCCGTACATCCCGTTCCACCTGACGACGCGAGAGTTCTTCCAGCAGGTAAGAGCGCACCTCAATCCAGGCGGTGTGATCGCCGTCAACGTCGGACGTACGGCCACCGACTACCGGTTGGTGGATGCGCTTGCGAGCACGATGGCCGCCGTGTTCCCGAGCGTGATGCTGCTCGACGATCCCAACTACGCGAACACGGTCGTCTACGCATCGACCCAGCCGACCACGGTGGACGATGTCACGCACAACCTCGAGCTGGTTTCAGCGCCGCTCGCGAGCGACGCGGCGAGGAGCGCGTTGGACGAGGGCAAGCTCAGGATGTCGCCTTACCACGGGCAGGTCTACACCGACGACCTGGCCCCCATCGAGCAGCTGATCGACCAGATCATCTTCAGCTACGTGAACGGCGGGTAACCCTACGTGCCCGGGTGCAGGGCTCCTGTGACCTGCTCGCCCGCGAGCTCCTGGTCCGCGTCCAGGCATAGCAGCCGGACACGACCAGTCGCGACGATCTGGTCCGCATCATTGAGAATTCGCGCCTCCCAAACCTGGGTCTTGCGGCCACGCGTGATCGGTGTCGATACCGCGTGGAGCCTGGCGCCCGCGCGCACGGCGCGAACGAAGCTCGTGTTGTTCTCGAGGCCGACCACCGACTGGTTGCGGGGCAAGGCGGCCAGCGCCGCGCCAATCGAAGCCAGGGTCTCGATGAGCCCGCAGTGCACGCCGCCGTGGACGATCCCGTAACCCTGCAGGTGCTCTGGGCCGACGGTCAGCTCAGCGCGCACCTCGTCAGATGTGGCGAGCGTGATGGTGATGCCCATCGCTTTGAGCCAGCCTTCAGGCAGCTCGTTGAGTCGCGCCGAGAAGTCCTGGCTCATCGGAGCAATCCTACTGGGCTGAAAAAGACGAGGGCCTGGGAGACCCAGGCCCTCGCCGGTCGACGTTCGCAGTGCTTCCCGCCTCCGACTCCAGGAGCCGGATTCGGAATGGAAGCCCTAGAGGCTTACGTCCTCCCGAGCTCCCGGCTGGCAAACGAGGCGGTTGGCACCACGATTCGGTTTATCCAAGCTTCCGCCTCACCTCCTTTGCCCCACGGGCGTTGAACTTCGCTTCGAAGTGTACCAGTCGTAACCTTGGGGGGCTGCCCTACTAGACTCTTCGAGCACTTGAAAACGAAGCGGCTCACCAAGCGCGTGGTCAAGAAGTCCGACGGTCGATACCTGATCTACTACGAAAGCGTGTGAGCGAGCTTCGTTGGCATCCGCTGCTGGAAGAATGGGTCACCGTGGCCCCGTGGCGGCAGGACCGCACCTATCACCCGCCGGCCGACCACTGCCCTTTGTGCCCGACCCGTCCCGGCAAGGAAGAGACCGAGATCCCCGAGCCCGACTATCACATCGCGGTCTTCGAAAACCGCTTTCCTTCGTACACGGGCGAACAGGGACGGTGCGAAGTCGTCTGCTACACGCCGGATCACGATTCATCCCTCGGTGAGCAGACCGTCGGCCACATCCAGGACCTGATCGAGGTTTGGCGTGACCGGACGAACGAGCTCGGCCGTCTGCCCAACGTGCGCTATGTGTTCGTCTTCGAAAATCGTGGCGAGGCGATCGGTGTCACCCTCAGCCATCCACACGGCCAGATCTATGCCTACCCCTTCATGCCCCCTGTCATCCAGCGAGAGCTGGCCGCTGAGTCGCGGCACATGCGCAAGACCGGGCGGTGTCTGTACTGCGACGTCATCGAAGGCGAGCAGGGCGGCGAACGCACCGTGCTGCGCGACGAGCGCTGGATCGCGTTCGTCCCTTCGTTCGCGCGCTGGCCGTACGAGGTCCACCTGGCACCGATCGGTCATCGTGGTGGCCTTGCGGACCTCGACCCGGGGGATGACGAGTCTTTCGCGCGCTCGCTCAAGGGCCTGCTGCAGAAGTACGACCGCCTGTTCAACCGGCCGCTTCCTTACGTGATGGCGATGCATCAGAAACCGCCGGGGCGCGGCGGCCGGCACCACCACCTCCACCTCGAGTTCTACCCGCCCAACCGCAGCCAGGACAAGTTGAAGTATCTGGCCGGCTCTGAGCTCGGCGCCGGCGCGTTCATCCTCGACGCGCGCGCCGAGGACACCGCTGCGGAGCTGCGTGGAATCTAGCCAGGCCGGAGGCTCGTGGCGTGGGCGAGCGCCTGGCCGCGTGAACCTCATCGGAGAGCACGTCGATTACCTCGGTGGTGTGGTGCTGCCGGCCGCGATCGACAAGCTCACGACCGTGACCGGACATCCGGCGGAGAGCTGGTCTGTCGAGAGTGCGGTGCCTGGTGGCCTCGAATACGTGCGGGCGGTGGGGGAGGAACTGGGCGCCGAGGCGCAAATGGTGACGGTCACCTCCGATGTGCCGCCCGCAACGGGGGTCAGCTCCTCCGCTGCGCTCCTGGTGGCGGCAGCCGTAGGGCTACGTCCCGACATGGATGGCATGGAGGCGGCCCTCGCTTGCCAGCGCGCTGAGCAGAAGGCGACCGGTGTGCAGGTGGGCGTGATGGACCAGGTCGCGTCGGCGCTCGGGCACCGCGGGCACGCGCTGCTGCTCGACTGCACGACCCTCGAATACAAGGAGGTGCCATTTCCCGACGAGCTCGCGATTGCCGTGATCGATTCTGGCGAGCATCGGAACCTGGCCGACACTCCGTACAACGAGAGGAGACGAGAGGCGGAGGCCTTCGACCCGAAGCGCCGCCGCCACGTCGACTCCGAGATCGCGCGCGTGCACGCATTCGTGTATGCGCTGGGGCGGCGCGATTTCAACGAGCTCGGGCGCTTGTTGAAGCAGTCGCACGAGAGTCTTCGCGACGATTTCGAAGTCTCGACCCCAACTGTGGACGCGCTCGTAGAGAAGGCGTGGGGGATCGCGGGATGCTACGGCGCGCGCATCATGGGCGCCGGGTTCGGCGGCAGCATCCTCGCTCTTATCGACAGCACTCAAACCAAGGCGTTCGCCGCCTCGATCGGACGGCCGGTGCTCTATTGCGCCACCGCCGACGGCGCCTTTGTGGCGCTGAGATGATCCCTAGATGAGCGACTGCCTGTTCCTACCATTGGCGCAGCGTTCGGCGGGCATCCGAGAGTTGAGCGCGTGGGAGGCGGTCTGGATGCCGCTTGGTGAGGGAGAGGCGGAAGGGCTGACCGTCGGTCGCAGCTCTGGTTGGAAGCCGATTGAGGTTCCGCGCCAGCTGTCGGCGCGAGCGGGACGCCAGTCCGTCTGGTACCGGACCGAATTTCCTCGCCCGGATCATTCGGGTCGCGTCGTGCTGCGTATCGGTGGGGCATTCCTGGCTACGAACGTGTGGCTGAACGGAAAGCTTCTGGGGTCGCACTACGGGTACTTCGCACCGTTTGGTTTCGACCTCACGCCTTACCTGAAGCCCGAGAACCTGCTCGTCATCTGCTGCGAATCGCCGGTGGAAAGCCAGCCCGACAAGAAGCGCCACATCATGGGGCTGTTCAACGACGGCGACCTGAAGCCTTACCCCGCCTCCGCTTACTCGAGCCTGCCCGACCAGTATCAGTGGGAGGTGCCCGTCGGCCTGTGGCGCCCGGTCGAGCTCGAGTACGTGGGGCCGATCACGATCGACTGGATGCGGGTCAAGCCCCACTTCGAGGGCGGTGACGGCCGGCTCGACGTCGAGGCGCGCCTGCGCAACCTCGACGGACGGCAGATGGAGGGCGAGGTGGAGCTGACCGTTCCGGTGCCGGGCCGGGACGCGCTGCGGCTGAAACGGGAGGTCCGCCTGGCCGGTGGCGCAGACCAGACATTGACCATGCGACTGGCGTTTCCCGGTGCGCGCCGGTGGGATCCGTGGAGGCTGGGCGACCAGCCGATCTACCGCGCCGAGCTCATCACGCGCGCCGCTGGAGCGACGGAATCGGCTCGCGTGGAGGACACCTTCGCGTTTCGCGACCTCACGTGGGACATCGGGCCCCGCCGGTGGGCTCTCTCGGTCAATGGGCGGCCGATCTTTCTCCGTGGCGCGTGCTACGCGCCGTCGTACCGGCTCGATGAGCTCAGTGTGGATCGTTTCGACGCGGACCTTGCGCTGGCGAAACAGGCCAACCTCGATGCGTTGCGAGTGGTCGCCAACGTGCTGCCGGAGGATTTTTACCGGCGCGCCGACGCGGCGGGCATGCTCGTGATCCAGGACCTGCCGCTGACCGGCACGTACGCCTACCACGCAACCGCCAACGACGCTCGCTTCTTCGAGCAGGCCGCGCGCGAGCAGCAGGCCGAGATGGTCGAGATGCTGCACAACCGGCCGTCGATCGTGATGTGGGTCGCGCATGACGATCCGCCGTGGCTCGCCACGAACTCCGATCTCGGTGAGGTTCACGCCGTGCGGCAGAACCACTCGATCGACCAGGAGCTCAAAGCGTCGTTCGAGCGTCTCGACCCGAGCCGCCCCGCCCTTGCCGCATCGGGCGACGTCGACCTGCACCTGATGCTGGGCTGGTCCGCGGGCTCATGGGCAGACCTTGCCCAGGTCGAGCCGATGATGGTCACGGCTTTCGGAGCACAGTCGCTGCCCGACGTGGATTCTCCGGCGTGGGAGCAGATCGAGACGCGATGGCCCGCGGCGGACGACGAACCATCGTGGCGTCACGCCGGCTTTCAGCCGGTCAACTGGGCGGAGCGAGGCGCCGGCCTGCCGTCCGCTCACCAGAGCCTCGAGTCCTACGCGGAAGCCTCACAGCGATACCAGGCCGACGTGATCCGCTTCGCCGCCGAGCACATGCGCACCCGCAAATTCGAGTCGTGCTGGGGAGCGTTCGCGTATCACCTGGTCGATCCATTTCCAGGAATCGGCTTCGGCCTGCTGGACAGCGCGCGGCGGCCGAAGCCGGCCCTCGCAGCGCTCACACGCGCCTTCGAACCGACCC